>Ga0123334_1005911_pt1 | contig 11548 bp, 9 predicted proteins | sample BiotimSIPDNA_FD_89706 | JGI IMG/M metagenome (GOLD analysis project Ga0123334, IMG submission 89706) | Anaerobic biogas reactor microbial communites from Washington, USA - Biogas_R1 time_0 SIP DNA | ecosystem: Engineered > Bioreactor > Anaerobic > Unclassified | place: Washington, USA | collected... | reverse complement strand
CTATTTTTTACTGGCTAGCGCGGTTCGGGACTTGCGCGGAGATGAGAATGAGCATTGTTCAATGATGATAAATGTAAGCCGTTTTACTGACGTTCAGAATAAAACCGCTGAGCTGGTAGAGGATTGGCTCAAGCAAGTCAAATCTGATTTAGAAGATTATGCACGGATTGAGCCTGAAAAAGCCTTAAGAATAAGGAGCCTACAACTATTATACTCTGTCTGGAACAAATTCAAACTATCTGATATTGCGGAGTGCGATTGGGATACTCTGCTACGGGAATTCCTTTTTGATGCGGTAAGAAGAGTAGAGGTTCGGGCCGTTAACCAGAGAACAGGATCGGCCAGCCTAAACTATTATTCATACAAGGCAATTGGCTTTAGGGTGATAGCCGTAGGGGGTAACAGTCTATCCCGTGGGCTGACCCTTGAGGGCTTGTGTGTCAGCTATTTCTATCGAAATAGCATCATGTACGATACTCTGTTACAGATGGGCCGTTGGTTTGGATATCGACCGAATTATGGTGACCTTTTTAAAATTTGGATGGCAGAAGACGCTGTGGACTGGTACGGTTACATAACTGATGCGACTAATGAGCTGAAGGCGGAACTCCATAGGATGGAGAAACAGAACCAAACTCCAGAGGATTTTGGCTTAAAGGTCAGACAGGACCCTAATTCGTTGATTGTAACTGCGCGTAACAAAATGCGTACCGGTACGATTGTTTCCCGACCAATAACTGTTTCAGGACGATTAATAGAGACACCACGATTAAAGAATAGAGCCGACTCCCTGATTTCTAACGAACTAGCGTGCAAGCGGCTGATTGCGGAACTGGACCGGATAGATGGAGTATCAAGCGAAAAAAATGAGAGTCCGGAGGCTATAATATGGCATAATGTTCCGAAAAAATACATCTATGATTTAGTTAAGAATTTCGATTCCCATCCATGGCATCTAAACTTTCAATCCACGGCCCTTTCAGATTATATAATCCAAAACGAGGAATTAATAGCATGGGATGTGGCTATTCCATTTGGATCTCTAGAGCAGACATATGAACTGGACTGTAGCGATCGAAAAATCGAAATAAAACCGCAGTTGCGTTCAATTAAAGAGGAACCAGATATGCTTATGGTCAGTGGCACACATGTTAAAGTAGGTGCTGGGTTATCGACGAGAATCGGATTGACGAATGAACAAATTGAGAAAATTAGGAATGAAGCAAGAATTAAGAACGCGGGCAAGCCGCAAGCTCAGAAGAAATTAAGTGATAGGGACTTTCTTATTAAGGACAGGCCCCCGATTTTAATGATACATATTCTGAAGACTCAAGCACAACCGGGTGGACAGGGGCTTGACAAATGCCCAGCTTACCTCTTTGCCATTGGACTAGGATTTCCCGATACAGGAGATATGAAAGTTGCTAATTATGTTGTAAATATTCAAGAACTAAATAATTGGATGGAAATTGATGATGGAGATGAGGATGAATGATAACATTTGCGGAACTGAGGGATAAGTGGGAGAAGATGCCCGTATTTTCAAATGCATTTCTCCTTATCGATGGTTCTCATCATATAGACATTAATATCGGGTATGAAAAAGTGAATCAAAAAACGTTGCTGATTAGGAACTCAGGTTCAGTCGAAAGCTTACCGTCGTCTACTTCCATATCAGTAAGCAACTATCAATTAGAAGACGGAACATGGGTACTTTCCTTTCGTCTTATCCAAGTTGAAAATGAGGAAGTGTTTCTTAGATTCTGCTGGGATATTATAGAATCATCTAGAGAAATACAGCAAAATGTAATTGATTTTATACTTGAAAGGTATTCCAAATGGCTACGCCTTCTACAATACAAGCATCCTGAAATTATGTCAGTATCACGCCAAAAAGGATTAATCGGTGAGTTGCTATTTTTGGAAAACCTATCTTTATCAGCAGGCAAGCTTAAGGCGCTAGATAGTTGGTGTGGTCCTCAAGGCGCTGACCAGGATTTCATTTATGATAATACATGGGCTGAAGTAAAAACTGTAACGATCTCGTCCACGACGGTTTCTATTTCGTCTTTGGAACAACTAGATACCAATACGGATGGCATTATTATTCTTTATAAACTGGACAAGACAACAGATGCAGATGTAAAAGGCTTTAGCCTAAATAATGTAGTTAACGATGTCCGGGGGCTTTTCCAAGGCGATACAAAAATGGAAGAATTGCTTGACCTCCGTTTGTTCCAATATGGTTATAAGGATAGACCCGAGTATGACAAACAAAAATACCGTCTGAAAGGAACAGATGTATATAAAGTAAATGCGGAATTTCCAAGGCTCACAAAGAGAAATGTACCCAATGAGATCACTTCAGCAAAATATTTTTTAGACCTTGCTGCCATCAGCTTATTTAAGGAGGGTTCTAATGGTTGATGTTAAAGAATTCCATAAGGACTTGCTGGAGGAGGTAAAAAGTACTGCGGCGGTGGAGGGCGAAGGTTCGTCGGCGGCATTTGTCAGCATTATATCTGACTATTTGATTAATGCGGAAGTGTTGCCTGATTTCACTCCGGCATTCTATAAAGGGACAGGGAAACGAAGCCGCAGACTTAGGGTCGACGGGTATACTTTGGATGATTTTGATTACACTATGAACTTGGTAGTCTCAGATTATACTGGTATTTTGACTAGAGATGTCCTAACGAAAACAACTGCTGAACAACTCTTTGACAGATTGATATTTTTTATCGAAGAAGTATATGATAACCGATATCTTAGGGATATTGATATAAGCACCCCTGCAGCGGATTTGGTCGACCTCATGCGGACCAATAAGGATAGGATACGGAAATATAGACTTCTACTGTATACTGATGGTTTTATGAGTGGGAGAATCACATCCATAAACGCTAGGAGTATAGAAGAAACTCCTGTGGAATGCCAAATTTGGGATATCGATAGGATTTACCGCGTTTGCTTTTCGGATACAGGGCGTCAGAACAATGAAATTGATTTCAGACAGTATATCGAAGAAGGAATTCCGTGTATTGAAGCAAGTAATGCTAAAACAGACGAATATAAGAGTTACCTTTGTATTATCCCTGGTTCAGTACTGGCAGATATTTACGACAGCTATGGAAGTCAGTTGCTTGAAGGCAATGTAAGATCGTTTCTGTCGACAAAAGTGGCTGTAAACAAAAAAATTAGAGAGACTATTCTGAAAGCTCCTGACAAGTTCTTTGCTTATAACAATGGGATTTCTGCAACTGCAATGGATTTGAAAATAGAGAAAAAGGCAAAAGGCAAGTTTATTACTTATGCAAAGGATTTCCAAATTATTAACGGTGGTCAGACTACAGCCTCACTTTCAAATGCACGATATAGGGATAAGGCTGATTTGAATCAAGTTTATGTACAGATGAAATTGACTGAAATTGACTCCGATTCTGCTCAAGCAGAGGACCTTATACGCAATATCTCTAGATCTTCAAATAGCCAAAATAAGGTGAGTGATGCAGATTTTTTCTCCACTCATCCTTTCCACATCCGGATGGAACAGATCTCACGGCGTTTATATGCACCCGCCATCGGTGGTGCACAATATGAGACAAAATGGTTTTATGAACGTGCTCGGGGGCAGTATCTCCAAAGTCAGATGCGACTAAAAAAATCGGAAAAAGATAAGTTCACAACGCAACATCCGAAGAAGCAGGTGATCACAAAAACCGATTTGGCTAAAGTCAGAAATACATGGGATGGAATGCCCGAAGTAGTTAGTAAAGGCGCCCAAACAAATTTTATAAAGTTTGCCGAAGTAATAGATAAGGATTGGGCATATTCAGATATTAAGTACAATGAAAAATACTTTAAGGAATCTGTAGCCCTGATAATTTTGTTCAAACATACAGAAAACCTGGTATCCCACCAGCCATGGTATGAGCAGGGTTACAGAGCAAACATTGTTACTTATTCGCTGGCCTTACTGAGGAATTTGATAAAAACGCAATTCCCCGGGAGGGAATTGGATCTTCAACTTATTTGGAATCGTCAAGCCGTACCCGAGAGCATCACTGCCTCCCTTACAATAATTACTAAGCACGTTTTTTCTATTATTACGGACTCCAAGCGACCAATTATTAACGTAACGCAATGGTGTAAGCGGAGTGATTGCTGGTCCAGTGTTAAAAAGTGCAATATTGTTTTAGATACAAAAATTGAGAAAGCATTGATTGCCAAGGAAGAGCTGATTAGCATAGAAAAGGAAGCCAAAGACGATCAAAAAGTTGCATCGGAGCTAAACGCTCAACAAGAGGTTCTCAATAAAGGATTCGAGTTCTGGAAACAGGTTAACGAATTTTCAATTCAAAAGAAGATTTTATCACCAGAATTTACAAAAGCAATGAAGTATGCACTTCAAATACCAAACGCAATACCAAGCGGTTATCAGAGCAAAAAATTATTGGACCTTCTTCGAAGAGCTGAGTCGGAAGGTTTTAAATTTGTAGAAGATGCTACAAAATATATAGCTGCTGGCAGATCTGGATACTAGACATTTGCAAGAAGAGCGGGGAGACTCTATGGGGAAATATAGTGTTATTGATCTTTTTTCAGGAGCCGGAGGATTAAGCTTAGGATTCACTCAAACAGGTCGTTTCGATATTAAAGTAGCAGTGGAGACCGATCTTCATGCCAAAGAGACTTACTTACTAAACAACAAGCATACAGTAATTATGGATGATATATGTACACTTGATTATGACAGCCTTTTGGAAGAATTCGGGCAGTTCGATGTTGTGATCGGGGGGCCGCCGTGTCAAGGCTTCTCTAACGCCAATAGGCAAAAGAACCATGCAATCAGCATGAACAACAGATTAATCAAAGAATATGTAAGAGCGGTCTGCAGGATCAAACCTAAAGTGTTTGTCCTCGAAAATGTTGATATGTTGCGTTCGAACAGTCATCGGTTTTACTATTCTAAAGAAGATGAAAGAACCATTGAACCGCTTCGTGTTAAGTTAACTAAGGCTTCAATTGAGCTATTACCTCCAAATATCAAAATAAAAGGAGCAGGGAAATTAGCCAGGAACTACGATTTGGTGAAGCAGTTTGAGTGGAATGAACGAACATATGCTATCTTAAATGTAATCTATAAGGCCAGAAACAATAGGCTGAAATTAAGTAAGGCAATTAATAAGCACATTGTTGCTTTAAAAAAGATTTGTATCGAGCTAGAGCAGGGGTTAAAGGATAGCGAAATTAAGCGATTGGACCATAATCTCGCAAGAGTTCTAAGAAGTTGTCTTAATGAGACGATCGAAACACCTAATGAACTGGCAGATGCCATTGAGAAACCAATACATTTCCAAAGAATGATTGGCAAGCTAAAGGAAATTGAGGAGCATGAAATAATTGTCGATAAGATTGAAAATAGGAGTGGAATACGTGCTTGTGTGAGATCATACGCTGTTCTCGACTATATTGAAAGTGTCTTAAGAAGCAGCAATAATAACTACACTATTGAGTCCAATGTACTCAATGCCGCCGATTTTGGAGTCCCTCAGAGGAGAATGCGTTTTATTATGATTGGCATAAGGGACAGTAAGGAATCGGAATTAAACCTACCGGTAGGTAATTATTCCAGTAATATGTATCGTTGTGTTAGAGATGCTATAGGTGACTTAGAAGAAATTAAACCTTCTTTTGAAGTTACTCATCCGCCCATACAGTTGCCGGTTAAAAAAATGGATCCCGAAAGTCTATGCTATAAACTCAGAGACTCGGATTATCTTTATAACCATGTTGTAACAAATAGCACGGGGAAAGCCTTAGAAAGGTTTAAAATGCTTTCGGAGGGGGAAAATTTTCATAACCTTTCGAGGGATATGAAGGATACCTATACAAATCCGGCAAGAACTCAAAATACTATTTATCTTAGGTTGAAATATGATGAACCATCGGGGACGGTGATAAATGTTCGAAAATCAATGTGGATTCACCCAGTTATAAACAGAGCCATTAGTGTACGTGAGGCTGCTCGTCTCCAAACCTTCCCGGACAGTTACGAATTCGTTGGTACAAAGGATTCGCAATACCAACAAGTCGGAAATGCAGTGCCTCCGTTACTAGCTAGGGCAGTAGCGGAGACTGTACTGAGATTTCTTGATTAGAAACGCTAAGTTTGCGGAGATGAATATGGATAACCATTCGGAACAGGTACGCAAATATAATATGTCTAGGATAAAGCGTAGTGACACAAATCCGGAATTGTTAGTCCGAAGGTTTTTATTCTCACAGGGATTCAGATACAGAAAAGATGTAAAAACGATGCCCGGCCACCCGGATATTGTTTTGACTAAATATAAAACGGTCGTTTTTGTGAACGGCTGTTTTTGGCATATGCATGAAGGATGTAAAAAATTTGTATTGCCGTCGTCCAATAGTGATTATTGGGAAAAGAAACTTAAGGGAAATCGGCAACGTGACATTAAGAATTATGAGATGCTTCGGCAACAGGGATGGAAAGTTGTTACAATATGGGAGTGCGAGCTTCATAAAACAATTGTCAACGTGACTCTTGACAGGTTACGCGACACAATATTGGATCAAAACAGAACTATAGGCAACAAAGAAGATATTTGATGCCAAACCCTAAACATTAGCTTTTCGAACATTAGTAATATGAGTTGTGAGGATGTCTAGCCCCGATCCGCGCACCTAGGTGCGCGGCTTTTCTTTGTAAAAAGACCCAAATAAATGGGAGCATTTTACAGGAATAGGCGGTTCCTTGTCGAAGTAACAGATATACCTGCGCAGGATATGTAATATAAACCTTGACAACCCAGGAGGCAAACATGAACCAAGCGTGTCCTTTCTGCAACCCAGAGGGGATTATTCTCTCAAATGATCTGGCCGTTGCCATCTATGATAGATACCCTGTAAACGAGGGACATATGTTAATAATCCCCCGCCGGCATGTTGAGGACTATTGGGCCAGTATCCCGGAAGAGCGTCGCGCGCTCGGTGACATGGTGGAGGAATGCAAAAAGCACCTTGATAAAATGTTTAGGCCTGATGGTTATAACATCGGTATCAACTGCGGGGAAGCAGCCGGACAAACGGTCATGCACCTGCATGTGCACCTCATACCTAGGTATATTGGTGATATTGATAACCCGCGGGGAGGCGTGCGGGGAGTTGTTCCGTCCCGGCGTATCTATTAGTAATTTTCACAAGTACGAGAATTGCCCCGGAGCTAGGAGGAGAGTGGAGACTGATTGGCTGACCACCTGATTGATAACCCCATGAACTGCGTGGACGCTGCCACCCCAGCCGAAGACCTGTTTGTGGACATATTTACTGAGACTTTCGGGCTGGAAAAGACCCAATACCTGATGAACGAGTACCCCTGTAAAGATATTTACGGCAATAATCGCTATATCGATTATGTCTTGCAGACTTCCCTGCAGAAGTACGCGATTGAGATCGACGGGGAACAGGTCCACAATCCCGCCTTGATTTCCATCGACAAATACCAGGATGATCTGTTGAAAAGGAACAGCCTGACTTATCAGCGCTGGCAGGTCTATATCTGGACCTACCGGCAGCTGGCCAACCAAAGGGAACAGGTGAAGTCAGAGCTGCGTCAGTTCCTTGGGCGGGATCCCCATTTCGAGGTTGGCGACGATTATCTTCCTTATCAAAAGGGGAAGGTTCTGGAACTGCGCCAGCATCAGCAGGAGTGCCTGGGCAACCTTGAAGCCTGGCGCTCGGAAAAAGGCTCCATGGCTCTGATCGCGGACGCCCAAGGGACGGGCAAAACCACCGTGGCTGTACTGGATGCCAAGAAGATGGGATTGCCGACTTTGTTTATCGCTCACCGGTTGGAACTGCTGGACCAGGCGGTAAACCGGTTCCGGCAGTTGTGGCCCCAAGCCAGGACCAAGAGAGTTACCGATTACGAGGACGATAACGGGGCTGATGTGGTGGTTGCCAGCATCCAGGGACTGTATCAGAACTTGGAGCGTTTCGCCCCAGATCGGTTTGGTTACCTTATCATCGACGAAGCCCACCATGCTGCCGCCGATAGTTACCGCAAGGTGATCTCATACTTCCAGCCCCGTTTCCTCCTGGGCCTTACCGCTACCCCGGAACGACACGATCAGGAATCTATAATGGAGATCTTCAAACACGAAGCCCATCGTCTAGATCTTAAAACCGCGGTGGAGATCGGTGAACTGGTGCCGATACGCTGTGTAAGGGTGAAAACCAATATAGATTTTTCCCGGGTACGCTTTAACGGTGTAAAATACAACATTCAGGATTTGGATGAAAAGATACATCTGCCCGAGCGCAACCGTTTGATCGTGGAGACCTATCTCAACCATGTTCCTTCTGAAAAGACAGTAGTTTTTTGTGCTAGTGTCGCCCACGCCCGGGAATTAGCCGAGCTTTTCAGGGACTACAGTATACCTGCCCAGGCGGTGGACGGCCGCATGAAGAGGGATGAGCGGGAGCGGATTCTGCGCGATTATCATGAAGGGACAGTCAGAGTGCTGTGCGCCTGCGATATATTGAATGAGGGCTGGGACAGTCCTGAAACGTCGGTTTTGTTTATGGCCCGGCCTACTCTGTCGCGGGTGATATATATGCAGCAATTGGGGCGGGGAACTCGCAAAGCAGAAGGGAAAGAGGCTCTGCTGGTATTTGATTTTGTTGATGACAGCAACCGGTTTAACCGCGCAGTCAATCTGCACCGGTTGCTGAAAAAGAAAGAGTACCGTCCCGGGGGTCTGGTACTCGCCCCACCTGAGCAGATTGCCGAGGAACACGCCTCTTATCTTCGGGGTGAAAAGCCAGATCTATTCCTGCCCCACAATGTCTATGCAGTGGATTATGAGATTGTGGATTTGTTTGACTGGCAGGAAGAGATTCAGGATATGGTATCAGCCCATCAATTGGCCTTAGAGCTGTATGTCGATGATAATACCGTGCGTAACTGGATCGACAATGGCCGTATATCCCCGGGTCCGGACCTGGAGATGAAGATGGGCCGGGTCACATATCGCTATTTTTACCGGAACCGGGTTGATGAGATCCGCAGCGCCCTGGGGATAAAAAAACGTACTGCTGCCACTTTGAAGGACGACTTCTTATCATTCGTACAAACCGGTGATATGAGTATGTCCTATAAGCCAGTATTGCTTAAAGGGATGCTGATTCTGTCAGATGCCAAAGGCGAGGTTGATCTGGCCGAACTGACCAGCTATTTTCGCACCTACTATCAGAGCCGTGCTGACCAGGGCCTCCCAATAGAAACATCCAGGAGCACAGTTAATCGGATTGATGAGCTGAGTGATTTTGAAGTGACCCGCTTAATGCTTACCATGCCATTCGAGAAATTCGAACGTAAATCATTTATGCAGCATAATCGTGATCTTAAACGGGTGGCTTTTAACCCCCAGCTTTGGAAGTCGCTGACCGCTGAGGACCGAGCGAAACTTATCAGGATTTGTGATGAGCAACTGGAAAGGTACTATTCGAAACGTGTGGGAGGTAATATGCCCATAACAGATGCGGATCGGTAGAAGGGTGGGCTGTTCAGTATTCGCCCTACTTCCTCAGAAAATGCTCCATCTAGTTTTCGACTCACGCTGTCGCAATCTTGTCAATCCTGCGCTAATATGGAATAATTATACAAGGATATGCCGTTTAACGGATGCATTATAATGCTGTAGGAGCTAATCGTGATTGAATTTACAGCCTATCATGGGACATCTGAAGATAGCTGCCGAAGGGTACTAGAAGGGGGCTGGCAGCCTTCGATAGGAATAAGACATTGGCTGGGTGATGGCATATACTTTTTTGAAAACGAGCAAGATGCGTGGGATTGGGCCAGGCGCTCTGGTAACGGGGCGGTTTTGGAAGCAGATGTTAGCGTCGAGGACGCCAGAATGTTTGACTTAACCAAACAAGAGTGTTTAGACATTTATATTGAGCAGGCTCACCTTGTTTTGCGTAAAGCATCGGAACTTGGACTCTTGATTGATCGCAAGCATAAAATCGACGGCTTTGTGATAAACTTAATATGTGATAAATTTTACCAATACCATGTGATAAAAAGAAAGTTCTACTTTACGATGAAGGAATTTGCTGAATATCAGCAAAAATATCGTAGTTCGGTAACTAGGTTCATGGACGAGCAAATTCAGTATTGTGTGAGAGAACCTAAGTGCATCGTTGGAACGAGAAAGAGGGGATCCCATGATTGAACAGATTAGAAGGGCTGCCGCCGAATATTATTCCTCAGTAACACCAGACCAGCTGGCTGCCGATCTGCGAGAAGCTGGCTTCAGCGTGTTGGAAGTAGAAAGGGTTGGTCATAATACTGTTCAGGGTCGCTATTTGAATCCTAACATTGATTTTGGGATTACCAGTAAAATAGCATATAGTCAGCCCATCAAACATACTGAAACAGTGGAATTACCTCAACTTAGTTACCGGTTATCTGTGAGTTGTGCGGATGCGCAGCTGATTTTTAATGAGGATGCAGCTTAAATGGACAAGTCAGCAGCCAAAATACAATTTGAGAGATACATTATTAGAAAAATCGACTTTCAACTTAATCCAGACTTTTCTGCCGATCCCGATAAACGAGAGTTGGAAATTGACATAAATTTGCAGCACACATTGGCATTAGACTCGCAGGGTAAAAAAGCCGAATTATCCCTGCTGTGCGGATTATCGAAGGATCAGGGTCCTTTTTCCCTTGCTGTGGAAATCGTCGGGTTCTTTGCTTATGACGGTGATCTCGATGACGAGCAAAAACAACTGCTGCTTACGACCAATGGTTCTGCAATACTGTTTCCCTATTTGAGGGCCGCTATCAGTATGGTTACAATGCTGAGTGGAATACCTGCGTTTGTCTTGCCAACATTTAATATTGCTCAATTGATAAGAAGCGCGAAAAGCTCTGATTAAATAGTTTGCAAATGAATTTTAGCTTCGTGTGCTCATCTTAAACGATGGGCATTTTTGTTCGTCCACCGCATAATGTCGCATATAAACTTACTGTTTTATATTAAACTACCGAGTATTTCTCGTTAGTTGCACATGAATCAAAAGATGCTTGCCAATGGAGGCCCTACCTATGCAAACCGTAAAGGATGTCGTAGCCGCCATCCTCATTAAGGACAATAAGATTTTGATCGCTCAGCGGGCTGTTGATGACCCGTTGGCAGGGCTATGGGAGTTTCCCGGTGGCAAGGTGGAGTCGGGGGAGAGCCCCGAGCAAAGCCTGGTCCGGGAGATGCAGGAAGAGTTCTGCATCGAGGTGGAAGTGGGCGAGTTTTTCGCCAGCAGTTCATTTGCCTATGAAAAAGGGACCATCCGTCTGCTGGCCTACTTCTGCTCCTGGGTGGCGGGGGAGTTATGGCCGCAGGTACATAGCGATTACGCCTGGGTGGCGGTCAGCGAGCTGGCTGATTATACATTTGCCCCGGCGGACCGGCCGTTGGTGGAGAGGTTGACGCGGGAATTCCCCGTCCTTGGTTCAAAT
>Ga0123334_1005910_pt1 | contig 11551 bp, 7 predicted proteins | sample BiotimSIPDNA_FD_89706 | JGI IMG/M metagenome (GOLD analysis project Ga0123334, IMG submission 89706) | Anaerobic biogas reactor microbial communites from Washington, USA - Biogas_R1 time_0 SIP DNA | ecosystem: Engineered > Bioreactor > Anaerobic > Unclassified | place: Washington, USA | collected... | reverse complement strand
TGTTGAGTGAGGATCAGAGTCCCCAATGTGTACCTGAAGTGGGGTTCAGATATACCGATATTGCCAACAGGTATATTACTCAGCTCCGCGGAGGACCCACAACCAATGACCTGTTTCTGAGAAAATACCACGAGGGTACCTGGTATATAAACTCTTCAACACCTTACGATTATTCAGCCGACCTGTACTATAAATTCAGGATATCAGCAACAGGGAATGCAATTACCTTGTTCTTTAATGATATTGAGGTGGCTAGTCCGACAAATGCCGGAGGAGATGTTTTGTCGGGAGGAATCTGTCTTCAAAACTGGGGGAATGACTACCCTGTTTACTTTGACGATGTGCGTATTCGAAAAATTGCTCTTGCAGAACCTGAAGCTATTGTCGGTACTGTTGAGGAAGGTATAATCAGGTGGGAGGGAACATTAAGCAGCGCCTGGGAGGTTGCTGGAAATTGGACTTCAACAGTGCCGGGCTTAACGGATGATGTTGTAATTGTTGGTGCCGATTTTGCTCCTCAGATTACAGCAAATGCTGAATGCAACAATCTGATCATTGAGTCTGCAGCCAGTCTTATAGTGGCTTCTGAAGGAGGCTTGACAATAGAAAACGATCTCACAATTAACGGATCGTTGATTGTCAACTCTGCTATGGCATCAAGCGGATCGCTGATTGTTAACGGCACAGCCACGGGCAATATAACATATAACAGGCAGCTTAAACCGGGCTCTGATGCAACGTCTGACTGGCACTTGGCAGCGGCGCCTGTGGCAACGAACTCCGATGCGAATACTGGAAAGGTCAACACGGTTTTTCAATGGTCAGAGATTGCCGGTGCATGGTCTACTACCGACATCACCTCTGCCCTGCCGGGCCATGGGTACAACATCCGCCAGGAGGAGGCCAGCGACGGAGTGATATCTTTCACCGGTCCCATCGTCAACAGCGACCTGACAGTGGCCGCATCATCTCCTTACGCAGACGCCATAGCCCCTGATGAGAGTTATTTTGACCGGGCTTATGTCTCCGGCAGAAGCCTGGAGAACCTCGGCGGCAGAGGATGGAACCTGCCTGGTAATCCTTTTCCTTCTGCCATCAACGCTTCTGCATTTATAAACGCCAATTACAACGCCACGCCCTCCCTTAGCCAGTTTGATCCAAACTACGTTGCACTTTACCTGTTCGACGGCACCTCCAGGCGATACTACTATGTGGCCAACTATACCGGGTGGCCGTCGGGGACAGACCTCAGCGCGACACATATACAGGCCGGACAGGGATTCTTTGTCCTGGCCATGAATGATAACTCGGAGTTCCTGTTTACCCGCGCGATGCAGGAGCACAGCACCGCCACCGCCATGCTCAAGTCGGGCGGGACGGACGACCGCTGGCCGGGACTGCAACTGAAAGTTACTCATCCTACAGGGGAGGTGATTACCACGGTGGTATACAATCAGGAGACGACCACGGGCGTTGACCCGGGTTATGACATAGGGTTATTCAAGTCGGGCCAGGATGTTGAGCTCTATACCATCCTGCCGGCCAGTGACAACGGCATCAACTACACCCGGCAGGCACTGCCGCTCTCCGTGGCTGATACTATTGTTGTCCCGGTAGGTGTAGACACCGAGGATGGCGGCGAAGTAGTATTCTCAGCCGTTACGGTACCGGCCGGCACTAATAAGTTCTGGCTCGAGGACCGTACGGCAGGCACCTTCACCGACCTGAGCAGCAGCACATATACCGTCACCCTGCCTGCAGAGAGCTACGGCACCGGACGGTTCTATATCATAGCCTCGACAAATACTCCAACGGGCGTGAACCTTCCTGAACAGGAGACCGGATTACGTATATGGAGCTCATTCGGCAAGATCATCATCAAAGGTCCGGTCACCAATGGATCGCTCTGCGAGCTGTTCGACCTTCAGGGTAACAGGATCCTGAAAACACACCTTACTGACGGTGACCTCAATACGGTATCCCTGCCGGCCGGAACGGGTGGGGTATGCCTGGTGCGGGTGACCGACGGGGTGAAGGTGACCTCAAAGAAGGTTATCGTTCTGTAGAGGAGAGGTATCGCAATATAATAACTTCCGCGCCCGCTCTGCATGGTGACAGAGCGGGCGCATCTTCCTTCCCGAAAGGATAAATGCGAAAATGCGACTGATTTCATAACGGGCCGGAGCGTTGAGCTTCGTCTCCCCGCCATACGATGCACAAATATCTGTTCATAGTCAAGACCTTTAAGCTGCTGCGCGATCACCAGCCCTGGAAGCTGGCGCTGATCTTCCTGCTGACACTGCTGCAGGGGGTGACGTCGGGCTTCTCGATAGTGCTGCTGATACCGCTCCTGCAGCTGCTCAGCATAGGCACATCTGATGGGGAGCCGGAGGGCGTCGCCCTCTTCATACAGAACCTGGCTGACAGGGCCGGCATCAGCCTCACCATCGGCAGCGTGCTGGTGATATACATGGTGCTGCTAACGCTGATAGCACTGCTGCAGTACCGCAAGTCGATACTCGACGCCCGCTACCAGCAGACATTCATCTATACGCTGCGCCGCAGTCTCTTCCGCAAGATCATCATGGCCGACTGGCAGCTGCTGAACATGCGCAGCAAGACCAACCACCTGCAGGTGCTGACCCGCGAGGTGCCCAACCTGGCAAACTATTACTTCTTCTACCTCAAGCTGTTGACGACAGTGATAATGACGGCGGCATACACGGTCTACGCGATGCTGGTCTCTGCAGGTTTCACACTGATCATCATCGGCGTTGGCATACTGGTCTTCTTTTCTCTCCGACGGTTCCTCGCGCGGTCGTTCCGCCTGGGGCAGGGGTACGTCGACTCGTACAACAGGCTGCTGAAATACATCGACGACTTCTGGCAGACGGTTAAGATAGCCAAGGTGCACAGCTCGGAGGATTATTACTTCAACCGCTTCGACGAGGCGAGCACCTCGCTGCTCGACATGGAATACAGGATGCAGAGGAACTGGTCGTTGCCCCAGCTGATACAGCGCATCGTGGGACTGGTGGTGCTGGTGGGGATAGTATGGTTCGGCTACTGGTCGGGCACGGTGCCGATGGCCTCGTTCGTCATACTGATACTGCTCTTCTCGCGCATTTTCCCGCAGCTGATAGCGATCAATACAGACGTCAACATGATAGTCTCTAACGTGCCGTCGGTAAAGCTGGTGATGCAGCTGGATGAAGAGCTTCCGGAGCCTGGCGTGGCTGGCGGTGGCTTTCATGATGCTGTTGGGCTGAAGAAGGAGATCAGGCTCGAGGATGTCAGCTTTGCCTATCCTGACGGGGAAAAGCTTTTTGAACGTTTCAGTGCGGTCATAAGGGCCAATACCATCACCGGGATCGTGGGGCAGTCGGGACGCGGGAAAACAACCCTGATAGATCTTATTGCGGGGTTGCAGAAACCCTCTGCGGGGCGAGTGCTGATTGACGGTGTGGCACTGGGTGATGAGTTGCTGCCGCAATGGAAGGCGGGGCTGGGATACCTGCCGCAGGATCCGTTCTTCATTGACGGCACGCTGAGGGAGAACCTGGTGTGGGACAGCGGTCAGGGGGGCAGGGGTGAGAATCGTCCTGGCGGAAGCCCGGGTGGCGACGGGATTGGTACCAGTGGCGCTGCTCAAGGTGGCGGCGGGATTTCGGATGAGGAGGTTATGGAGGCGCTGGAGCAGGTCAACGCTGCGCACCTGGTGAAGCGGTTCAGGAAGGGTCTGGATGCCTTCCTGGTGAATTACCATACTTCATTTTCCGGCGGCGAATGCCAACGACTGGCGCTGGCGAGGGTGCTGCTGCGAAGACCGTCAGTGCTGCTGCTCGACGAGGCTACTTCGTCGCTCGATGCAGAGAACGAAGCCACCGTCATGGAGGTGCTGGCACAGCTGAAGGAGCGGATAACGATCGTCTTTGTGACCCACCGTGAGTCGGTGGTGAGGTGGTTTGATGAGGTGATAAAGATCTGAGCCTTCATCAGTTCAGTTCGCAGATGGGAGCAGAATGATGTCTGGGTCAGATAAAGAAGGTCGCGGTGAGAAATTGAATTACAATGCAACTGCATAAATAATCAAAAAATGGTTATAAATGCAGGTATAATGTATGATTGATAAGGGATACCTGAATTTGCATTACTAATGAGTCACTATCACGAAGTTGAAAACATAATCGTTTTCGATCAACTTTCCCAAAATAGCATAATAAATTGCGATTGCAGCTCGATATAATCTATATTTGTACTTTAAAATAACAGGATATATTAAAGTAGAACTTTAAATTATCATGTTTCTCAGAGAGCAAATATTCAACGGAAAAGATGCTGAGAGTGTATTCCTGTGGGGGGCAAGGCAGACCGGGAAGAGCACGCTTCTCAAGATGATGTATCCCGAGGTTCTTTATTTTGATCTCCTGCTGTCAGATGTATTCAATCGTTTTTTAAGCAACCCGGCTCTACTGCGTGAAACAGTAGAAGTCGACAACTCCTCATCGCTGGTTATCATAGATGAAATTCAGAGAATACCTTCGTTGCTTAATGAGGTACAATGGCTTATTGTCAACAGGAACAGGCAGTTTATTCTCAGCGGGTCAAGTCCCCGTAAAATAGTAAGATCAGGTGGCAATCTGTTAGGGGGCAGGGCGCTGCGGTATGAACTTTATCCGCTTATTTACAGGGAAATACCGGATTTTGATCTATTACGGGCGTTGAACAACGGACTTCTGCCAAGGATGTACCTGTCTGACAGGCCGGCCAGATTGTTGTCTGCCTATGTTGGGAGTTATCTTCGGGATGAAATAATGGCTGAAGCCAGGATCAGGAATATTTCATCGTTTTCCCGGTTCCTGGAGGTTGCGGCATTTTCAAACGGCGAGATAGTAAATTATTCAAATATCGCCTCCGACTGCGGTGTCAGCAGTCCCACGATAAAAGAGTATTTTCAGATTCTGGAGGATACCATGACAGGCAGATACCTCCCGTCATACCAGAAGAAGCCGAAACGAAGGGTTATCGTTGCGCCAAAGTTTTGGTTCTTTGATATTGGAATTGCGAATTATCTGCTCAAGAGAGGTACTATAGTGGCAGGTAGTGAGGCATTTGGAAAAGCCTTCGAGCACTTCATATATCATGAGCTATATTCTCACAGTCATTATTCGGGTATAAATTATCCGTTGTCTTTCTGGCGCACAACCTCAAAAACTGAAGTTGACTTTATTCTCGGCGACAATGAGGTGGCAGTTGAAGTTAAGGCAACTGAACTTGCAAATGAGAAGCATCTTAAAGGACTTAAAATCTTTGCGGATGAATATAAAACAAAAAGACTCATTCTGGTGTCAAATGATACTCTTCCGCGGAAAACAGGGAACATATCAATCCTGCCCTGGAGAGTGTTCCTGGAGGAGCTTTGGGCCGGGGATATTATTAAATAGAGGCGTCAGGGTATCATGAAAACATAATTGTTTTCAATTGTAACCGAAAATAAACATAATAATTTGCTATTTAGGCTATAAGAAAAATCAATGAGTAAAAGGATTTATCTGTGCAGTCCGCACATGGGTGGCAGGGAGATGAAATATGTTCAGGAGGCATTTGACTCCAACTGGATAGCTCCGCTGGGGCCGAATGTTGACGGTTTCGAGAGGGAGCTGTGCTCTGCCACGGGGGCGAAGCATGTTGCGGCTCTCTCTTCCGGGACGGCCGCCATCCACCTGTCGCTGATAATGCTGGGTGTCAAGGCCGGCGATTATGTGATAGGACAGTCGTTCACCTTCTCGGCGACGGTCAACCCGATAGCTTACCTGGGGGCTATACCGGTTCTGGTTGATAGTGAGCCGGGGACGTGGAATATGGATCCGGAATTGCTTGAAGAGGCCATTCGGAAGGTTAAAGGAGAAAGGTTAAAGGATAAAGTAGCAGGAGAGATAAAGGCGATTGTTGTTGCGCATCTGTATGGGATGCCGGCAAGGATGAAGGAGATCATGGCCGTGGCGGATAAGTACGGGATACCCGTGATCGAGGATGCCGCGGAGGCTCTGGGATCGGAGTATATGGGCCGGCGAGTGGGCTGTAACAGCAAGTTCGGGATTTTGTCGTTCAACGGCAACAAGATAATTACCACAAGCGGTGGCGGGGCGCTGATATCGGATGATGCTGCCATGATTGAGCGGGCCAGGTTCCTTGCTACCCAGGCACGTGACCCGGCGCCGCACTATCAGCACAGCGTCATCGGGTACAACTACCGGATGAGCAACGTGGTGGCCGGTGTTGGCCGGGGACAGCTCGAGGTGCTTGACCTCCGCGTCAGGCAGCACAGGGAGTTCAACGCCTGGTACCGCGAGCTGCTGAAGGATGTTCCCGGCGTTACTTTCCAGTCGGAGCCGTCGCCCGACTTCTATTCGAACTTCTGGCTCACATGCATAGTGATTGAACCCGCCGTGGCCGGTACCGACCGCGAGAAGCTTCGCCTTGCGTTTGAGGCGGCAGATATTGAGTCGCGTCCCCTCTGGAAGCCGATGCACCTGCAACCCGTCTTCGCCGGTTGCCCGGCATATGTCAACGGCACATCCGAAGCGCTGTTCACCAACGGCCTCTGCCTGCCGAGCGGATCGAACATTGATGATGCGGGACGTGAGAGGATTGCGGAGGTGCTGAGGCGGGCATTTAAAGTCTGAAGGTCTGATCCGCCAGTGGGCGGACAAGTGTCTGCAGGTCTGTCGCTTCGCTCCTGTCCTGCAGTCCTGCGGTCCGAAGGACATATTAAATGAGACTCCGGGTGCCGTTACTTGCTTGTCTTTACCCCAGGTTATTAGTATCTTTATTTTTCGTTAATCAGTTGAAATATTGTAAGAAACTGCACATAATAAAAGCCTGCCTGAAGAATTCCGGAAGTATTTCTGGGATGTTGATTATGATGAGCTCTCCTTGGAGAAGTATCCGAAGTTCATTGCTGAACGCATTATGAACTATGGCGACCTTGATGCAGTTAAATGGCTTCAGTCGGTTCTTGAAAAGGAATTTATCAGGTCTGTTGTTTTGAAAAGTCGGAACCTGACTCCCAAAACGAAGAATTACTGGGAGCTGATATTGAATATCAAGCGAGACAGACTCACCAACCATGGCAGGAGAGCTTCAATTGATGACTTCGTGCATTATAATGGTGTCAGGCTGGCCGACATGAGAGACATCGCCTCAATGAAGCTTGAGGCAATTGCCGGCAGGGGTAGTAAAAAGGATTTTGTGGACCTTTATTTTCTGCTCAATCATTTTTCTCTTGAAGAAATATTTTCATTTCATGCACTCAAATACGGTATAGGGTTAAACAATCAGTACCATCACCTGAAATCGCTTGTATATTTTGCTGATGCCGATTCGGACGCAATGCCCCTGATGACAAGTCCATTGAAATGGGACAGTGTCAAATCCAGGATCAGAAGCTGTGTCAGCCAACTCCAGAAAAGCCTGTAAACATTTATGCCAAAGAAAGTTTTCGTCAGCGGCTGTTTCGATATGCTCCACTCGGGTCATGTGGCTTTCTTTGAGGAGGCGGCCACGCATGGCGACCTGTACGTGGGTATCGGATCAGACCGCACAATTAATGATTTAAAGGGACGGCGCACCGTCAACGGCGAGCGCGAGAGGCTTTACATGATACAGTCGCTCCGGTTCGTGAAGGATGCGCGGATCAACAGCGGCTCCGGGCTGATCGATTTCGAGGAGGAGCTGCGGGAGATCCGTCCCGATATCTTTTTTGTCAATGAGGATGGCTATACACCGGATAAGAAGCGGCTCTGCGACGAGATGGGAATAGAGCTGGTGGTGAGCCGGCGTGTGCCGGTGGCAGGACTGCCTCCACGATCGACTACGGCCCTGCGCAGCGAGTGCCGCATACCGTACCGTCTTGACCTGGCCGGAGGATGGCTTGACCAGCCGTATGTCTCGAAATTCTGGCCGGGGGCGGTCCTGACGATTTCGATCGAGCCCGACCTGGAGTTCAACGACCGCAGCGGGATGTCGAGCTCCACCCGCAAGAAGGCAGTTGAGCTGTGGCATACGGACATACCCGAGGGTGACCCGCACCTGCTGGCGCGGACTTTGTTTTGTTTGGAGAATCCTCCCGGGACCACTTACGTCAGCGGCTCGCAGGATGCGATAGGGATAGTCTTTCCCGGGCTGAACCGGCTTGATTATGCTGTCGGCGAGTACTGGCCGGAGAAGATCACCACCGTGAATGACCCGGAGGTGCTCGACTGGCTGGAGCAGCGGTTATGGTTCATCACCCTGCCGCCGCGGGTAGGGGGGTTCAATGTGCTGGATGAGACGAATATTTCCGTTGAGGGGGCACGCGCGCTTGCCGATGCGGCTGACAGGGTGTGGTCTTCTATTCTTGCCCGCGACATCGAGGGGCTGGGAAGGTGGTACCGGGCCTCCTTCGAGGCGCAGGTGGCGATGTTCCCGCTGATGAAGAGCAGGGTGGTTGCCGAGACCATCAGGCATTACCGCGACAAGGCGCTGGGATGGAAGCTGGCCGGCGCCGGTGGCGGCGGGTACCTCGCGCTGGTGTCTGACCGGCCGGTTGAGAATGCGATAAGGATCCGAATCAGAAGGGAAAGAACTGCTTGAATAGCTGAAAGTCTGCAGTAGGCAGTACCAGTCGGCAGTCTAAAGTATCATGACTCGATTGCAAATGTGTGCCATAATACCGAAATACAATTGTAAAAATGTGATTTATTACATTTATTCGTTTGAATATTTGTATATTTGAACAGAAATGCAAGGATGAATAGGTCGAAATTTAGTGATCTCGTTGCCTGGAAGAACTCACCTGATCGTAAGCCCCTGATCATCAGGGGAGCCAGGCAGACGGGCAAGACCTGGCTCATGAAAGAGTTTGGCAGGAGGCACTATGCCAAAACGGTATATCTAAATTTCGAAAAGAACAAGAGACTTGCAGGACTGTTTACTGATGACTTTGACATATCACGTGTCATCACGGCATTACAGGCTGAGTCAGGATTGACTGTCACAGCTCAGGACACACTGCTGCTTTTTGATGAAATCCAGGCAGTACCTGAGGCCATTACAGCTCTTAAGTATTTCAATGAGGATGGTCCTGATTATCATGTTATTGCAGCTGGCTCTCTCCTTGGTCTTGCCATTCATAAGGGAACCTCCTTTCCGGTAGGCAAGGTTGCATTTATGAATCTATATCCGATGACATTTACGGAGTTTCTTGATGCTACAGGAGACAGTGCGCTTGCTGAGATGCTCCATTCAGGCGATTGGAAACTGATTACGGCTTTCAAAACCAAATTTATTGAACGCTTGCGGCAATACTACTTCGTTGGCGGTATGCCTGAACCAGTGGCCCAGTTTGCCGGAGATCAGGATTTTACAAAAGTGAGGGATCTGCAGAAACAGATATTGGAAACCTACGAGCTAGATTTTTCCAAACATGCCCCTGCTGACATAATCCCACGTATCCGCATGTTATGGAACTCCATACCCTCTCAGCTTGCCAGGGAGAACCGCAAATTCATTTATGGCGCTGTAAGGGAGGGATCCAGGGCTAAGGATTATGAAATGGCCCTGTCATGGCTGATCGATTGCAGACAGGTACATCAGGTCAACAGGGCTTCAAAACCTGCTATGCCTCTTATAGCATATGAAGAGCGAAGCGCATTTAAGCTCTTCCTGGTAGATATTGGCTTACTGGCTGCCATGGGCGATCTTGATGTCAGGACACTTCTGGAAGGGAATGCCGTGTTCAGTGAGTTTAAGGGAGCTCTGACGGAACAGTATGTGCATCAGCAACTAGCAGGCAGTGAGGCTTTTTCAGTTTGGTACTGGTCGGCTGAACGTGCTCCGGCCGAGGTAGATTTTCTCCTGCAATATAAGAACATCATTGTGCCAGTGGAGGTGAAATCTGAGGAGAACCTTCACTCAAAAAGCCTGAAGTCTTATCGGGACAGGTTCAGCCCTCGTGTTTCACTCCGCACATCGATGTCCGACTACCGTCGCGAAGAGTGGCTTGTCAACATCCCTCTCTACGCATTGAGCGAGACAGACGCCATCCTTGACAGGTATGTCAGCGGTGAGCTTTTATAATCCGTGAATTGTAGTAATTTTACGTGAAATAGCGATATGGCAAAAGTTGCATTAATAACCGGCGTGACCGGGCAGGATGGCGCCTACCTGAGCGAATACCTCCTGAAAAAGGGATATACCGTGCACGGCATCAAGCGTCGTGCCTCAATGTTCAACACCGAGAGGATAGACCACATCTACCAGGATCCGCACCTGGAGCAGCGCAATTTCATCCTGCACTACGGTGATATGACTGATTCGATGAACATCACACGCATCGTGCAGGAGGTTCAGCCCGATGAGATCTACAACCTCGCGGCGATGAGCCACGTGAAGGTGAGCTTCGATACACCGGAATATACAGCCAACGCCGACGGGATAGGCACGCTTCGCCTCCTTGAGGCGGTGCGGCTGCTGGGGATGACGGGCAAGTCGCGCATCTACCAGGCCTCCACCTCGGAGCTTTACGGGTTAGTGCAGGAGGTACCGCAGCGCGAAACGACGCCGTTCTACCCCCGTTCGCCGTATGGCGTGGCCAAGCTCTACGCTTACTGGATAACAGTCAACTACCGCGAGGCATATAAAATGCACGCCAGCAACGGGATACTCTTCAACCATGAGTCGCCCATCCGCGGGGAGACATTTGTCACGAGGAAGGTGACCCGGGCGCTGAGTCGCATAGCGATGGGCGTACAGGAAAAGATGTACATGGGGAACCTTTCGGGCAAGCGCGACTGGGGTCATGCGAAGGATTATGTCAGGGCGATGTACCTGATACTGCAGCAGGATGAGCCGTCGGATTACGTGATAGCCACCGGTGTGACCACCACCATACGCGATTTCATCAGGAAGGCTGCTGCTGAGATAGGTCTGGAGGTAGTCTTCCGTGGCGACGGAGTGAAGGAGACGGGGCATGTTGTAGCTGTTGACGAGAAGAGGTTTGTGGCGATGGTCGGGGACGAGTTCCTTGGCGGGATGAAGGAGAAGGTGAAGAGGGAGGCTGATATAGTGGGTGTTGACCCGGCATATTTCCGTCCCACCGAAGTTGACCTGCTGATAGGTGATTCCACGAAAGCACGCACGCGCCTGGGCTGGGAGCCGAGGTATGACCTCGCGGGGCTGATAACGGATATGATGGAAGGGGATGTGAAGCTGGTTAAAAAGGAAGTTTATCTTAAAAGAGGAGGTTTCTATACGCCGAATTATTTTGAATAAGAAGCTCGTAGACAGTGCCCCGATAGCCGTCAGGCTGTCGGGGGCTTCAGGAATTGTAGAAAGCATGTCCCCACCCACCCACCCTTTATTTGTGGGCGCATGCATATACAAATCTTCAACCTCTACGAGGTTGTCCATCGAGAAAGGAAGCTCGTAGAGCTTCAAGAATTGTAGGGCAGAAGATACACCTGAGAGTTGGGAAGCTCGTAGAGCTTCAAGAATTGTAAAAGAGATGTTA
>Ga0123334_1005908_pt1 | contig 11552 bp, 9 predicted proteins | sample BiotimSIPDNA_FD_89706 | JGI IMG/M metagenome (GOLD analysis project Ga0123334, IMG submission 89706) | Anaerobic biogas reactor microbial communites from Washington, USA - Biogas_R1 time_0 SIP DNA | ecosystem: Engineered > Bioreactor > Anaerobic > Unclassified | place: Washington, USA | collected... | reverse complement strand
GAGGACGGAACCGATGAAAGTAAATCTCACCATTGAAGGAAAACAATACCAGGTAACCCTGAATGATTTGAACGCCAGACCGATCATCGCTGAAGTAGATGGGCATTATTATGAAGTTTGGCCTGAAGACGAGCAAACCTCAGTCCCCACTGCACCATCCAGAGCTCACGAGCCTGCAGTTGTCGAAGCAGCCACACCCGCACCAGCTGTGGTTGGCAGTCAGACCCTCAAAGCACCCCTGCCGGGCGTGATCATTTCCATTGAAGTGAAGGAAGGTCAGGAGGTTAGCAAAGGTCAGGAACTCTACGTTCTGGAAGCAATGAAAATGAAAAATTCGATCATGGCTGACCGTAGCGGCACGATTGCTTCGATCCACGTAAATCCTGGTGATTTAGTGAAACACAATCAGTCGATTCTGACTTTCGAAGGGTAGGAGGAAATCAATGGTTTTCACCCAACTATTGCAAGACCTTAGCAAAGGCTTCGGAGCATTTGGCTGGGGCAATGCGGTCATGATGCTGGTCGGACTGGGCTTGATCTACCTGGCAATCTGGAAAGAATATGAACCGGTTTTGCTGCTGCCGATCGGTTTTGGATGTGTGCTCGCCAACCTTGGCATGTCTAACGAAGTTGGTTTCATGAAGGTTATCTATGATGCCGGCATCAAAACAGAACTATTCCCCCTGCTGATTTTTGTCGGTGTTGGAGCTATGATCGACTTTAGCCCGCTGCTTTCTCAACCCAGCCTGGTTTTGCTGGGGGCAGCCGGTCAGTTTGGTATCTATTTCTCGCTGCTTCTGGCAATTTTGTTAGGATTTCCCCTCAACGAAGCCGCAGCAATCGGCAGCATTGGTGCAATTGACGGTCCGACCGCTATTTTTGTCGGTGAGCGGCTTGCGCCAAATATCATCGCCCCAATTGCGGTTGCCGCTTATTCATATATGAGCCTGATCCCGATCATCCAGCCCCCAATCATGAAGCTGATGACCACCCGAAAAGAACGCCTGATTCGCATGGAATATTCACCCAAACCAGTTTCGAGACTGACTTTGGTGCTCTTCCCCATCCTGGTAACGTTTTTGGTTGCCCTGGTTGCACCTGACGCGGCGCCATTGATGGCAGCTTTGATGCTTGGCAATCTTCTGCGAGAAGCACTGGTGGTGGATCGATTGAGCAAAACTGCTCAGAACGAGATGATCAATATTGCAACCCTCTTTTTAGGGTTGGCAATCGGTTCAACCATGACCGCAAAAAGCTTCCTGAACATGGAAACAATTTTGATCCTGGTTTTGGGTTTACTGGCTTTCATTGTCGACACCATCGCCGGACTGCTTTTTGGGAAATTAATGGCTGTGGTTACCAAGGGCAAGGTCAACCCCTTGATCGGAGCCTGTGGTATCAGTGCATTCCCGATGGCTGGGCGTCTTAGCGCGAAAATGGCGCTCGAAGAAGACCCGACCAATTTTATCCTGATGCACGCGATGGGTTCCAATACCGCTGGTCAGCTTGGCTCGGTAATTGCTGGTGGTTTGCTGTTAGCTTTGGTGACTGGAATCGGTGGTTAGTTTTTAGTTTCTTGTTAAATATAAACTCCGCTGGAATAGGTCCAGCGGAGTTTTTAGTAGGGACTGTGTTTAGCAATTACGGTTTTACAAACCTGCCCATAAACACAATGGTATTCGTGGTTTGTTCATAGATCACGTAAATGAACGGATGGTCGAGGGTGATCTCGTAGCTCTCAATCGGCATCGAGGTTGTTGTCATGCCGATAGCGGTAGCCGCAGCTGCTTCTGTGCCTTCTTCATTGACATCGATAAAAGCCTGATGGACCACATCTGAGATATAAAGGTCTTTCTGACCAGTTATCTGGGTGAAATCCGCCAGCGTCGAGTCAAAAGCATTTTCGATGCCCAGTGCCTTGAGCTGGTCTGCCAGGCTAAAGCTGCTTTCGGTCGTAAACCTGGGCATATGGAAATCGATCATCATATAGCCATCCTCAAGCCTGTTAAGAATATCTCCAAAGATATCTTCATCTAATGTCGATTCAAAATCTTTGAAATCACCGTTGGGCATGAGAAGAGCCATGGCATAGTTTCCGCCTTCATAAGGCAATCGCACAGCTGTGAAAGAATCATCGACAAGGGCAACGCCATTGAAGCTGTTGCTCATCATCTCTACTTCAACCTGGGAACCATCGAGAAGGTAGAAAGGTGCATTTTTAGTGTGACTTTCATCAAAACGGTTCTGCCAGGCACCTTTGAAGTAAATCGCATTGGTGATCACGAGGCGAGTCATTTCATTCAGCATGCCCTGGGGGATGAGATCTTTGATCTTATCGTTCGTCTGGGTAGCCACCCAGAGGTTAATCACCTGACGAACCTCTTCAGAATTGGAGAAATCAACCAGTTTTAAGCCGGCATTGTAATTAGCAGAGAGCTTATCCAAAAAGGCTTGTTCAAAGTGAAAGTCTTTTTGTGCCCAAAGTGCATTTGCGACATTGAAGACAAGCGGTTGGGAGCCTTCGGGCAGGTAGTCTGGTAACTCTGCGAGCTTCAAGTTTAGTGCATTCATCCATTCATGGACCAGGTCACCGTCCTCAAGGTCAATATCGAGGACATCTGCAATTTGGCTCCTGGTTTCAGTATCGGCACCTGCATAGACCATTAGAAATGCCTGGTAAATACTATACGGCGAATAGATCAGGTTGCCTTCTTCCTTTGCCAGTTGATGATAAAGATCAAGCGCGAAATTGTTGATATCTTCAGCATGGTCGTTAAGGTCGTCTTCACTGACGGAGGGATCAGTAATGTAGGCTAAGCCACCAGTCAGGTCCATATCCTGGTTGACAGGTTCCTCTGGTTTTGCAGGTTCCACAACTTCTTCACCACCGGGATAGGCTTGTCCGGGGTCTGTTTGGGGAGGGTCAGTTGCTACAGGTTCCTGGGGGTTTACAGGCGCGCAAGCACCCAGTATCATGCTTAGCACAAGTATTGCTGTAATCAAAAAGGGTTGTTTCTTCATTTTTATCTCCTGAATCAATATTTAATTCAATTTCTCAAGTTTCAAACTATCTTTTACTAAATGGTAGACGAAATTGAGAAGCTTTAGTTCCCAAATGGGAGTATTCCATTGAACACATCTCTTCGGATTTAAATAAGGTCTGAGTTTATATGTATTCAAGATTTGGAATCCAAATTAACGCAAAAGCCTGTCGGAGGAACCAACAGGCTTTTCGCGGAAGTTTTATCGCTGATAGAGGTTCAGCGAATTAACCAATTAAAAGAGGGATAGAACCCTGTAAAACGCCAACCCTACGTATTCCCAAAGCACATTAAAAGTTTGGTCAAGTGAAGCGGTGGTGGGCATGAGGTTGGGGAGAATGCCTTTCCAGTCCACGACGGTGAGAGCCTCCCAATCCCTGAGAGTAACCTTGTAGTCTGTGGGTGCAGGAACGACATTGAAATCGCTATCTTTGAATAAAAACATCGCCCGATCCATTTGAAGCGCTGATGTGACCAACAATACATTCTCATAATTATTGGTTGTGATGATTTGGTTAGCCATGCTGACATCTGAGCGCATATTGGAGCTGCCGCTCTGGACAAGGATCGCATCTTCAGGAACCCCAAGCTCCATCAGGAAAGTCTTTGTCGAGGAGGTTCGCGAGGAGCTGCCGCTGACAATAACCACTGGCGCAAGATCTTCGTGATAGAGTTGTGCCGCATAAAGAGCCCGGTCGGCTTGGCCTTCCAGTTCAACCCTTTGGCGGGGGGTGTTTGCGGGCAAGGTGCCTTCTGCAAGAATAAGGATTGCATCAGCTTGAGCATAGTTTTGGCTGGGCATGTAACGCCACTCCATCGAGCGGGTTATGAAAGTGGCAAAAAACGGATTACCTAAAACAAGAATGGTGACCAGGGAAATCAAGACAAAACAGATCGCGGTTTTGGGTTTTTTCTTGATCAGAAAGAGCGTGATGAACAACAACAAAACAACAAACCCGAGGGGTTTTAGAAATTGCAGGAAAAAAGACCCAATAATGTTTAACATATTCCTCTCCTTGGTAATACTCCTGACTATATAGTTGCAAGAAACACGCCTGCTCAGAAAACAAAAGATGTTAACTGGAAGCAAAAAAAGTGATGTCTTTCATAACGAGAAATCGTGATAAGAAATGAAGGATGTTCGATCCGTACGGACGAAAACATTGCGATCGCAGATACGGAATGTTTGATTTCAGCCTTCGTTCCTCAGGATGACAAATTTAGTGCCGAGGGAGAAGGATTAGGCTTGCTTCATCCGGAAAACTTTTACCAACTCATGAAAGTAATGCGATGGCTGGTGCGAGATAATTGATCCGCACGGAGGGGGACCTGTGCCCGCCACGCAGGGTATTACTCCCTCCGGCAACGTCGGGTTGGCTAACCTGGCGGCTGGACCAAGGCCCAGCCGTACGACGAAAATCCCCGAAGCGGTGCGCAGGGAGTGAGGGACCTGTGCCCGCGAAGCAGGGTATTACCCTATCCGGAAAAACTTTACCAGCTCACGAATGCATTACAATCGCAAATGCGAAAAGATTGATTGGTTCCTTCGTTCCTCAGGATGACAAATATAGTGCTGAGAGAGAAGGCTTAGGCTTGCTCCATCCGGCAACGTCGGGTTGGCTAACCTGGCGGCTGGACCAAGGCCCAGCCGTACGACGAAAATCCCCGAAGCGGTGCGCAGGAGAGTGGGGGACTTGTGCCCGTGAAGCAGGGTATTGCTCCCTCCGCAAAGCATAAACAGGCTCATTCAGCAGCTATACCACGAGCCCCGGTTGCCACAGTTATTAATCAGACTAAAGATCAATCTGATTTAAACAGGGTAAATCAAATCGTAGACCTCAGGCGCAAATTTTTCGACCGCTTCTGATGTAATCGCATTTGTTCGACAAATCTCAGAATACAATTCTGCGCTCTTTCGGCGGGTACGGATCTGGGTAACCGGGTCAAGCGCCCACAAACCAAAACGCTGGCTCCAGCCCCGTTCCCATTCAAAATTATCAACCAGGCTCCAATGAAAGTAACCTTTAATTGGAATATTGAAGCTTACCATGTGCCACATGGCGTGAATATGCTGAAGCAGATAACGCCGGCGAAAGTCATCTTTACTGTCGTCGCAGCCATTTTCGGTGATATAGATTGGTAGATTAAATTGATTTGCCCATTTGATCGCCTCTTTAAATCCTTCCGGATCGTTGGAGATAAACCCCGTTTCTGACAAATCTGCATCTTTTCGGAAATAGCGGTCGGTATACATGTTACCGCCCTTGCCCAAATCAAATCTGACCAGTTCTCTTGTGTAATAATTCAGACCCATGAAGTCCTGGGTATCCCTGGCTTGCGGGATATCTTCTTTATATTGAATGGCATCAAATTTCCCATTTATCAGCGCAAGAGGAAAGGAATCGTTGAACACTTTGTGATGCAACTTTGTCACGATAGAAGTCAAGGGACCTTTGTTTGCAGACTGAAACCCGCGCCAATGATGCGCAACCCCAACCTGGGCATCTGCCTGGATTTCGTGGATCGCTCTATATGCGGCTGCATGGGCTTTGACCATATTTGCGAGAACCTTGAGTGCAGCTTTGGTATCATTCTTGCCAGGTGGAAAACCGTCGCCGAGATAACCGCCATTAGCATAAACATTGGGTTCGTTGATTGTGACCCAAAACCGACAGTGAGCTTTGAGCGCTTCAACCGTGCGGCGGGTGAAAGCTTCGAACAGTTCCACCACCTGGTCGTTCTCCCAGCCACCCATTTCAGAAAGCCAAAGCGGAGTGGAGAAGTGATGCAGCGTGATCATCGGGGTCATATTGCGTTCACGCAGACCCAGCAGCATCTCGCGATAGCGGTCCAGTGCCGCTTCATCCCAGCGATCTGGTTCAGGCTGGATGCGAGACCATTCAACCGAGAAACGATGAGAGTTCTGCCAGCCGTCCTGGGCGCGGTCAAAGTCTTCACGCCAGCGTCCAGCCCACCAGTCACAAGCCTTTCCACTGCGGTCACCGTTGAGAATACGCCCCTCCTGCTGTTCCCATGCCCACCAATCGTTGTTAGTATTGTTGCCTTCCACCTGGTGGGCGGCAGTCGCGCTGCCCCACAAGAATCCTGACGGAAAATTGAAAGTTGCTCTGGGCATTTTTTCTCCTCTTTCAAGCTTTGATTGATTGAATTGTATCAAAACTGTGTTCTTTCTGGATTTTTTATGATTGCCATATGATCAAAGACTGTCAAAATCCCTCATGATAGCAATTGCAAGCTTTTGAGAGAAGATCGCAACTATGCTATTATCAGTTTACGGCGAAAACGCCAACAAGCCAGACATGGCTGAGGAGGATTCTTGAACGAAACGACAGATCCAAAATTTAACGAGAAACCGAGCGAGGATGGCGCTGGTCGGACAGTGTTCCCAAAAGTAGAACTGAAACGACCCTGGCATACGTTTATCAGCGCGCTCGCTGCTGGTATTTTGATGATGCTTACCTGGTGGAATTTCAACGAGCCCGGACTGCGCCTGGGATTATCAGTCATTATTATTGGGCTCTTTTTATCCATCAATCTGATAATTCAGGAAAAGAAGCTGAAGATAAGCACGATCATCTTGTTACTGCTTACAATCGCTACCGCCTTGATCTCGGCATATCGCCGGGAGTTCGTCACTGTAAGCATCTCGATCCTGGTCAGCCTGGTCGGTTTGCTCTTGTTGAGTGTCGACTTCATGAACGGGCAATGGTGGATGTATCGTATCAGGGAATACTTCAAATCAGTCCAGCTTTCAGTGGTCGGATTTTTTACAGGTTTGCCTGTTGTTTTGTCACAGGCGATTCGACAAGAAAAAAACCATATCACCACCAACAATCAGGGCAAAAAACTACTGTCAGGCATCCTCAAAGGCATACTGATCGCACTGCCGGTTCTATTAATTTTTACCGCTTTGTTCTCAGTTGCAGACAGCATATTTGAAAGCAAAGTAAATTCGTTCACGGAATGGATGAGAACGGAGCTCATCGCGGAGCTGGCTGGGCGGATATTCCTTACCCTCCTGTTTACCTGGTTGTTGTCTGCTGTTTTGTGGATGGCAATCAGCAACAGTTCTCAAAAAATTGAGCTCGGAGATGACAGACCTTTGATCAAGCCCTTTTTAGGGATGACAGAAACGAGCATCGTATTAGTGAGCGTAAACATTCTGTTTGCGTTCTTTTTGATCATCCAGTTCCGATACTTTTTCGCCGGGGAGGCTAATATCAACCTGGCTGGCTTTACTTATGCTGAATATGCGCGCAGAGGATTCATGGAGCTGCTTTTAGTCGCAGCGATTGCAGGCGTGCTGTACTACCTGCTCGCCTCGGTTACCCGGCGCGAAACTACCACGAAGCGAAGACTGTTTTCCATTTTGGGTGCGACCTTGCTGATACAGGTCGGGGTGGTGTTGGTTTCGGCATATCAGCGCATCAACCTTTATGTCGATGCCTACGGTTTGACTGAAATCCGCCTGGTTCCACAGATTTTTATTTACTTTTTAGCCATAATTTTGACTGCGCTGGTAATGATGGAAGCAACGGGTCAGATGAAACGTTTAGCCCTCGTTCTCCTGGTTACGCTTTTTCTCTTCTCTTTCACGCTTTCCGCGGTCAACATCGACGAAAGCATCGCCCGGTTTAATGTTGAAAGAGCAGTTGTTGGGAAAGACCTGGATTACCAACTGCTTACAAACCGCCTTTCTGACGATGCCGTGCCCTACCTTTACGGGGTCCTGGATTCGGGGTCGCTGCCTGCAAAGCTGCAGGAAAACCTGAGCAAAGTTATGGTCTGCCGGTCAGTTCTATTCGAGAATGACCATCAACGATCAACTTCATCCTGGATAGATTGGAATTATCCGACCAGCAGAGCCGAAGAGCTGCACGAGGCTCACCGTTCTTTGAAAGGAAGTTTTCCGATGCAGATCATCGATACCGATTTTATGGCAAAAGGTTTCCAGATTGAGCAGGTAGATTTAATCTGCGACTGGAACTAACCCCTGGGGTACAAGGCAAACAAGTATTAATAAGGTAAGATTAGGCGATGGATTTTCAAATTGCTTCTGATAATGCAGTATACATCGCAAGGATAATTGTCAGCCTTGTTGGCGTTTTTGTTTTGTTTGCCCTTACGTTCTGGTTGATCAGAAAGAAGAATCGCCAGCAAACGCCAGTTCAACCGAATGAATCAGAAAAACCTCGCTTCGAATCAAGCAATTTCGAGATAACCTATGCGCATATGAACCCGCTCACTGGTCAAGAGCGGGAGGAGCGCAGACAAATCTTGCGAGAGCAATTTGAACACTGGCAGGCAAAGCATTTGATCTCCAGTGAAGACGGGAAGTCGTTGTTTGTGCGTACTGGCGTGAAAAAGAACGGTCTGCGTTACCAACTGGCAGCCACAAGCCAGGCACAGGCATTCGCAATGTTGGCAATGGTTCTTTTGGCTGAATTTGATGAGAATGCCAGCACAAAAACAGAAGCGCTGTTCGCCAGTTTGTTGGCACACCCTGCCTATCGCGAACCGAATCTGACCAGCTGGCAATTTTTGCCCGATCTGCCCCGCTCGCCAAGGCTGGACGCTGATGTGCACGCAGAAGCATGGGTTTTGCTGGCTCTTTTCTCTGCTCGAAAGCAGTGGCAAGGTTTACAACGATTTGATTACGACGAAATAATCGCCAATCGTTCTTTGGCTCTTTTTCAATATTGGCAATCGATCGACTCTGATACTAAAAATACGCTGCCAGACTCCACCTATTTGCTTTCTTCGCTGGGCAAGTATGACCACACAATCGACTGGCTCGAACTGATACCGCCCAATTTATCAGCGACAGATGATTCAGCCGATCGCAGCGTAGTTGCTTTTAGCTTGCTGCAGACTGGACTCCAGGCACTATTAAGCAGCGATTTACCCAGCCTGGATTTTTTGCGCCAAATTGAAAAGAAACTGATCGACACGATTGGGGAACAGTTATCTGATGAAGCTCTCAATGAGTCGGAAGACAGCTCTTTTAGCAGGCTCAGTTACCTTGCCTGCTGCACCCCTGCCCTGATCGCTCTGCAAAATCAACAGCTCTCCGGGCAAATCTGGAGTTTTTTCCTGCATAACTCTGCAGATAAGGACGACGGACTGGGAGCAACATTAAAGCTGTTAGCAATCGCTTTGTTAAGTAACCAGGTCTGGCTATAAAATTTGTGAACCGTTATAAAACTTCTTAAAGAACCCGTTTTATTTCGCCTGGCGCATTAAGTGCAATTCCTGAAGTTTTTCTTTTTCGGCAGAGGTCAGGTGTTTTGGTACTGTCACCTGGATACGGCAGTAAAGATCGCCAAACTTCTTGGGGTTTTTGAGCAAGGGCATCCCTAACCCGGTCAGACGCAGGGTTTTTCCACTGTCGCTGCCTTCGGAGACCGTTACACGGATAGGTTTGGTCAATGTGTTTACACCCACTTCTCCGCCCATGATTGCCGTGTAATAATCCACCTTGAGATCCATATGGAGATCGTCCCCTTTTCGTTTGAACACAGGGTCTGGCAATACTTTTACTTTGAGATATAGGTCTGCCCCGCCAGCCTGACCGCTGAGCCTCACCCTGGAACCTGTCTTAACACCAGCCGGTATGCTGGCGTTAATTTTTCTTCCGTCTTCAAATGTTAGGGTACGCTGAGTGCCTGTGTAAGCTTCTTTCAAGCTGATATCAACTTCGTATTCAATATCTTTTGCTCGGGTTTGAGGTTGGTAGGTTTGCCTTCTTTGTGAAGTCCCAAAACCACCCTGCCCAAACAAGGTTTCGAAGAAGTCAGAGAAGCCCCCAAAACCGCCCATCCCCCCAGAACCGCCAAACATCTCGCTAAACTCTTCCGGTGAGACGGTGCGGTAACTTGTCTGACCACCAGGCTGTTGCTGCCAGGGACCCCAATCAAAGCCACCTGGTTGACCACCTGTGTTTTGATAGCGCTGCCATTCAGAACCAAACTGATCATACTTTTTGCGTTTTTCTTCGTCCGATAAGACCTGATAGGCTTCGTTGACCTCTTTGAACTTTTCTTCTGCTCCAGCGTCCTTATTTACATCAGGATGGTATTGTCGGGCGAGATTACGATAGGCGGTCTTGATCTCTTCGTTTGTTGCGTTTTTGTTTACGCCAAGTATGTTGTAATAATCTTTGTAATACATATTTACCAATTAACAATCTGTCTTGATTCTACCGTCTCAGTATTGATTTCTCGTTAACAGGTCTACACATTTTGAGCTGCATCCTTGAGGTAAGGACCGCGAGCAGATTCGGGCAGCAATTCAGCAATACGCTCCATGATCTCCTGACCGGCTCGTTTTACGTCCTCTCTGCCTGGAATCCAATCCGGATCTTTTGGTGCCAATGGTCCGAAAGGTTTCCCGATCCGGGAGACAATTCGCGCTCGACGACCTTTTTTGGAGATGGTACCAATGATATCCCAGTTGTCTTCACTATAAGTGCCAATAGCAATCACAGGCACACCCAGACGCAATGCCAGAAATGCAGCCCCTGGCAGGGGCTTTTCAAGCGGAGGTTTGTGAACATGCCCCTCTGGAAAGATTGCCAGCACTCCATTTTGTTCCAAGGCAGCCTCCGCTGCCCTGATCGCTTCGAGATTAGCCTGTCCTTGATTGATCTCCAAAGTACCCCACCAGCTCGGCAGGAACTTGACCAAACCTGGTGCCATTGGCATTTTTGCATCATTGATGAATTCCATAGGATACTCCGTAACATGGATCGGTCCTATCGTATCCAGAAAATGAAAATGGTTACCCACAATCAACAAGGGACCTTCTTTAGGCAGATTTTCCTTCCCTTCAATTTCGTAATTCAATAGAAACCAGGCTAAAAAACTGATCCCACCTCTGAGGAAACCCCGTCTGAATTGATTACGGGGATAGGGATATTTAGCATGGTACTCGGTTTTTCGTCGGGATCTGACCATAATTGCTCCTGTGTGAGTTTGCTTCCCCAATTTTACCAATAATTACCCCTAACATCCAAGTAGGCAGGACCATGCTTTCCACACTGAACACATAGCTCTTGTTCTTTCTTTTTCAACGCTCCGATAAAGATTGTTTCCAATCCGGTCCCCCTTAATTGAAATTTGTGAGTTATCTTAATTGCTTTGGATCGATTCTGAATATTTTATCGTCCCCTTCACGAATACTGCCGCGACCATCTCTGTTGGAGGTGCCCACATAAAGCAGACCATCAGGACCCAGACGCAAAGCTCTCAGACGTCCATATTCACTCGCAAAATGTCGCTCGAGTGTCTCTGGACGAATATCATTCAAGGGTACAGAATACAATGTCGATCCCCGCAAGCCCGTAAAATACGCGACACCGTCAACGATTTCGAGGTCACCAGGCGCCCAGGTCTCGTTACCACCAGAATGCAGGCGGGGTGAGATCATGCCTTCCCGAGTCTGGTCACCCTGGATATCAGGCCAACCATAGTTGCCTCCGATTTCAATCAG
>Ga0123334_1005906_pt1 | contig 11557 bp, 8 predicted proteins | sample BiotimSIPDNA_FD_89706 | JGI IMG/M metagenome (GOLD analysis project Ga0123334, IMG submission 89706) | Anaerobic biogas reactor microbial communites from Washington, USA - Biogas_R1 time_0 SIP DNA | ecosystem: Engineered > Bioreactor > Anaerobic > Unclassified | place: Washington, USA | collected... | reverse complement strand
CACCGAGGGCAGCTTTGGCCCCACCTGCTCGGCCATCACCCCGGACAATTTGATCAACTATCTGGGCCGCCCGGACATCCTGTACATTGACACGCGTGACTTTGGCGATTACATGAAAAAACACTTCCGCAACTTTGAGGTGGTACCGTTCTTTGCGCTGGTATTCAATGCTGATGCGCACACCAACAAGGACCTGCCGCAGCTGTACGGCGGCACCCCCACCGAGCCTGTGCCCGTGTATGAGGAATCCGACGAGCTGTTAGAAGTGCTGTTCCCCAAGGACAAGACGCTGTTTATCATGTGCCAGAGCGGCGGCCGTGTGGGTATGCTGATGAACATTTTGAAAGCCCGCGGCTGGGACATGAGCCGGATTTACAACATCGGCGGCATGGCGCAGTACACCGGGGCGGAGTATCGTCCCTACATCACCGACACGGCGGAGTTTGCGCTGGAAAGCACGTATCACATCGAGGGCCTGACCCGTATCGAGCCCAGGTAAACCCCTTATAAAGCAACCTGCCGGCGCTGCGCATTTGCGTGGCGCCGGCGACTTTTATGCGCTCCAGCACGATTTACACCCGTTCCCCGGCATGTTATCATTAAAAAACACGTCTATGGTATGGAGGAAATGGATTGAACCCCGACATGAACACTCGACTGGACAAGCTGCTGGATCAGGTAGAAAAGCCCGCGCGCTACGTGGGGGAAGAGGTGGGTGCCATCAGCAAGGCGCACACACCGGACATGGGCACCATGGCCTTTTGTTTTCCCGACACCTATGAAATTGCCATGTCCCACCTGGGCATGAAGGTGCTTTACGATATCGTCAACCGCGCGCCCCATCTGCTGTGTGAGCGCGTCTGCATGCCCTGGGTGGATATGGCGGATTTGCTCAGGCAGGAAAACCTCCCGCTGTTTTCGCTGGAAACGCGCACGCCGCTTGACCAGTTCCAGGTGGTGGGCTTTACGCTGCAATACGAGATGAGCTATACGAACATCTTGGAGATGTTAGACTTGGGGCACATACCGGTCAAGTGCAGCGACCGTGCCGAGGATGCGCCCATTGTGATTGCAGGCGGGCCCTGTGCCTTTAACCCGGAGCCGCTGGCTGCGTTTGTGGATGCCTTTGTCATCGGCGATGGTGAAAGCGCCACCCCCCAAGTGATGGAGTTGGTGCGCGAAAAGCGTGCGCAACATGCATCGCGCGCGGACATTTTGTGGGCGCTGGCGCAGCTGCCCGGCGTGTATGTGCCTTTGTTTTATGAAACGGCATATCACGAAGATGGTACGCTGGCAAGCTTTACACCCACGCGGCCCGATGTGCCCGCGCGCGTGCGCAAGCGTGTGGAAATCGATTTGGACAACGCCCCTTTCCCGGAGAGCATGGTGGTGCCCTATGCTGAAACCGTACATGACCGCATTGTGCTGGAAATCATGCGCGGATGCACCAGAGGTTGCCGGTTTTGCCAGGCGGGCATGCTGTATCGCCCGGTGCGCGAGCGCAGCGTGGATAAACTGATGGATCTGGCTGAAAAGCTGGTCGCTGCCACCGGTTATGATGAAATTTCGCTGTCCAGCCTGTCCAGCGGTGATTATTCCTGCTTGCAGGAATTGGTCACCCGGCTGATGGAGCGCTTCAAGGACCAGCGCGTGGGGCTATCCTTGCCCTCCATGCGCCTGGATAGTTTGATCAAGCAGACGCTGGAGGAAACCTCCGAAGTGCGCAAAAGCGGCCTGACCCTGGCGCCGGAGGCCGGCACGCAGCGTCTGCGCGATGTGATCAACAAAGGCGTGACCGAGCAGGATTTGCACAATGCTGTCAGCGATGCTTTCCAAAGCGGATGGAGCAGCGTAAAGCTGTACTTCATGTTAGGCCTGCCCACCGAGACCGACGAGGATTTGCTGGCCATCGGCGACCTGGCCAAACAAGTAGAAGATGCCTATTATGCCGTGCCCAAGGGGCAGCGCGCGCCGGGGCTGCGCATCACGGCCAGCGCGTCCACCTTCGTGCCCAAGCCCTTTACGCCCTTCCAATGGGCGGCGCAGGATACCCTGCCCGAAATCGGGCGCAAGCAGGCGGTGCTGCGCTCGGCGCTCAAGCGCAAAAGCACTGCGTTCAACTGGCATGAGCCGGAGTTGTCTTTTTTGGAGGCGTGCTTTGCGCGCGGCGACCGCAGGCTGGGCGATGTGCTGTATGCGGCCTGGCAGCGCGGATGCCGCCTGGACGGCTGGCAGCAGCACTTCAAATATGTTGAATGGATGGCAGCCTTCAATGATTGCGGCCAGGATCCCGCCTTTTATGCCAACCGCGAGCGCAGCCGCGACGAGCTGCTGCCGTGGGACTTTATCGATGCCGGGGTTACCAAGCGGTTTTTGCTAAGGGAGCTGGACAATGCCTTACAAGGTATTGTCACGCCGGACTGCCGCCAGGGCTGCCAGGGCTGCGGGTTGACTGCGTTTCCGGGGGTGTGTGAGCAATGAAAATGCAGGTTGTGTTCAGCATCGGCGGCCGCCTGCGCTATGTAGGCCATCTGGATCTGATGCGGGCCATGCAGCGCGCGTTGCGGCGCAGCGGGCTGCCGGTCAAATATTCCCAGGGCTTTAACCCGCACATTTTGTTGTCTTTCGCCGCCCCCCTGGCGGTGGGCATTGCCGGGGAGCGCGAGGTGATGGAGGTGCCGCTGGAGCAGCCCGTGACCGAGGCGGAGTTTTTGCGCAGGCTCAATGCGGTGCTGCCTGAGGCGCTGCAATGTGTGGCAGCCCGGCAGGTGGATGACACGCACCCGGCGCCCATGGCCGCATTATTTGCGGCGGAGTATCGCATTACCCCGCTTGATAATCAGCAGGCCTTTTATGATGCTGCCCAGGCATTCCTGAAGCTGGACAGCTACATGGCCACCCACCGCACCAAGCGCGGCGAGCGCCAGATTGATCTGCGCCCGCTGGTGTTCAACCTATTGGTCAAGCCCGAAGGACTGCGTGCGGTGCTGTCCTTAAACCAGCAGGGCACCTGCAAGCCCGACCTGCTGCTTACGGCCCTGGCCGACCTGATGGGCACCCCCGCCCCGGACTGCCGGATCGTGCGCACGCGGATGCTGAATCATCTGCTGGTGCCCTTGGAGAACGCATGATCCAGCTGCTGGTTGAAAAACATGGCGATACGATGGAGCTGGCGCTGCTGCAAGACGAGCAGCTTGTCCAGTTTATCGTGGAGGAAGGTACGGCCGCCGCTGCGCCGGAGCAGATTGTTTTGGGGCGCGTAGGGCGCGTGATGCCCAACCTCCATGCCGCGTTTGTATATCTGCCGGGCAGCGAAGAGGGCTTTTTGCCCTTTGATGAAATCCCGGACAAGTCGCGCCCGCAGCCCGGCCAAAGCCGCATGGTGCAGGTTAAAAAGGCCGCATCGCGCGGCAAGGCTGCGTACCTGACGCAGGATATCGCGCTGGCGGGGCGCTATGCGGTGCTGCTGCCCTTGGGGCAAACGGGCCATGCATCGGCGCGCGCACAGGGCGATGACCGCGCCCGCCTGCGCACGCTGGCACAGGCGCTGGCCCCGCAGGGCATGGGCCTGGTGCTGCGGAGCAACAGCCTGCTGGCCGCGGAGCGGGATATACGCGCGCAGGTGGAGTGCCTGGCAGGGCAGTGGGCGATGGTGCAGGATAGGGCCCGGCAGTTGACGGCGCCCGCAACGCTGCTGCCCGCGCCCGACCCGGTCAGCGCGCTGCTGCGCGACCTGCCGGAGCAGCCCCAGCGCATCCTGACCAACGACCTGGCCTGCATACCGGCGGTGGAGGTGCCGGTGGCGCAGGCGGAGCATCCTTTCTTGCTGTACCGTGTGCGTGACAGCCTGTTAAAGGCCTTGAAAAGGCGGGTACATCTGAAAAGCGGGGGAGAGCTGGTCATTGACCCCTGCGAGGCTATGACGGTCATCGATGTCAACACCGCCAGCGCCACCCAGGGCAAGCACCGGGCGCGCACGCTGCTGACGACAAACTTGGAAGCCGTGGCCGAGGCCGCGCGGCTGATGCGCCTGCGCAACATGGGCGGTATCATTTTGATCGACTTAATTGACATGGACAGCAGGGAAGACCGCGAAATGGTGCTGGCAGCCTTTCAAAAAGCGCTGGAAAGCGATCCCGTCAAAACTGTGGTGCATGGGATGACATCATTGGGGCTGCTGGAGGTCACCCGCCGCAAGACCAGCGAAAGCCTGTCCAGCCAGCGCCTGCGGCCATGCCCGTGCTGCGGCGGCAGCGGGCAGCACATGATGCCAGACAAGGAGGGCGCATGAACCCGCAGGTAAGCGTGATATCGGGGGAGCAAATGCGCATACAGCGTGAGATGGCGCAGCAGGTGCGGGCGCTGACGGAGCGCCCCCAAAGCTATCATATTGTGACCTTTGGCTGTCAGATGAACGTGCACGATTCCGAAAAGATGGCGGGCATGCTTCAGCGCATGGGCATGGAGGCGGCTGCCAGCCGCGAGGACGCCGACCTGGTGCTGTTTAACACCTGCTGCATCCGTGAAAATGCCGAGCGCAAGGCGCTGGGCAATATCACGTGGCTCAAGGAGCTGAAAAAGAGCAAGCCGCGTTTGATGATCGGCGTATGTGGGTGCATGATGCAGCAGCAGGGTATGGCGCAGAACATCCTGAAAAAGTATCCGTTTGTAGACCTGGCTTTTGGCACGGGCGATTTTTACCGCCTGCCGGAGCTGCTGCTGAAAGCGCTGCAATCGAGCCAGCGCGCGGTGGAGGTGGGGGATAACCCCAGCACGCTGTTTGAGGATGTGCCGGTGCAGCGGGAATCCGCGCACAAGGCCTTTGTGGCCATCGCGCATGGGTGCGACAATTTCTGCTCCTATTGCATTGTGCCCTATGTGCGCGGGCGCGAGCGTTCGCGCGAAGCCGACCAGATTGTGCAGGAAGTGGAGCAATTGATGGCCTCGGGCGTGCAGGAAGTTACGCTGTTGGGGCAGAATGTAAACTCCTATGGGCAGGATCGGGGCGATCTGGATTTTGCCGGATTATTGAAGCGCGTGTCGCAAACCGGCATCCCGCGCATCCGGTTCATGACCTCGCATCCCAAGGACCTGTCCGATGCGCTGATTGAGCAGATGGCGGCGAATCCCAACATCTGCCCGCATTTGCACCTGCCGGTGCAGTCCGGCAGCAACGCCATCTTAGAGGCCATGAACCGCCGCTACACCGTGGAAACCTACCTGCAGCGCGTGGACAGCCTGCGCCGCGCTGTGCCGCACATTGGGCTGACCACCGACCTGATTGTAGCGTTCCCCGGCGAAACCGAGCAGGACTTTGAGGACACCCTGGCATTGGTCCGGCACGTGCGCTTTGACAGCGCGTTTACCTTTGTGTACAGCCCCCGCGTGGGCACCAAGGCCGCAAGCATGCCGGGACAAATCCCCCCGGAGGTAGGCAGCCAGCGCATTGAGCGCCTGATTGCATTGCAGGAGGGCATTACCACCGACGTGCTCAACAGCCTCCATGGCAGCACGCAGCATGTGCTGGTGGACGGCACCGCCCGCAGGCGAGAACACCTGACCGGCAAAAGCGGGCGCAACATTTCGGTCAATTTCCCCGGAGATACTGCCTTGATTGGGCGCATCGTACCCGTTACCATTACAGGGGCCGGCAGCAACACGCTGCGCGGCCGGATACAGGAAGGAGAAACACCATGAGCCAACAAGTACTGGACAAGGCCAGGGAGCTGGCCGCCGCCATCGCATTGAGCGAAGAGTACGCCAACATGCGCACCGCTGAGGACGATGCCACGGCCGACAAGGCGCTGGAAGCCATCTACAACGACTATGCTGTAAAGCAGCAGCAGGTGGCTGAGGAAACCCAGGCCAAGGAGCCGGACTATAAGAAAATTGGCGAGCTTACCCGCGAGATTGAGGAAGTGGAGCAAACGCTGCGCCGCAACCCGCAGATGCAGCGCCTGAACAACGCGCGCACTGCCTTTACCGTGATGATGAATGCGGTCAACCAGGAGCTGCAGCGCGTGCTGTCGCCTGAAAGTGCGCAGGATGGCTGCGGCAGCCCCAACGGCTGCATGGGCTGCACCGGCTGCAGCGTAGACTAAATCCCATGGCTGAACTGACGCCGATGATGCGGCAGTACCTGACCATCAAAGAGGAGTACCCGGACGCGCTGCTGTTTTTCCGGCTCGGGGACTTCTATGAGATGTTCTTTGATGACGCCATTACGGCCAGCCGCGAACTGGAGCTGACGCTGACAGGGCGTGACTGCGGCCTAGATGAGCGCGCCCCGATGTGCGGCGTGCCCTGGCATGCGGCGGATGGCTACATCGCCCGCCTGGTGGAGCGCGGCTACAAGGTCGCCATCTGCGAGCAGACCGAGGATCCGGCCTTGGTCAAGGGGCTGGTCAAGCGCGCGGTGGTGCGCGTGGTGACGCCGGGCACCGTCAGCGATTTGGGCGCGCTCAACGAGCGGCGCAACAACTTTATTGCCGCTGTTCACCCCACCGGCAACCGCGTGGGCGTGGCCTGGTGCGATGTGACCACCGGCGAATTCTTAGCTCAAGTGCTCAACGACCCTGCCCAGGAGCTGGGACGTCTGCTGACGATGATCAGCCCCAGCGAGGTGGTTACCTCGGCGCCGGAGCTGGTCAACAAGGCCGTTCATACCTTTGTAGCGCCGTACCCGGCCGCGTGTTTTGCCGCCAAGGCCGCGCGCGATCAGGTGCTGCGCCACTTTGAGGTCAGCCATTTGGGTGCGCTGGGCCTGACGCAATCGGACGCCCCCGCCACGGCGGCTGCCGGTGCATTGCTGCATTACCTGAATGACATGCAAAAGGCCGCGCTGCCGCACATCACGGCGCTTAAATTGGTAACCGGTGCGGACAGCATGCCGCTGGACGTGGCCACCCGCCGCAACTTGGAGCTGACCGAAGGCCTGCGCAGCCGCAGCGTGCAGGGTTCGCTGCTGTGGCTGCTGGACAGCACCGTGACCGCCATGGGCGCCCGGCAACTGCGCCTGTGGGTGGAGCAGCCGCTTACGCAAAAGGACGCCATCCTGACGCGGCAGGCGCAGGTGGCGGCGCTGTATAACAACACGGTGGCGGGCGAGGAACTGGTGCTGCACTTAAAGCAGGTATACGACATGGAGCGGCTGCTGTCGCGCGTGTCCTACGGCACGCTGAATGCCCGCGATTGTGTGGCGCTCAAGCGCACCTTGCAGCAGCTGCCGCCGGTGCGCGCGCTGCTCTTGTCCCTCCAGGATGAAAGCCTTCAGCCGCTGTTAAAGCAGCTGGATCCGCTGCCCGAAGTGACTGACCTGCTGGAGCGCGCTATCGAGGACGACCCGCCCATCACAACCACCGAGGGTGGCATGATCCGCGATGGGTATGACGCGGCGCTGGATGAGGCGCGGCAGGCCTCCCGTCAGGGCGCGCAATGGCTGCTGGATTTGGAAGCGCGCGAGCGCGAGGCCACGGGCATCAAAAACCTGCGCGTGCAGTACAACCGGGTGTTTGGGTACTTCCTGGAGGTAACCAAGTCCAACTACGCGCTGGTGCCCGACCACTATGTGCGCAGGCAGACGCTGGCCAATGTGGAGCGCTACACCACCGAGGAGCTGCGCGCGCTGGAACAGCGCGTGCTGGGCGCGCAGGGCGAGGCCATCACGTTAGAATCGACGCTGTTTGAGGGCATCCGCGCCGAGCTGCTTTCGCAGTTGCCTGCACTGCAGCGCACCGCACAGGGCCTAAAGGCTGTGGATGCGCTGCTGTCATTGGCGCGCGTGGCCAGGGACAACGGCTATGTCCGGCCCACGCTCAACGAGGCAGGCACCATTGACATTGTGGATGGCCGCCACCCGGTGGTGGAAAAAACGCTGGGCGACGGCAGCTTTGTGCCCAACGATACGCACATGAACCCGCAGGACAAGCGCATGCTGATCGTGACCGGCCCCAACATGGCCGGCAAAAGCACCTACATGCGCCAAACGGCGCTCATCGTGCTGATGGCGCACATGGGCAGCTTTGTGCCGGCGGCCAGCGCGGATATCCCGCTGGTGGATGCCATCTTTACCCGCATCGGTGCCAGCGATGACCTGGCCGGCGGGCAAAGCACCTTCATGGTGGAAATGACCGAGCTGGCCTATATCATGCGCACGGCCACCGCTAACAGCTTAGTGATACTGGATGAAATCGGGCGCGGCACCAGCACGTTTGACGGGCTGGCCATTGCCTGGGCCACGGTGGAATACTTAGCGGATACAGACCGCTGCGGCGCCAAAACGCTGTTTGCCACGCATTATCACGAGCTATCGGAGCTGGAAGGCGTGCTGGAGGGCGTGGAGAACCACTGCGTATCGGTCAAGGAAATGGGGGATGAGGTCATCTTCCTGCGCAAGATCATGCGCGGCGGGGCCGACAAAAGCTTTGGCGTGCATGTGACGCGCATGGCGGGGCTGCCGCGCTCGGTCACTGCGCGTGCGCGGGAAATCCAGGCGCGCTTGGAGGTCAGCAACATCAACCAAAACGCCATTGGCCGCAACATACTGGAAAAAGGCAACCGCCGGGTGGAGCAGGTGCAGCTGATGGAGTATGGAAAGACCGAATTGATTGAGGAACTGCGCCAGATGGACGTGCTGGCGATGAGCCCGATGGATGCGCTCAACGCGCTGTTTTTGCTGCGCGAAAAGGCGAGAAAATTATAGGTATGTCAGATACAAGGATTGTAAAACTGCCGCCCGAAGTGGTGGGCCAGATTGCCGCAGGCGAGGTGGTGGAGCGCCCCGCCGCCGCCATCAAGGAGATGGTGGAAAACTCCATGGACGCAGGCGCTACCGCCATCACGGTGGACATTACCGACGGCGGGCTGACGCACATGCGCGTGACCGACAACGGCTCCGGCATCAAAGGCCGGGATTTGCGCTTAGCGTTTGAGCGCCATGCCACCAGCAAGATACGCTCCGCTGATGACCTGGCGCACATTAGTACGCTGGGTTTCCGTGGGGAGGCGCTGGCGTCCATTGCGGCGGTCAGCCGCGTTACGCTGGTCACCCGCCCCAAGGGGGAGGACTTTGGCATGCAGGTGCGCAACGAGGGCGGCATGTACGAAGGTCCGGTCGAAGCGGCCTCGCCGGAGGGCACGACCATCACTGTGCGCGATCTGTTCTTTAACACCCCCGCACGGCGCAAGTTTTTGGGCAAGCCCGGCACCGAAGCCAATCAGGTCAGCGACCTGATGATGCGCATGATCCTCTCCCACCCCGAAATAGCCTTCCGCCTGGTCAGCGACCGCAAGACCATCTACACCAGCCCCGGCGATGGCCGCATCGACAGCGCGGTGATGAGCATATACGGCGTGCAGACGCTACGACAGTTGATCCGCGTGCACGGCGCGCAATCCGGTTTGGTGCTGGACGGCTTTGTGGGCGTGGGCGAAGCCTCGCGCGCCAACCGCAGCCACCAAAGCTTTTTCCTCAATGGCCGCGCCATGCGCAGCGAGCTGCTCAGCCGCGCGGTGGAGGAGGCCTGCCGCCAGCGCGTGATGATTGGGCGTTTTCCGATGTGCGTGCTGTATTTGACCATGCCGTTTGAGCACGTGGACGTAAACGTGCACCCCAACAAATGGGAAGTGCGTTTCCAGGACGAAAATGCCGTGGCCCAAGCCGTGACGGCCATTGTGACGGATGCCTTGTCTTTGGGCGCGGCGCAGCTGCCGCCGCCCAGCATATTTGAAGAAAGTGCGCCCCCGGCCCCGCCTGCTGCCATTACAAAGGAAGAGCCGGTGGCACAGCCCGCGCCGTCATGGCATGTGCGCTCCAGCGCGTGGGAAGCCCCGCCCGCAGTGCTGGAGGAACCTGTTGCTTCAGAAACACCCGCGCCCGCGCCCGAGCCGGAGCAGCTGACCCTGCCCGCCGTTGCCCCTGCCCTGCACCCCACGGCGGTGCGGCTGGTGGGTGAAGCCTTCCGCACATATATCCTGTTTGAAAGCGATGATGCGCTGATCCTGTGCGACCAGCACGCGCTGCATGAGCGGCTGCTGTTTGACAAAATGCTGGCGGCCTATCAGCAGGGCGGATTGTCCCAGGGCTTGCTGACGCCGGTGGCGCTGTCGCTTAGCTACCGCGAATACCGCACGTTTTTGACCTATCAGGCGGAGCTGGCCGAAGCAGGCTTTGACGCTGAAGACTTTGGCGAGCAAACGGTGCGGCTGCATTCCCTGCCCGTGCAGTTGGGCTTCCCCCAGGCGCAGGAAAGCTTCCGCGATGCGCTGGATGAGTTAGAGGCCACCGGCCAGGTCAGCGACCAGCAGCTGGTGGAGCGCATTTTGCGCTCGGCATGCAAGCATGCGGTCAAGGGCGGCGAAAAATTGAGCGATGAGGCCATGATCGGCTTAGTACGGGACATGTTGGATGGCAATGTTACCCCCACCTGCCCGCATGGCCGGCCACTGATGATGTCCATCAAGCGCAGCGAACTGGAAAAGCGGTTCCGCCGCATACAGGCTTAACATGCCGCATAAAACACGCGTGCTGGCGGTGGTGGGTCCCACCGCGGGCGGCAAGTCCGACCTGGCTATGGCGCTGGCCCAGCATCTCCCTATCGAAATTGTGTGTATGGACTCCATGCAGATATACCAGGGCATGGACATCGGCACCGCCAAACCTACGCCCGAGGATCGCGCGCGCGTTGCGCACCACATGCTGGATGTATGCACCCCCCATCAGGCATATTCGGTGGCAGAATATGTGGAGGCGGCGGACGCGGCCATTGCGGGCATTGCAGCCCGCGGCCATGTGCCGGTGCTGGTGGGCGGCACGGGGCTGTATTTGCGCGCGCTGCGCTACCCCATGACATTGGGCGGCGGCGCGCGGGATAATGCGGTGCGCGCGCGGTATCAGCAGATGCTGGAAAAAGAGGGCGCACAGGCCGTGCATGCGCTGCTTCATCAGCGCGACCCGGAGGCTGCGCGCACGCTGCACCCCAACAACACGCGCCGTGTGATCCGTGCGCTGGAGGTGTTGGAGGTGACGGGCCAGCCGTTTTCCAGCCAGCGCATGCCGGAGGAGCACGAGGAACGCTATGCTATGACCGTGCTGGGCACACAGTGGCCGCGCCCAACCTTGTATGAGCGCATCAACCTGCGCGTGGAGCGCATGATGCAGGCCGGGTTGCTGGAGGAGGTGCGCGCGCTGCTGGATATCGGCGTATCGCCCGATGCCCAAAGCATGCAGGGTCTGGGCTACAAGGAGGTCATCCCCTATCTGGCCGGGCAGGCCACACGGGAGGACACCGTGGAGCTGATCAGCCGCCGCACGCGCAACTACGCCAAACGGCAGCTGACCTGGTTTAACCGTGAGCCTGGCCTGATCTGGATTGATATGAAAAGTCAACCACAAAAGGAGTGGGCGGCGCGTATTGCCGCCCGATGGCATGATGAACATTGACACGCTGCTTTTGCAGGCAGAGCATCAGGTGCGCGATGTGTTCGCGCGCATTGAAGCGGTGGAGGAAAAAAACACGCAGCGCATGCTGGATGCCTTTGCCAGCCATCGCATTTCGCT
>Ga0123334_1005904_pt1 | contig 11560 bp, 19 predicted proteins | sample BiotimSIPDNA_FD_89706 | JGI IMG/M metagenome (GOLD analysis project Ga0123334, IMG submission 89706) | Anaerobic biogas reactor microbial communites from Washington, USA - Biogas_R1 time_0 SIP DNA | ecosystem: Engineered > Bioreactor > Anaerobic > Unclassified | place: Washington, USA... | reverse complement strand
TTGAAGAGCTCAGCGATGCAGAGCTGCTTGAGGCGATGACGCGTGGACTGGTAAATGAACTGGATAATCCATATACATTCTATCTGTCTGCTGAAGAGAACGAGCAGATCGAAGAGTCTATGAGCGGCCAGTACAGCGGGATAGGAGCCTTTGTCGCCATCAATAAGGAAAATCTGGTCGAAGTAACGGAGCTGATCGAAAACAGTCCGGCTGAAGCGGCTGATATTTTGATCGGTGATGTTTTCGTCGAGGTCGATGGGCAAGATGTCACGCAACTGAATGATATCAACGCAGTCGCTGCGCTGGTTCGTGGTCCTGAGGGGACAACTGTTGACCTCGTTCTCTACCGGCCGGCCCTTAATGATCAGGTGGCCGTTACGGTTGAACGAAGAAAAATTACGACAGCCAGTGTGGCCCACAGAATGCTGGAAGAGTCGATTGGCTATGTGCAGGTCAGAGAATTCTCTCAGCATGTCTCGGACAATTTCATTTCAGCCGTTGATGATCTGGTCAGTCAGGGTGCGGATCATCTGGTGATCGATCTTCGCAACAATTCCGGCGGACTGGCGACGGAAGTGATTGACATGCTTGATTATCTGCTGCCCCGGGCAACGCTTGCGACTGTTCGTGGACGGGACGATGGTCAGCCGTTTGAAGTGTCCTGGGATTCGGATAAACAAATGGGCGTACCGGAGACGATGCGCTATGCCATTCTGGTCAATACATTCAGTGCCAGCGCATCCGAGCTTTTTTCCGGCTGCCTGCGCGACTACGAAAAGGCCGTTCTTATTGGTGAACAGACCTTTGGCAAGGGCAGCGGAACGATCACGATCCCGTTGGACGACGGTTCAGCCATCAACCTGACCAATTTTCTATATTACCTGCCAAAAGGTCTCAGCATCGAGGGAGTTGGCCTGGCACCCGACCAGACCGTTTCATTGCCTGATGAGGCGCGCAGCATCTCTATAAATCGACTGACTCGCGAACAAGACACGCAGCTGTCCGCAGCGATCGAGTGGCTTGAGAATCTGGAATAAGCGATATGTATCGAGCATTGGCGACAGTCTACGACCTGTACCAGCCAAAAGACTGGACGCTTTGGGCTGATTATATTTGCGCACTGGACCGGCAGTATTCACAGAGAGGTGGATCGGGAGACGGCTCAGACGGCCGGCCGATTCTTTTGGATCTGGGATGCGGAACCGGCAGTTTCAGTCTGGAGATGGCAAAGCGTGGCTTCGATCCGATCGGTATTGATCAATCACTGCCGATGCTCAATGAAGCACAAAAAAAAGCTGCCAAAATACGAACTGATGGACATCGATCTGACTGTCTGTTTTTAAAGCAGGATATCACCTCGTTTGAACTGTATGGAACGGTTGATTTGATCGTCTGCCTGATGGATACCATGAATCATCTGATGTCTATCGAGTCGATCGACCGGCTTTTTAGCCTCTGTGCACATTATCTGAATCCAGGCTGCCTGATGGTCTTTGACCTGTTAACCGGTACCTACCTGTCCCAGACGCTTGGAGACGAATTCTTTTTCGATGATCAAACGGAGTATACGATTTTCTGGCAGAACCAGTTTGACCAGGCCAGCCAGATCAGCGAATCTCATGTAACGCTTTTTTCCCGTCTGCCTGATAGCAGCTATCGGCGAGCTGATGAGATGATTCAGGAGCGATACTATTCTCAATCACAGATCAGGGCGTCCATAGCCAGGACATCGTTCGAGATGATTACGGTTCAGTCGAATTATGTGCCGGACCCGCCGAGGAATCCTGAAGAGCGAACGTTTTATGTTTTGCGAAAACCCGTTTAACATGCTATTGTAACGATATCAACTACTGATTTTATCCATCCTAAACAGTAAACGACTCAAGGAGATAACCATGTGCTCTTCTCAAACCGCTGACAATCATGTTCAGTATTTATTGACGACAGATAAGATCATCCGCGCAACCGCTTTTGACCATGCTGTGCGGGCTTTTGCCTGCTGTTCGACTCAAGTTTGCCAGGAAGCGGTTTGGCTGCATAACCTATCACCGATTGCTGCTGCGGCACTGGGCAGGCTGATGACCGGCCTGCTGATGCTCGCTGAGGATCTTGACAAACCGGGAGACAGTCTATCAGCCATCGTTCGGGCTGATGGACCGCTTGGCGGGCTGACGGTTGTTGCTGAACAGAATGCAACAGTTCGCGGCATGGTTCAGCAGCCTGTTGTTGAAACTGGCCATCGATCGAACGGTAAGCTCAATGTGGGTGCAGCGGTCGGTAAGGGGACTCTGACGATTATTCGTGATCTGCAGCTGAAAGAACCCTATGTCGGCCGAGTTGCACTTGTCTCGGGAGAAATAGCTGAAGATCTTGCTTCGTATCTGGCTGTATCTGAGCAGATTCCGTCCATCGTCAGCCTGGGCGTTAAAATGACCGCCCAAGGGATCACACACGCAGGCGGATTGATGGTTCAACTCATGCCGGAGACTGACACGAAGATCGTCGAATATCTCGAAGAGCAGGTCAGGCGGTTTCCGGAAAGTACGACATTGCTGGAACAGGGTGCGACACCGGAGGATATGCTCCGGCTGCTGCTTGGAGAGACCTTGCAGATCCACACGGAAAGACCTTGCGCCTATGCCTGTCCGTGCAGCCATGAGCGCATGGTGAAAAATCTGATCGCGATGGGTCAGACTGAACTGAGCCAGCTGGCTGAAGACAGCGAAGGGATTGAACTACAATGCCATTTTTGTTCAAAACAATATCATTTTAGCCAGCGAGAGGTCGGCCAATTGATCACTGTCGCACAGAAGAGGTGATCGCGTGTGAAGAAACACGTAAAAAAAACGGGTGAAGCCATAAGAATACCGGTTGTTCTGCTGTTGATTATTGCCATGCTCCATTCATCTGCCTGTCTGGTTATAGAACCTGGGCAGACAGCGACGCTGTCAGATGCGACCCGGACAACACCCTCACCAACCCCGGAGCAGACCGGCAGCGAGACAACCCGGCCGCCGGAGCCGAGTCAAACGGCTTCACCGACACCGGAACCAACACCGACTGCTGTACCGACACCCATTCCTTCACCGACAGAAAATTCGACTACTACCACCGGTCCACTTCCAAGTGCAGCACCGGAGCCGACCGGTCAGCCGGACTGGTCTCATTTAGAACTGCTTGATAACACGAAGACGGGCTGGTATTACATGCCGGCCGAACCACCGGGATCAGATGTTCCGGCATCCGTGCCGGGCTCTGTCCAGACACTGATCCAGAATACGCGTTCTCTTTGGCAGGAGCAAAACCCACAAGGTAAACCACTGTATCTGACCATGGATGAAGGATATGAGTATCAGAATCTGACAGCCGGGATTCTGGATATCGCCCGCGATTTTGATGTGACCATTAGTTTCTTTATTACAGGCAGCTATTTGGCCAAAAACCCGAGAACCGTTCAGCGGATGGTGGATGAGGGACATCTTGTGCTGAATCATACCGAGCATCATCCCAATCTTCCTCTACTGCTTGAAGAAGAAGGTCCCGAAGTCGCTCTCAATGAGTTAAGGCAGGTCGAGCGTGCCTTCTTTGATTTGACCGGTCAGCAGATGCTGCCGTTTATCAGACCGCCGGAGGGCAGCTACAGCGAACGTCTGCTGACGCTTTTGGACCAGGCAGGCTACCGCACGGTGTTCTGGAGCTTTGCCTACCGGGACTGGCTGACTGATGCTCAACCGGAACCTGAGGCAGCCCTTGAAAAGGTTCTGGCCAATCTGCATCCAGGATCAATCCTTTTGCTTCATGCTGTATCAGAAACCAATCAGATTATTTTGCCGCAGTTGATAACCGCCGCGCGTGCCCGCGGCTACCGGTTTGAACCGTTGACAGCACTGTCAACGCCATAGTAGCTTGACTGGATACCCGTAGATTTTACTTTTTCAATTCAGGCAACAAGGCAAAACAACACAATGCAAAAAAACGCTTGCAATTGATCATATTCTGTTATATGATACTTCATGCGCGACTTTGCCGGCTCTGTCGGCGAGTCATCGAAGCAGAGACGTTGGAGATTGCCGTTTAGGCCGCTGCGGCCAGGAAACGGGTAACTTCAAAAGAGCCAGTCCGGTACACGAGACCGGGCGACAGGATAAGCCTGATGACGCAGCGTATGCATTCATGCATGTGCCCAGCGCCGGATGACAAAACGGATGACTGGGTTTTATGATGAAGATAGAAGAAACGCCCGGCACAGGTGAACCTGACCAAAGAACCATAGGAGGTTTGACCCATGGCATCAAATCAAAGAATTCGAATCAGACTGAAGGCTTTCGATCACAACATTCTGGACGAGAGTGCCGAGCGTATTGTTGAGACTGCCAAGCGCACAGGTGCGGTTATTTCAGGGCCGATCCCGCTTCCGACCGAGAAGGAGATTGTAACCATTCTGCGCTCGCCGCATAAATACAAAGATTCACGTGAGCAATTCGAGATCCGGACTCACAAGCGTCTGATCGATGTTTTGACACCGAACACCAAGACTGTTGAAGCCCTTATGAAGCTCGAAATGCCTGCGGGTGTCAACATCGAAATTAAACTGTAATTTAAAATCGACTGTATGTTTACAGCGGTCACGTTCACTATTTGCAGTGAACCAATAACCAGGAGGTAGAAGACATGACAAAATTCATGATCGGCAGAAAAGTCGGAATGACTCAGCTGTTCGATGAGAATGGGCAGGCGATTCCGTCAACCGTTATCGATTGCGGGCCGGTTGTCGTCATTCAGAACAAGAATCTTGATGCTGACGGTTATCAGGCGGTCAAGGTCGGTTACGGTGTGGTCCGTCCGGATAAGGTTATCCGTCCCGTTAAGGGTCAGTATGAGAAGATCGGTGTTGAGCCGCGCAAGGTCATGCGCGAATTCAAGACGGATGAAACATTTGAACCAGGCCAGGAAATCAAGGTCAGTGATATGTTTCAGTCTGGAGACCAGGTTGATATCAACGGTATTTCAAAAGGTAAAGGTTATGCCGGTACAATCAAACGCTATGGACAAAAGGGCGGTCCGGAATCACATGGTTCCATGTATCATCGCCGTGTCGGTTCCATGGGCGCCAACACTGATCCGGCACGTGTTTTCAAAGGGAAGAAGATGCCGGGTCAGATGGGCAATGTCGTTGTGACAGTGCAAAACCTCAAGGTTGTCATGGCTGACGGTGAACGCAATATCCTGGTGGTAAAGGGCGCAGTTCCCGGACCCAAAGGCGGACTTGTTGAAATAACAACGTCTGTCAAGGCCAGGTAAGCAGCCTAAAGGAGGATCATAGCAATGGCAAAAGTTGACGTATACAATATGGAAGGTGCTGTGACAGGCAGTCTCGAACTCGATGACGCAGTATTTGGCATTGAGCCGAATCAGGATGTCCTGCACCGCTCAGTCCTCACATATCTGGCTAACCAGCGCCAGGGTACACATTCAACAAAGACACGCAGCGAAGTCCGCGGCGGCGGTCGTAAACCGTACCGTCAAAAAGGAACAGGCCGTGCCCGTCAGGGTTCGATCCGTTCTGCCCAGCATGTCGGCGGCGGCATCATCTTTGGCCCCAAACCGCGTTCTTATGCATCAAAGCTGCCAAAGAAAATGCGTCGTCTGGCGATTAAATCAGCATTGTCTGCCAAAGTTGCTGACAATAAACTGATTGTGGTTGATACGCTGAGCCTACCGGCGATCAAAACAAGCCGGATGAATGAAATTCTTAAGAACATCGGCGCAAACACGACAACACTTCTGGTGACGCTCAATCGTGAAGAAACCATTGAGAAGTCCGCCAGAAATCTGCAAGGTGTTAAAACAGCGCTGGTCAATACCATCAATGTTTTTGATATCCTCAAGTTCGATGCCTGTGTGGTTACACAGGAGGCAATCTTGAAGGTTCAGGAGGTGTACGCATCATGAAATCGGCGCATGACATTATCATTCGACCGGTCATCACCGAACGAAGCACCAGCGACGCAGCTGTCGGAAAATACACGTTTGTTGTAGCTAAAAACGCAACGAAACCGGAGATCCGCCAGGCTTGTGAAAAGCTGTTCAATGTCAAAGTGCTTCAGGTAAATACGGTCAACTACGACGGAAAAAACAAGCGGATGGGCGTTCACCAGGGGTTGACATCAGCTTGGAAAAAAGCTGTTGTCACGATTAATATGGATCCTCATCCTGAAGTATACAAAACAAAGGGTGGCAAAGAAGCACAAAAGACGCGTAAGTATAAGACCTCAATCGAGGAATTCGGGTTCGGCCAGTAAGCCGTGCCAGCAAGAGAAGGAGTGAACAACGATGGCAGTTAAAAGCTACAATCCGACTTCTCCAGCCAGGCGTCAGATGACAACGGCCGATTTTTCTGAAATCTCGACCAAGGCACCTGAGAAAAATTTACTGGCAAAGAGAAAAAAGACAGGCGGGCGCAATTCCTACGGCCGTATCACGGTTCGCCATATCGGCGGCGGCAATCGCCGGAAAATCCGTGTGATTGACTGGAAACGAAAAAAAGACGGCATACCCGCGACTGTGAAGGCAATCGAGTATGACCCGAATCGGACAGCACATCTTGCCCTGCTTCAATACGCAGATGGAGAAAAGGCATACATTCTTGCTCCTGAAGGCCTGAAAGTCGGCGACACGATTCAGAGCGGACCGGGTTCAGATATTGTAGCGGGCAATGCAATGACGCTCGAAACGATTCCAGTCGGTACGACCATCCACAATATCGAAATGAAGCCCGGCAAAGGAGCACAAATGGTGCGCACAGCGGGTGCCAGTGCACAACTGATGGCGCGCGAAGGTTCCTATGCCCAGATCAGACTGCCGTCAGGCGAGGTCCGTATGGTCAGTGTCCAGTGTCGTGCAACCATCGGGTCTGTCGGCAACAGTGAACATGAAAACATCAGCATCGGCAAAGCCGGCCGTAAACGCAATATGGGCGTCCGGCCCACTGTCCGCGGTGTTGTTATGAATCCGGTTGACCATCCGCATGGTGGTGGTGAGGGTAAATCCCCCATCGGTATGCCAAGTCCTGTGACGCCCTGGGGTGTCCCGACACTTGGCAAGAAAACCAGAGACCGCAAGAAACCTTCTAACAAGTATATTGTTAAAAGAAGGAACAGCTAATTAAGTGGAGGCTTGCGTGAAATGAGTAGATCAGTCAAAAAAGGTTTTTTCGTCCAGGAAGCCCTGATGAAAAAAATCGAAGCGATGAATGAAAAAAATGAAAAGAAGGTCATTAAGACCTGGTCCAGGGCATCAACAGTATTTCCGGAGATGGTTGGGCACACGATTGCTGTTCATGACGGCCGCAAACATGTCCCTGTCTACATAACCGAGGAAATGGTTGGGCACAAGATGGGTGAATTCGCTCCTACCAGAATCTTCAGGGGCCACGCTGGATCAGAGAAAAGCTCTGGTGCGAAGTAAGGCTGCCGAGGGAAAGGGGAAAACCATTCATGGAAAAGAGAGTCATGAGCAAAGAATACCTGCTTGAAAACCGTGACGAAATCCTCAAGCAATACACTGGATCGGCACGGAAATTTCAGAGAAAAGGGTATTTGACCAAAAAAGAGAGAAAAGTGCTTGGTATCGGAAAAGATCAAGGCCGTGCCATCGCTTACAACATCCGAATCGCACCTCGTAAAGTGGCTGTCGTTGTCAATCTGATCAAAGGCAAATCACTTGATGAAGCGTATGCGATTCTGCAATACACGCCGAAAGCTGCTTCACCTGTGCTGACAAAGCTTCTGAAATCAGCAGAGGCCAACGCAGTGAACAACAATAGCCTTTCACGCGATCAACTGTACGTCGCTGACTGTTATGCCAATCCCGGTCCTGTGCTTAAGCGCATCATTCCGAGAGCTCGTGGCAGCGCGGCAAGAATTCATAAAAGAACCAGCCATGTGACTTTGGTTCTCAAAGAAAAGAAATGAAGGAGGCTGACAGATGGGCCAGAAGGTAAATCCACATGGACTGCGCGTAGGCGTTATCAAAGACTGGGATACGAAATGGTATGCCGATAAGAAGGATTTTAGCCGATTCCTGATTGAAGATAAGAAAGTACGCGACCTGATTAAAATAGAATGCTTCAGAGCTGGCGTGTCCCGAATTGAAATCGAGCGCAAAGGCGAAGAGAAAATACAGGTTTCGATATTTGCAGGCAAACCCGGTATCATCATCGGCCGACAGGGTGCTGGAATTGAAGACCTCAAGAAAAAGCTGACCAGTCAGTTTAAGAGAAATTTTTTCATCAATGTCAATGAGATCAAATCCATTGATACGGATGCCCAGCTGGTTTCGGAGAACATTGCCCGTCAGCTTGAAGAACGTGTCTCATTCAGACGTGCGATGAAGCAGGCCATGGGACGTGCCATGAAAATGGGTGCCAAAGGCATCAAGACGGCTGTCAGCGGTCGACTGGGCGGTGCTGAAATAGCCCGGGTGGAGCATTATCACGAGGGCAGCATCCCTCTGCAGACGCTCCGTGCAGATATTGACTATGGCTTTGCTGAAGCCAAAACGACATATGGACGTATTGGTGTGAAGGTATGGATTTACAAAGGTGAAATCTTTCCTGCACCCAAGAAGGTAAAGGAATTGGAAGGAGGCGAGTCCTGATGTTGCTTCCGAAACGTGTTAAATACAGAAAACAGCACCGTGGCAGAATGACCGGAATGGCGACGCGTGGAAACACGATCACATATGGTGAATTCGGCCTGCAGGCTCTTGAGCCGTGCTGGATCACCAGCAATCAGATTGAAGCATCCCGTGTGGCTATCAATCGTTTCGTCAAACGAGGCGGTCAGGTCTGGATTAAGATATTTCCGGACAAACCTGTTACGACAAAACCTGCTGAAACACGAATGGGTTCTGGTAAGGGTTCCCCTGAATACTGGGTAGCTGTTGTAAAACCGGGACGAGTTCTTTTCGAAATCGGCGGGGTCTCAGAAGCAGATGCCCGTGAGGCAATGCGGCTTGCATCGCATAAATTACCCTGCAAGACCAAGTTTGTCACACGAGAGAAAGAAGGTGACGTTCATGAAGCCGAGTGATCTTCGCGAAAAATCAATTGCTGAGTTGAATCAGGAATTAGCTGAATTGAAGGAAGAACTGTTTAAACTCAGGTTTCAGCACGCCATCAATCAGCTGGAAAATCCCCTGAAGCTTCAGAGCGTTAAAAGAGATATCGCACGAGTCAAGACGATTCTCCGCGAACGTGAGCTGAAGGGTATCAAAGAATGAAGGGGGAAAATGCTGTGAGTGATCGGAATATGAGAAAAACCCGCGTGGGACTGGTCAGCAGTGACAAGATGGACAAGACCATAGTCGTTGCTGTTACAGAGCATGTTCGGCATCCTTTGTATAAGAAAATCATGAAACGGACCTACAAACTGAAAGCACATGATGAAGACAACAGTTGCAAGATCGGTGACAAGGTTCGCGTGATGGAAACTCGACCCCTGAGCAAAGACAAACGCTGGCGTCTTGTCGAAATCATTGAAAAAGCGAAATAACGCATTGATCGAGGAAGGAGATCCGTATGATCCAGGTACAGACCATATTAAAATCTGCTGACAATACCGGTGCCAAAAAACTCATGTGCATCAAGGTACTGGGCGGATCGTGGCGTAAATCTGCCAATATTGGTGATGTGATCGTCTGCTCTGTCAAAGAAGCAACACCCGGTGGTGTTGTCAAAAAAGGTGAAGTTGTCCGGGCTGTTATTGTGCGTACGAAAAAAGGTGTTCGGCGTCCGGATGGTTCATACATCAAATTTGACGAAAATGCAGCTGTCATTATCAGAGACGATAAAAATCCGCGTGGAACCCGAATTTTTGGGCCCATCGCCAGAGAACTCAGAGACAAGGACTATATGAAAATCCTGTCTTTGGCTCCAGAAGTTCTGTAAGGAGGGACAGGCTCGATGTCAAAAATACATGTCAAAAAGGACGATAAGGTTTTTGTGCTGACAGGTAAAGATGCCGGTAAGACGGGCAAAGTGCTTGAAGTCGATCCCGACAAAGGCCGCGTCATCGTTGAAGGTGTCAATATCGTCACGAAACATAAGAAACCGCGAGGTCGCAACCAGACAGGCGGTATCATTACACAGGAAGGCACGATCAATGCTTCTAACGTTATGCTGGTTTGCAGCAAATGTAAGAAGCCGAGTAAGACCGGCCGGAAGATTCTTGAGAACGGCGAAAAAATCAGGTATTGCAAAGCTTGCGGCGAAATGATCGATACAGTTCGCCAGATCAAGACCTGACCGCAGTGAAGGAGGCAGAATAATGTCAAGACTTAGAGACAAGTACAGAGAAGAAGCTGCTCCTGCTCTGCAGAAAGCGTTCAACTATAAATCTGTGATGCAGATCCCTCGCCTGGAGAAAATCGTTTTGAACATGGGTGTTGGTGAAGCAAAAGAAAATGCCAAAGCCATCGACAACGCTGTACGTGACATGTCAACCATTGCCGGACAGAAAGCTGTTGTGACAAAAGCTAAGAAGTCAGTATCAGCTTTCAAACTGCGGGAAGGCATGAGCATCGGCTGCAAGGTTACCTTGCGCGGTGAAAAAATGTACGAGTTTCTCGATAAGCTGATCAGCATCGCACTGCCGCGTGTGCGCGATTTCAGAGGTGTGAATCCGAATTCTTTTGATGGCCATGGCAATTATGCGATGGGCGCTAAAGAACAGCTGATTTTCCCGGAAATCGATTACGACAGCATCGACAAAATTCGCGGGATGGATATCATTATCGTTACAACGGCAGAAACCGATGAGGAAGCCAGAGAACTTCTGAAACTGCTCGGTATGCCGTTCAGAAAGTAAGCGGAGGTACGGAACATGGCAAAGAAATCGTTAATATTAAAACAGCAAGCCAAACAGAAGTTTTCGACGCGCGTCTATAACCGCTGCAAACTCTGTGGCCGGCCCCATGCCTACCTGCGTAAATACGGTGTCTGCCGTCTCTGTTTCAGAGACCTGGCTTATAAAGGCCAGATCCCGGGCGTACGTAAGGCCAGCTGGTAAGACCGGCTTCAGGAAGGAGGAAATCCTATGCAGATTACAGATTCCATAGCTGATATGCTCACCAGAATCCGCAATGCCGGTACATCCGGACATACGCACTGTGAGATCCCGGCTTCGAAAGTTAAATTGGCGATTGCCCAGATTTTACTTGAAGAGGGCTACATTAACCGCATCGAATCCATTGCGGATGATAAACAAGGCATGATTCGCATTACCTTGAAATATGCAGCAAAGAAACCTGTCATTTCTGGTATTAAGCGCATTTCGAAACCTGGACTGCGTGTTCACGCTTCGAAGGATGAACTGCCAAAGGTCCTTGGCGGACTCGGTATAGCGGTCATCTCAACATCAAAGGGAATCATGACTGATAAAAAGGCACGTGAAGCAGGTGTAGGCGGCGAAGTCATGGCCTACGTCTGGTAAGAACAATTCTCTGAAAAAGGCAGCTGAGAACTATGCTGCCTGCAATCTTAAGAGCAGGAGGAATGGAA
>Ga0123334_1005898_pt1 | contig 11569 bp, 8 predicted proteins | sample BiotimSIPDNA_FD_89706 | JGI IMG/M metagenome (GOLD analysis project Ga0123334, IMG submission 89706) | Anaerobic biogas reactor microbial communites from Washington, USA - Biogas_R1 time_0 SIP DNA | ecosystem: Engineered > Bioreactor > Anaerobic > Unclassified | place: Washington, USA | collected... | reverse complement strand
ATCGATGATATAAATAAGAATATCAATTCAGATATAAATGAAATAACAAAATCGGATCTTAAATTCCTTTCTGAGTTAACATCTAACAATTGTTTGTTCTTAGATATGAATAATATTTTGAATTAATCTGTTATTATAATTGAAGTACATTTTACCTATAGATAATCCTCCTCTAATTAATATTTTATGGTCGCATATCAGTTTTAGCTGGATGGATGCTAATACTTCTATTTCTTCTATTATGATCTGCTCTTTATTATAATTTTCTGGGAACCTTGTTAATCGAATTATTGCATCAGATGCAGAAATTGAATTAAATGCATCATTATTTGGATCACCAGTTTTGTGACATAGCATTGAAAGGTTTTTAAATCCATTAAAACGGTCTATAATTTTGCGAACTTCCTCTATATTCTCAGATTCTATAAGCTTTTTGAAACCTAAAATGTCGATAAATGTTACCACCATTTCTTCATATTCAATATTCATTTTTTATGATACCTAATAAAATAAAGTTAACATTCATTTTAAATATCCACACCATAAACAGCCCTTTCCTCCTGAACTTTCAGAGGAGAATTTGCTATTGATATAGTTTCATTAATCTTATCCCGAACAAATAAACTTAAAACATACTGCTCTACTCTGCTCTGAATAGCCGCAAAATCTTTCTCAGTTCCAAGATATTTGAACGTATTGTTATCACATATTCTGAATGCTTCGAATGCAGGTTCTTTATCAATATTCCTGGATCTAACACAAATATCTCCAACAGATACATTTGATTGATCAATACAGTATGCAGAATAAGTACCATTTGGAATATTACTATTTCTCCAGGAATAACCCTGAATTCTGAACTGCTCTATAGAATCAGCAACAAAAGCGAAGGTAGCTTCAGGTTGAAGATCTCCTGATGATATACCTGCATCCAACTGCGCAATAATTGATGGGGGAAGAGAAAAATTGTGTGATTTTTTAATAAAATTCGCAATATCTGTCCCTGTTTTTATACCTTTTTCTGTAGAAGACTGTTCTATTTTGATATTATCATAAAAGGCCTGAACACATTTTTTAACATCTTCTGGAGGCATGGAACCTATCAGTTTCCAAGGAATATTATAGTGGTTCTCTTCCTGTTTCGGTGCTTTTTCAGCCTCTTTTTTTAATAATGTCATGACATCAATATATCTGGCTTCCTTTGCTTTAAGCTCCTCTGCCTTAGGAAATACAGCCGATGCTTTAACAGAATACTCAGATAAGTTATTCTTTAACTGTTCAATATTGTTCTTTGAGTTTTCCAGCATCTTATCCATACTCTTATACAACTGAGAATGAAATGAAACACACAACCTGGATGGATCTGAGTCACTCCTGATTTCCGAAGAATAACAGAAATTAGGTGCACGTGCAATAATTCTGGCAATAGAATAAGGATCATGCATTGTGGATTTAATTAATACAGGAAAACCGGAGTATGAACCTATTTCCTTCTCAATTTCTTTACCTGCTGCTTTTGCTTGCAAAAACAATGAAGATGCCACTTTTTTAATTACTTCACCAGCCTCTTTTCTTTCTAAAAAGACTTTATCGCCTATTGTAATAGAAAATTTGTCTCCTTTGGCTTCTGGTTGCCTCAATGATAAATCCTGATTAATTTTTCTTAAATAATCTTCTGCTTTTTCAATCTCGGAAGGCAGTAACTGGATACGCCTATGTATATGAGCAATATCATTATTAAAAGATCTCTCATAAGAACGAAGTTTTTTTAAAGAATGGTCAAGCTCCACAGCTTCCTTCATTAACTCATTATCAATAGATAAATCCTTAACTGTTCCATAGTAATTTTCATCAATCTCACGAGTGTTTTTGTCACTTCCATCCATGACCTGCCGAATTGAATTTGCTTTTGTTTCAAGCACATTCCAGAGACCAGTATCAAGACTGCCCTTGGTTACCAGATTATAGATTTCCAGTTCACCAGTTTTGTTCCCCGGACGATAACCACGGCCATTCTGTTGTTCAATATCTCTTGGTCTCCAGGGTGCATCGATATGAACTATTGCTTTCAGTTTTTGTTGAAAATTAGTACCTGCCCCCATTGATTCAGTGCTTCCAAAAATTATCCTGCACTTGCCTTCGCGAACTTTTTCAAAAAGCTGTTGTCTCTGTTCAAATGTTTTACAGTCTCTCACATCACCAATTTCAGAAGGTGAAACACCGTTTGCAATAAGTTTGCTTTTAATTTCATCTACACCATCAAATAGAATAGATCCATTACTATCAAATGACCTTGATTTATCAAAAAAAACTGCACAAGTGTACCCTTCTGATTTGTATTTGTTATAGATATCATTTATCACTTTAACAGCAAGATTCAACTTAGACCTTGGATCATCAGGCAAATGGGGATTTATAAATCGCATATCTATAGCAGCTTTTCGACCATCTGTCATTATTGAAAGCACATTGTCTTTGCCTTTTTCCGCTTTCCCTGAAAGGTTTTTTTCTCTCTGCTCTAAATACTTAAGGTATGATTGAAGCAGCGGGGTACAAGGTGCAGCTTCATTAATAATTTTCATATGAGGCAAATTAACACCAGGTACGAGGATTCCATTCTTTTCAAGATTTTGAGCAGTCTGAATATCCCATGTTTGCCTTAAACTGCTGACAAGTTCCGGAACATTAACAATTTTTGAAAACCTGGTAACTGGTTTATAACCAGTACCGGTATTATTTAATTCCATCTGAGTAACTGACTCCGCATACTGGCGTGCCCACTCATCAAAAGCTTCAAGCCCATTTGCTTTAAGAACTTCAGGCTGCAGAAATCTCTGCATTGTATATGCCTCCACAAGGGTATTACTTATAGGTGTTCCAGTTGCAAAAGTAACCCCTCCATCGTTCTCCTGGATATGTCTGATTTTCATCAGCATATCAATAGCACGTTCACTGCCTTTCGGTGTTCCAAGACCTCTGACATTCTGCAATTGAGTGTAGTATTCAAGGTTTTTATAAATATCAGCTTCATCAATAAAGAGATGATCTATTCCCAGTTTGTCAAATGGAATTACACCTTCATCCTGATGAGAGTCAGTAAGTTCTTTTATTTTTATTTCATACTTTTCAATAGCTTTTTCAAGATCTTTAACTGATCTCGATTTTTTATGTGCTGAATCTGTGTTCTCAAGAATCTGTCTGTACTCAGCAATCTTCTTTTTAAAAAAATCTTTCTGATATTCATCAGACATCGGAATCATTTTGAATGATTCCGCACGTATTAAAACGGCATCCCAATCGCCGGTAGCAATTTTATTAATAAATGTTCTCCGATTATCTCTGCTCCAGTTGTTATCATCTGCAATGAGAAGTTTAGCTGCCGGATATGCCTCCCTAAACTCTGAAGCCCATTGCCCTATCATATGATCGGGACATACTATCATAGGTTTATTACGTATACCTAAACGGCGAAGCTCCATTGCAGCACAGGCCATTTCCATTGTTTTACCGGCTCCAACAGTATGTGCAAGCATGGTATTTTTTTCCTGAATTATTCTCCATACTGCATCTGCCTGATTTGGTCTTAGGGGAAAAGGAAAGTTACATCCATGCATGAATATTTTGGCATCCGGATTTACAATACGCTCAGGATGTGTGTATTTCCGCTCTACAGTTGAGTTATAAACTTCATTGTATCGCTTAACAATATCATCAGTTCTATTCTGATCTTTCCAGATCCATTTTGAAAATTCACGATTAATTGCTTCTGCCTTAAGTTCTGCTGCAGCTGTAGCTTCAGTATCAAGTACAAGCTGATCATCAGCACCTTTAGAATATACCCTTACCGGTTTGCCATTCATCAGGTTATCTATAATTTCAATTGCTGATAATCTGTAAGTTCCATAGGTTTCATCGTTTTCAATAGAATGAATTTTACCTTTAATTTCCCATTTTCCTGTGATTGAAATATGAATAACATCAATGCGGTTTTTAGAAACATCAAGTAAATCACTAATAAAGCTTTTAACATGTTCTTCGCCAACAATAGGGGAGTTCAGGCGAAGAGAAATATCCTGAGGACCTAATTCTATGGGCAAAACATTTGAAAGATCCTGAACATTTCTTGAGAAAACAGTAGGATCTTTTTCAGCTGCAGCTTTAGCTAATTTGATCTTTTCTCTTATATTGCCTGATAAATAATGATTAGCTGTGAAATAAGTTGTCCTGCCATTATTCAGGAAATCATAAGGGTCCTGATAAATATGGCCTGATGAAAGAAGATTATTCACAAGAATCATTTGATCAGTACCGGTTAATGACTCCATATATGACATATTAAGCTTGCCATATCGGGAAAGAGAAAGAGCCATTGCATCAACAGGGGATTCAACAAAAGTAGGGGGTTCCTTACGAACAAATGCAATACCCTCAAAGATGTCTGCTTTTGTTGCTGTCTTTGTTTTAGGATCCCATTTTTCCAGGGATTGAAGCAGTGCAGAATCCGGATCATTGTTAAATGAAAGAACATTCTTTTTAGAATTCAGGAAGCCATGTTCTTTTACAAAGTTATCGTAAAGAGAATTAAGCCTGGATAGATCTCTGTCTGTATCTATAGTTTGACCATTATGATAATGATCTATTGCCTCTTTAACACAATCTCTGATTGAGGACATGAGCATTATTCTCAGAATAGCATCTTTATTTTTCTGCTCATTCTGATAAAGTGGAGACAATTCTATTTTGCCACTTAAAAAACTCTTCTGGTAAAGCCTGTTGTCTGGTCCAACGACAAACGAACCCCTGGGGATAGCACTAATATCAATATGAGAAAACACACAATTTACTGAATCATCAAGATGCTTTGTTTTTTCATTAACAATAACATTCATTATGTTTTCAGGAAGAAAGGAGATTGCAGCATCAATGCGCCTTTTTAAATCATTATCAGACAAACTTACTGTATAATCCTTGCCGGAATACATAGATCCTATATCATGTTTACCGATAACCATTTCAGGATGATCAATAAAATATTGATTGATTGAAAAACTTAAATTAGTATCATTTGAATCAGGTATTAAAATATTAGCGGTATGAATAAATTTCTTCGTTTGATCAGACATTTCCTGATCTTCAGGCCGTTTTTGAAGAAAAACGACATCCGTAACTACTTCAGTATTGGCAATCTGCTTGAAAGCGTTATTAGGAAGACGAATTGCACCTATAAAATCAGCTTTTTCAGCAATTCTTTCTCTTATAGCTGTATCTTCTTTATCAAGAGTGTACCTCGATGTAATAAAAGCAATTAATCCACCTTCGCGTAAACCATAAAGTGATTTTAAAAAGTAAAAATCATGAATTGATGATCTGTTATCAAGTCCGGGGGTTCGGTTCTGCTTTTCCTCGTAAGGTTTGTAATCTCCAAATGGTACATTTGATATGATAAGATTGTATCTGTTTTCCTGAAGTCTGACATCCTCATAGCCAGTAATCTTAATGTCTGCAGATTGATATAACTGTTGTGCTATACGACCTGATACTGGATCAAGTTCAATACCATGCATTTCAATTGGCAGGTTATGCGGTCTCTTTCCAAAAAAATGACCGATTCCTGTTGCCGGTTCAAGTGTAGGACCTCCATTATATCCCATGCGGGTAACAGCAGTCCAGATACTATCTACAATATTTGGATCAGAATAATGAGCATTTAAAGTTGAACGTGCAGCCCGTTTGTATTCATCCGGTGTAAGGATTGACTTTAATGATTTCTGACGTTCAAGCCAGGGTCCATCAAGATTTTCTTTAAAAACCTCAGATAGACCACCCCAACCGGTATACTTAACAAGAATTGACTGTTCTTCCGGAGTTGCATATCTTTTTTCATCTGTAAGCTTTTTAAGAAGATGTATCGCAGATAAGTTTGATTCAAACTTTGAAACTTTACCACCTGAACCGATATCATCATCATCAGTTATATGATAATTCCCTCTATCATCAGTATGGCCATTTCTCAAAATACCCGGAGAGCGGGGGAGTGTCGTACCTAACCGGTTATTTTCTGTTCCTGATCCTTCTCCGGTGTCAGTAGTATAAACTGAGGAAGCACTATCTCCAGAGCTTCGTTCCTGCGCACTCCGCTCTCCATCAATTCCGCTATCATCTCGTTCGCCTGTTCTCCGGCTTTCTCCAGCTCCTTCTCCAATATCCCCTGTTCTTTCAGTTGATTGTATTTCTTCGGAAGATATTTTTCCCAATGTGCTTGAGCCATCTGTGCCCAATAACTGAGAATCATTTTCTACCTCCTTGGTATTTGTTTCAAGATTATCAAAATTAACTACATCGCCAAATAGATTTAATTGAACAACCTCTGACATGAGCAAATCCTAAAAAAGTGAAACATAATCGCAAGAATTTAATATAGTTATATATTCAGGAGTTGCTCAAGTAAGGCAATCTGAAAGTTAATCAAATGTCATTATCCTTGCCATGGCTTCAATCAATAAAAATAGTCATATTCGCTACTTTCATATTAATGGTTCAAAAAAAGCCTTTTTCATTTACCATTATCAACCACTTCTTTGTGAATATTTCACTACTTTATTGTAAACTCATCCTTTTATTATCACTTATTATTTTTTTTATCTCCTTCATTATCCAGTTATAACTACAAGCAGCCAGAAATTCAGAGATATATTCAGCACCGGAATCTATCATCAGCTTTTTAAGCAAAACATAGTCTTGTTCAATAAACTTTAAGCGTGGATCCGATAAATATAAGGGAATTTTACTATCATTTGACTCATTATTATCAGCTATTAATAAAGCCAGCTCTACCATACTTGATACACTTAGAGTAAGTTTTTCAGCAAACTTTCGCATCTTTTTAAATGATAATGGAAAAAAATAAACGGTAAGAGCCTTTTTTACCGTTGTCGAATCTTTATTCCATGGACGACCTACACGAGAAGGGACAAAAGAATTGGTAACTTCTTTATATTTGTTCTTTATTTCATCATAGCTTTTGATGCTTTCGTTTTCTTTAATAAACGAAAGAACAGAATTCTCAATACTGCTCGAATAATGCATAACTCCTTTGATTGCAGCCTCCATTTTTAGTTTTTTTATTGTCTGCAATGGAAGATAAAGTGTAGTTCTGCTCATTTCCTGTTTCGCTTTCATCCTACTTTCCCAGATAAGGCTATCTATATTAGGTTACTTTTTTAGTATATAATATAATTAATGTTATGTCATTATTAATTAGAGCTTGAAAGTTGCTTATATTTTTTATATCTTTTATAGAGATAATGATATCTAAATAAAGGATTATTAATGAGCGAAATCTGTTATAGAATGAATAGAGAAAAGATGATCAAAGTGCTTGAGGCTTTTGATCAGGAACTGCACCAACCTTTAAAAATCGCTATCACGGGTGCTTCAGCACTGATTATAAATGGTGCAATCACCAGATCATCCAGAGACATTGATCTTCTTGGATCATCTGAAGATTTAAAAAAAGATCCTTATCCTGGAATAATAATGAAAATTGCGGAAAAATATGAACTGAATGAAGAATGGATAAACGAAAGGGCTAAAATAACTTTAGATTATTTACCCGGATACAAACCAGATCTAATTCTTCTTAAGGGCAATTTCAAACATCTTGAACCATATATGATATCGAAAGCAGATTCGATAATTACTAAATTCGCGATCTATGGCAACATTCGTTCCTGGGATTTGTTAGACATAGAAAATACAAAATTTGATGATGATGACCTGAAATTATTTCGGAAAAAACTCGATGAACTATATAAGACAAACAAGGAAGCTGCACTTAGAATTGAAATTCAATTCAAATCTATAAAGCCAGATTTTATTAAAACAGAAGATGGATTTAAGTTTTCAAGAGCATCAGAAGTTGCTCAATATGCATTGAAAAGGTATGGAGTGATCCTAAGTATAGATCAACAAAATAATTTAGACTCTGATGTTAAAAATCTTAATTCAACATATGAAAAGGCAATAATTAAAGTAGATCTTTTTGCCCTCAACCGGATTTTGAAGAATAAGAAAAAAGAGGTTTCAAATGAACTGGAATTATAATAGGGAACTGGTCGATGAATGTTTTACCAAATGGGTAAGGCTTGGCTGGGCTGGAGCCGGCGAGCCTTTCGAGGGATTTGTCGATCCTGAGCTTCTTTTTGTTGAAACAACACACACGGGAAAATATGAGGGTAGACTCTTAAAGGCAATGCTCACCTGGATCAGAAATTACCACGACTTGATTAATATTCAAAGGTTACTGCACATTATTGACAATGCAGATACCGCAGTATTAGGTGCGATATTCGATATAGCTGTTCAAAATGGTGCAGATCCCAGATTTAAAACAGTACTTAAGCACTGCAAACCCAAAAGCACTCCCGAAGTCTTGTTTAAAACAGGTGATGAATTCGGCGTTTATGACAGTAACCAGAAGGAATTTGCCAGGGATGAATACCTTAAGTGGGGTTTATATTGTACAATGGTTGATTTTTATGAAGATGCAATGCTCGATAAAAAGCGAATACTAAAGAAAAATGCGTTGCTTGCGATACGTGCGCTGGTGGGTCCAAACATGAGAGCTGAAATCCTTTTTGCTCTTCTAAACAACTCCAGAATCCACATCAAAGCACTCTCGAAGCGATTGGGATATGCCTATTCTCCGGTTTACAAAGAGATTATATCTATGGCTTCCAGTGGATTTATCAATATTGAAAAGTACGGTAGGGTAAAGGTACTTTCATTGTCAGAACAGTTTGCAGGATATTTGAATTGTTTGCCGGTTTAATTAATGTTATATCATTATTTTTAATAATGTTTCTTCATTTCCAAATAGCACAAGATTTGTTCTAAATTCAAATATAGTTGTTTTTGAACCGTTTAACTATACCACAAGCGAACTTCTGGCATCACTGAATCTTTGATCCATCTCACTGTGCTGTGAATCGCAAGCATATGTAGCTGGTTCCAATTGTTATTGCATGAAAAGAAACTCAAATTGATACCCCGGCTTAATTGATGTTTTGACATTATTTGAAAACTTTCCTCCTAATGCCTGATTTTAACAAACGAAACCGAATAAATTAGCTACTTTTGTTGAAATAATAGCAAGAAAGTAGTTTAATTTCTATTATTTAAAATGTATTATATTGAAAATTAACTGATACAACAACATTTCCAAAATGGAGTTTTGTAAATGGCTAAAATTAGCAAAGCTGAATTGATCAGGCTTCAAAAGAAACTTAAAACGGATGCCAGAATTGGAGAAGAATTCGGTATTACTAGACAGGCGATTCACCAGCTCCGTAAAAAATATGGAATCAAATCAAGAATTGCTGGAAATAAAGAAAGAAACAGTGAGCTGGTTAAACTGCGTGAAGCCGGGAAGAGCGTTAAATCACTCGCTAAGAAGTACGATCTTTCAATTCCTCAAACATATAGAATTATTAAAGATACCACATCAGGTACAACAAAAGCAGCAAAAAAAAAGACTACTAAAAAAGTTTCTTCTGGGAGTGAAAAAGTTACCAAGAAAGGATCTGTAAAGAATCCAACTCCAGCAAAAGCGGTAAAGAAAAAGAATGTTAAAAAGAAGAAGTAACTTAACCACCCCGGCTATTAATCAGTAGGTCGTCGGTTCAAGTCCGATTCTCGGCTTTGAAGGAAAACCGAAAAAGTGCCTTAAAAACCCTTAAAATTGGGATTTTTGAGGCTTTTTTATTTTTGGTCAATCCTTTTGGTCACGTAATATCTTCTGGTAAATTTCCCTGTATTACCCTGCTTATCTATGTAAAACCGGACACCAGACCGGACACTTTAAACTAAACGATTAACAATCTGAGCAAAACACACATTCCTTCCAAGAGGGCCGGATACCCTGGAGACGTTCAGGAATTCCGTTCCTTTTTTATTTCAAACCAATTCAACAAAGAGGGCAGCATGAATGAGTTTAATGATTATTGGAGTTCAGTTCTATTTAAAAAGCTTTCGAGAGAGGATAGCCCATTGCACAAGTAAAGATGGTGTAGTAAAACACGACACCATCTTAACAGCTCAAAGTATGAATTGATTATTGCTCTTGTCTCACCAAAATGTAATTTGGTTTAAAGTGACAAAGTCAGACTAACACATTAAAACAAAAGGCGGGCCTATAAAGATGCAGAAAGCGATACTATTTATCATTACAATATGCAAAAGGTATCGGATGGGTATTAATGCCTAATATAGATGGGGAATATTACTATTATGTTGAACGATCACATTAGTTTACTAAGAAATTTTATTGGTTCAATTTTGCTTTTAGCTATTACACAATCTTGTGCTGAAGAGCAGAATAGAATTCCCATCGAATTGAACGATGAGAGGCTGAACAAAATTTTAATGCAACCAGAATTTAAATTTGGGAATGATCAAGATAGAATATTTGGTAATATTTATCTGGAAAACTATCATAATACTGGAGTATTTAACTATCATCCTGAAATTCTAAGATTAAATTTCTATGAAGAAAGTGTATATCCCGTAACAATTGAATTGGCACGGGATACTGGTGGAAATTTTGATATTGTTTTTAAGTATACTACAGGTGAATTTGTCAAAATGGATGGAATGCTAGGACATTATAGGGGATCGAAAGGTAAGACTGTGGAAACAAAACACATAAAACGGGAAGATTCAAGTTTTGCAGAAACGATTGAACAGTTATTCAAAAGAACAAGGAAACTTAATTTTTCAAATATGCCTATAACGGTCAATTGCCGTTTCAAGACTATTGAGTATTTCAACGGTATCGATTCACGTGTGTACTTTAGATTATTGTATACATGTGCTAATAGAGAACATCCATTTGAAGAATTAATGATTGAAACAAAGCGATTGGTCAAAAATGTATTTATGGTTGATTCTAAAGCTCCATTTATTGGTAATTGGTAACTACTTTTTTAAGTCCTCAGAAACTCTGATTTTAATAGATTAATTTTCAAGAGATACCTCATAAAATTAACATGTCAGAATTCTAAAAAATCCGAAATAGAAGAATTACACACCTGAAACAGTTAATTGGAAAATTATAAGCTATGCAAAAAAAATATATATGCAGTCGAATGTAGTGAACCCTTTCTATCGGTTCTATTTGTGATTGTTTGAATTACCATCATAATGATTCCCGAATTATTAATCATTCACCTTCGCTTATTAATACAAAAAGTTATCAATATAAAACATGTGCTAGGTGAATTGATACGATATGAACCATTTATAACTGGTTTTCCGAATTAAACGTATGCTAACGGTTAACGGCGTATTTTATCCCCACTCCGCATGACCGATTTTCATAATGAACTCAACCAGGAGTATCATTATGAAAGAAGCAGAACGCAAAAAAAAAGTTCAATGAATTTCTACGTGTGATTGTTTTAATTATCATCATACAAATTCCCGAATTATTCATCATTACATTCCCAGCCTGTCATTATATTTTCCCACACAAAACCTGTTCATTGGAGAACTTTCCCCATCATAACATTTT
>Ga0123334_1005896_pt1 | contig 11576 bp, 8 predicted proteins | sample BiotimSIPDNA_FD_89706 | JGI IMG/M metagenome (GOLD analysis project Ga0123334, IMG submission 89706) | Anaerobic biogas reactor microbial communites from Washington, USA - Biogas_R1 time_0 SIP DNA | ecosystem: Engineered > Bioreactor > Anaerobic > Unclassified | place: Washington, USA | collected... | reverse complement strand
TCGTGCAGCGACGCATCCAACTTGAGCGTGATCCGCTGGCGCTGCACCCTCGTCACAGGTGCGGCCAGTTCTGCTTGCTGATCAGCTGTTGCGAGGGTCAGGGACAAACTGGCGCCCTCGAGATCGGCCAGGCTGGTGTACCAGCGCCACTGGTCTCCGGCTGCCAGGACCAGGCGGGATTGTTCTTCACTGGCCGGAGCATCCTGGCCTTTGCGGGCCAGAGTCGCGCTGTAGAGAAAGCGGCGGGTGCCGGACGTGTCGGGCTCCAACTCGCGCAGCTGGCCGGCCAGCCGGTAGAGCACGCTGTCCGGTTCCGTCCCCAGGATCCGGCCGGTGACGTCGGGCGGTTCGGCCAAGGGTCCGTCGGCGGTTAGCAAGAGATAAACATCCAGATCGGTGGCCAGCATGCGCGAGACAGACCAATGGCAGCCATCCAGCGTCGCGGCCGTGTTTTCGCCGGCTGGAATCCGAACGGCATCCGTGTACAGGACGCCGAGATCATCCAGCGCATCACAAAAGACATCCGGAACCGACGCTGCAGGCGGCGGATCGGGAACGGTGCGTTCACCGGCTTTGGCCGAGGTGGCGAAAATCAGGGCGATCGAGATGGCCAGCAGCAGCGATGCGCCGCGCTGGATCGCCGACTGACGGCGGCTTTTCATGATCGCCCGGACCCGCTCACCGAGCGCGTTCCGGCTGAAGGCCTGTGCGCCGAGCAGGCGGCCGCGCGTCTCGGCCAGGCTGATCAGGGTCAGGGCGTAGTCGGAGCGCGCCTGGGCGCCGAAGCGCCGGATGACGATCTCGTCACAGGACAGTTCCAGGTCGCGCTGGGCCAGGATGAACAGCAGCCAGACCAGGGGATTGAACCAGTGAAGGCAAAGCGTCAGGGCCAGCAGAGCCTTGATCAGGATATCTTTGCGCCGGATATGGACCAGCTCATGGGCCAGGATATACGCCAGCCGATCGCGGTCTGTCAGGTTGAGCCGGGCGGGCAGCAGGATGACCGGCCGCAGCAGGCCATAGGTCAACGGCGACAAGATGCGGTCCGAACGCCTCAGTTCGATCCGGCTGCTGCCCGCCAGGCGATCCAGCAGCTGCCGCGCTTCCTCGTGCACCAGCGGCAGGGATGCGCGGTAATCCGGCCGGCGGCGCATGTGGCTTTTCATGATGACGGCACCGGCCAGGACGAAGCCGGCCAGCCAGGCGATCCGAAGCCAGAAAAGGGGCGCCGTCGCGCGCGATTGGATTTTTTCCGTGCTGTCGTCTCGCGGCGGTTCCATGGCGGCGGGTGTCTCTTGGCTTATGATCTTGCCATCTTCGATGACAACCGCAGCAGGGGATTGGGGGAGACTTGCGGGACTTTCGAGCGTCTTTTCGTATCCCGGGTCGGACGTATCAAGCAACGCGGTTTGGATCTCGCGGATGCTATTGTAGGCGCTGAAGGGCGATGCAATCGTCCAGGGCAGCAGCAGGCGCAGCACGGCGACGCCCCATAAGAGCAGCAGGGCCGATTTGGCCAGGCGATATTTTCCCAGGCTGCGGACCAGCAGGGTGATCAGAATCAGCACCGATCCGCCAAGGCTCATCTGTACCAGGTCGAGCATGGGATCACTCCAGTTCCGCAACCAGATGTTTGAGGCGGCTGATCTGTTCCGGACTGAGTTTCTGGCTGTCCAGCAGGGAGGCGATCAGCCGGTCGGGCGCGCCGTCGTAAAGCTTGTCGAGCAAGTCGGCGGTTTCCATCTGCTGCACCTGCTCGCGCGTCACCAGCGGCCGGCAGAGAAAATCCGGCTCCTCCTTGGCTACGATGCCCTTTTCAAGGCATTTCCGGATCACCGTATAGGTGGTCGTCTTGCGCCAGCCGACGTCCTTTTGCAGACGCGCCGCGATGTCGCGGGCGGTTGTCGCGCCGTTTTGCCAGAGCACATCCAGGATCTTGAGTTCCGAATCGAAAATTTTGCCGTTCATTTGGCTTTGCCCTCGCATTCTATTCCAATAGAACGATTTCATTCTACTGCAATAGAATGCCTGTGTCAAGCGGTTCAATTCAGCGGCCGTCTGGTTGCTTCAAGGTCATCTTTCAAGCAGCTTCTTGTGCCCCAGCTCGATGCCGACCGCACCCAATGGCGCGCTGATCAAAATGGCCAGCACAGACGCCGTCAGGATGGTGTTGCCCGCCGCCAGGCCGGCCGCCAGGGGCAGGGCGCCGATCGCCGCCTGGACCGTCGCCTTCGGGATGCCGGCAATGACACAGAAGAGCCGTTCTTTTGGGCTGAGCGGCGTCCTCAGCAAACTGACCAGGACGCCGAGCGAACGGAAAACCAGTGCGGCGGCAATCAGCAGGACCACGGACAGGCCGACACCCCGGACATGCCCGATATCGACAATGGCGCCCAGCATGACAAAGGGACCAGTTCCGCGGCTACCCAGATCTTGGCGAATTTGCCGGTGATGCGTTTGGCCAGCTTGTCGTACGTTTTGAGGATCGCGCCGCCGATGGCCATGACCGCCAGAAAGCCGGAGAAGGGGACGAGGCTGACGATCGCCGGCTCAAGCCCCATGATCAGGAAAGACAGGCCCAGGATCAAGAGCACCTTGACCGTATCACGCATATGCACCCGCTTGAAGACCTGGACCAGCCCGATCCCGATCAGGATGCCCGCGGCAAGGCCGGTGAGGATGGATAGAGGCACGTGCAGCAGCCGCAGCGGGCTGAAACCCTGTCCGGCGGACAGCCCCATGAACGATGTGAACAGCACGATCACGTAGATGTCGTCCGCGGAGGCGCCGGCCAGGATCATCTGGGGCACGCTGTTGGCCTTGCCGTAGCCCTCTTCCATCAGGTGCAGCATTTTGGGTACGATGATCGCCGGCGACACGGCTCCCAGGATAGCCCCCAGGATGGCCGCTTCGATCCATGAGAATCCTAGAAGCGGCGGGGCCAGCAGCACGACGGCGACGATCTCGAACGTGGCGGGGATAAAGCTCATCAGGACAGCCGGACGGCCGACCCGCTTCAGATCCTTCAGGTCGAGCGTCATGCCGACCCGCGCCAGGATGACGATCATGGCAATCTCGCGAAGGTCGCCCGATACGGCCAGGATGTCCGGGCTGATCAGATCAAGCGCCTGGGGCCCGAGCAAGATGCCGGCGAGCAGCAGGCCCAAAAGCCCCGGCAGATGCATTTTCTCAAACAGTCCCTTGAGGGCGAAGCCGGTCAGGATCATCAAGGCCAGACTTAGCAGCATTATAATCTCCTCCCGGCGACGGCAATAAAAAAGCCGACGCACCTATGAATCCCATTCACAGAAGTCATCAGCAATCGTTGCGGTTCGGCCGAAGCCCGGGAGCACTTCATTCCCGTTGTCGCTTGTCATCATACGTCCGCCCGGGCGGGCTGTCAATGGGTTTCACTTGCTCGCTGGACGTAAACTCGCCATAATCTGGTTAACCGCAATACCGTCATACAGGAGGATTAGCATATGACGCAACCACATCAGTTATCCTCGCCCGTTGTCTTTTTGGTCGGCAGCGGCGGCCCCAGGGTGCTTTTTGCCGGCAACTCGATCACCCGCCACGCGCCCAAGCCGGAAATCGGCTGGACGGCCAACTGGGGCATGGCCGCGTCAGCTGAGGACAAAGATTATGTCCACCTGGTGCTCGACGCGCTGCGCGGCCGCGACCCGGGCACCGAAGGCTGCATCGCCCAACTGGCCGCCTGGGAGCGGCAGTACTGGCAGGGCAGGGACATCTTGAACGACTATCGGGCGGCGGCGGATTTTGCATCTGACCTGATCATCGTGCGCCTGGCCGAAAATGTCCCCCGTGAAAAGCTGGACGCGCATCCCTTCGCGCCGGCCTACGCCGAACTGCTCGATTTTCTCAACCCGCATCAGCGGGCCCGGGTGATCGTCACGACGTCCTTCTGGCAGTCCGACTCGGTCGACCAGGCCATTCGCCAGGTAGCCGCCGGGCGCGGCCTGCCCGTCGTCGAGCTGGGTCATTTGGGCCAGCGCGACGAAATGAAGGCGATCGGGCTTTTCGAGCACAGCGGCGTGGCCGCCCATCCCGGGGACGCCGGCATGGCCGCGATCGCCGCGGCCATCCTGGAACAGGTCAATCCGGGAAAATGAGATCGGTGGTCGTATAGAGATAGTCCTCGGACAGGAGAGACAGGGCTGCGGCCGTCCAGGTCTCAGGCAGTTCGGCCTCGATGCTTTGCTGCGCGCGGTCGAGCCTGGCTGGCAGCAGGTGCCATTGCCGTTCCGGCCAGGGCCCCCGATCCGGCGTCACAACGAGGCTGGCGCAGCGCATGGCCTGGCTGCCGGTCCAGGCGGCCCGCAACCGCCGGCCGCTTCTGACCGGCGCATTCAGGGCCGCCAGACCGGGTTCATCCAGCAGGTGGTGGCAAAAAAAGCGCTCGATCTCATCGGCTTGCTCTGCTGCAGCGATGTGCCCGTGCGGCCAGCGCAGCTTGAAGCACATCTGGCGCGGTCCGGCTGTCGCCAAGGCCGACTTTTGCCAGATCGGCGGCCAGTAGGCAAAATCGTTGCTGCCGTTGAGCCAGAGCATGGGCAGATGGGCACGGTGCAGAACGGACGCCGGATCCCAATGGGTTTTCCATTGGCCGAACTGGGCGTCACTCATGCCGGAAAATGAGCCGTTTTGCGTCCAAATGCTCGCTTCACTGACAAAACCGCAGCCATAGACCGGCGCCGCGCAGCGAAAGCCGCTGTCGATTCCGGCGGCCAGGCAGGTCAGAAATCCGCCCCAGGAGATGCCCGTGATGCCGATCCGGTCGGCATCGACGGCCGGATGGGCCGCCAGAAGCAACCGGGCCTTGACGATCGCGGCGGCGGCGTGGAAAACCCACTGGTCCTCAAGCGGCCAGCCGGCCTGGTTGAAACTGCCCCAGCCCGGCGGCCCGGCATGGTCGTGGCGCGGCCAGTCGGCCGAACCCAGCGCCCCCGTGTCCGGCAGCGGCTGCGCGCCGCAGGTGTCGATGGCGATCGCCGCGAAACCGCGCGCACACCACCAGCGCACCCAGCGCGCGAAGGCTGTACCGCCCCCGCCGTGGACCAGGACGACGCCCGGGACCCGCTGCCGCTCCGAGGCGCCGTCCGGCAGGCCCAGCCAGGCAAAGACGCGGGTCGGCCGGCCGCGAAACGGCACACCGGCAAAGAACAGGCCGCGAAGACCTGGTTCGCAAAGGTGCGCACAGGGCCATTGCATGGGACTTCCCGCGCAGATCCATCGCCTGGCCGCTTCGATCAGGATACTGTCCATGGCTCGCTCCCTCCCGGTGTCAGCCGGATGCAGCACACGTTTTCTTGCCGCGTTTTTTTGCTTTCATCTTGCCACAGGCAGATTTTGTGTCAAGATAGAGGTAACAGCCTTGACACGGGGAGGACACGATCATGGGTCAGCAGCACGGAAAACAGGTTCTGTTCAGCCAGGTGAAAATCGACGACGCGTTCTGGTCGCCGCGCATAGCGGTCAACCGGCAGGTGACGTTGGCGCATGAATACGAGATGTGCCGGACAACCGGCCGGCTGGACGCGTTCAAGCTTCATTGGGAGCCCGGCACAGAACCTGTTCCGCATATTTTTTGGGATTCAGACGTCGCCAAATGGGTGGAAGCCGCAAGCTATTCCCTAGCTGCGCATCCGGACCCGGATTTGGAACGAAAACTTGACGACATCACGACCCTGATCGCATCGGCCCAGCAGGCGGACGGATACCTTAACACCCATTTCACCGCCGTTGAACCGGACAAACGCTTCACGAACCTGCGCGACTGGCATGAGCTCTACTGCGCCGGACACCTGATCGAGGCCGGCGTCGCCCACGCCGAAGCGACCGGCAAACGGACGCTGCTGGACGCGGTTTGCCGCTACGCCGACCTGCTTGCCCGGGTGTTCGGGACCGGCGAAGGCCAGATTCCCGGCTATCCCGGCCACGAGGAGATCGAGCTGGCCCTCGTTAAGCTCTACCGCGCGACCGGGCAGCGCCGTTACCTGGAACTGAGCCGCTATTTTATCGACCAGCGCGGCCGCCAGCCGCACTACTATGACCTGGAATCCGCCCGCAGAGGGGAGAAGGCGCGCAGCGACTACAGCTACTGCCAGGCCCATCTGCCGGTCCGTCAGCAGGAGTCAGTCACCGGGCATGCCGTGCGCGCCATGTACCTTTATTCCGGCATGGCGGACATCGCCCGCGAGACGGACGACCAGTCTTTGGCTGCCGCCTGTGAACGGCTTTGGAACCACCTGACCGGCAAGCAGATGTACGTGACCGGCGGCATCGGGGCATCGCGCTCCAACGAGGGCTTCCTAGACGACTACGACCTGCCGGACGATACCGCCTACTGCGAGACCTGCGCCGGGATCGGCTTGATCTTCTGGGCCCAGCGCATGCTGCAGCTTGGCTGCGACCGCCGCTATGCCGATGTGCTTGAGCGCGCGCTCTACAACAACGTCCTGGCCGGATCCTCGCTCGACGGACGCCGTTTCTTCTACGATAATCCGCTGGCCGCCTACGGCACGAAAAAGGACAGCCAGGGCCGGTTGACCCAAACGACACGATACTACCAGCGCAGCGAATGGTTCGGCTGCGCCTGCTGTCCGCCCAATTATGCCCGATTGCTCAGTTCGCTGGGTGGTTATGTCTATTCGGTTTATGGCGACAACAGGGCGGCGGTGCACCTTTATGTCGGCGGCGAGGCCACGCTGGCAATCGGCAGCGGGCAGGTAACGATTCGCCAGCAGACCCGCTATCCCTGGGACGGGCAGATCGCGATCCGGGTCAGTCCCGAAAAACCGGCTGCTTTTCAGTTGGCCTTGCGCATCCCGGGCTGGTGCCAATCCTTCCGGCTCCAGGTGAACGGCCAGGACGTTTCGGATGCGCCGGAGACAAACGGTTACCGGCTAATTGAGCGGACCTGGAGCGAAGGCGACCAGGTTGTCCTGACGCTCGAACTGCCGGTCCGCCGCGTCTTTGCCCATCCCAGCGTCCGCGCCTGCCAGAACAAGGTCGCCATCCAGCGCGGCCCGATCGTCTACTGCGCAGAGCAAGCCGACCATTCCGATCCGGTGCGTCACCTCTACTTGCCGGAAGATGCCGCGCTGCAGGCCTCCTTCGATGCTGACCTGCTCGGCGGCGTCGTCACGATCACGGGCACCGCCCGGGCTGCGCTGCCTGGTGAGGCGCTCTATGGTCCGGCGCCGCTGACCAAGCCCTGCCCGATCCGCCTGATTCCCTATTACGTGTGGAACAACCGCCAGCCGGGCGAGATGCGCGTCTGGCTGCCGATCGCCCCATAACGCCAAGGGCCAGAAACAGTTATACAGCCTGCCGGCTAAGACGGCCGGCGAGCTGCTTAAGCAGATAGACGGCGGCTGTTGCAGCCATGGCCGCGGCTGTCAGCACCAGCCAGGTCGAAAGATCCAGCGGGACCGTGCCCAGAATGCTGTTCATGAAGGGCAAATAGACGGCGGCGAGCTGGAGCAGGAACGATAAAGCCAGCGAAGCCAGCAGAACCTTGTTCCGGACAAGCGTTGCGTCCAGGCCGAAGCCGCTTTCTTTACGGACATTCAAGATGTGCATCAGCTGGGCGACGGTCATGAATGTGAAGGTGGCGGTCTGCGCATAGGCCAGCGACGGTTGCCGGCCAAGGCAGAACTGGAAGACAAGAAAAGCACATATCCCCAGCACAATCCCGCTGGTCACAATCCGGGCCAAAAACAGCCCGTTCACAAGACCTCCCCTGGCTTTGCGCGGCGGCCGGTCCATCATGTCCTTTTCGCCAGGCTCGAAGGCCAGCGCCATGGCCGGTGCAATGTCGATGACCAGGTTAAGGAACAGGATATGCAGGGGCCGGATCGGCATCGGGGCCAGGAAAAGCACGCTCAGTAAAACCGTCACGATCTCGACCATGTTGCAGGAAAACAGGAACGAGACGTATTTCTTGATGTTGGCAAAGATGGTCCGCCCCTCGCGCACGGCGTCAACGATCGTGGAGAACCGGTCGTCGGTCAGGATCATGTCCGAGGCTTCTTTGGCCACTTCCGTGCCGCGGATCCCCATGGCGATGCCGATGTCGGCTCCGTTCAGGGCGGGTGCGTCGTTGACGCCGTCTCCGGTCATCGCGATCACATCGCTGTTATCGCGCAGGGCATGGACGATTTGAAGCTTGTTTTCGGGCGACACCCTGGCGAATACCGCGGTTTGGCTGACCTTTTCCGTAAATTCGGTTTTTCCGGCGAGCTGATCGATTTTCTGACCGCTCATCGTCTGGCCATGGCCGGCCAGGCCGATGTCGCGGGCGATCACCGAAGCTGTCCCGGCATGGTCGCCGGTGATCATCTTGACCTTAATGCCTGCGTTCTGGCAGATTCGGATCGCGTCCGGAACATCTTTTCGCGGCGGGTCCATGATGCCGGCAAGGCCCAGCACAAGCACGTTCGACAAAACGCTCTGCAAGGCTTCCGGACTGGCATCACCGGCGTATTCGGGCAGCTGGCCGACAGCAAGGACACGCATGCCGCCGGATGCCAGCTCGTCATTGGCCTGCCTGAGCGCGGCGACCACCTCAGCAGGCTGCCGGCTCATCCCAAGGAGCACATCCGGCGCGCCCTTGATAAAGGCCGTCGGCGTGTCATGGTCGTAAGCGGTGACCATGTATTTTTTGTCGGAATCGAAGGGCAGTTCGCCGCTGCGCCGCCAGCCCTGTTCAGCGAGATGGTCTTTGCCCATACGGACCATTTCCGCAAGGACAACCAGGGCGCCTTCGGTCGGATCACCGATCACCTGGTACCTGTCCCCCTCCTGGCGCAGCGTCGCGTTGCTGCACAACACGCCGGCCCGGATGAAATCTTCCAGCAGCGAATGGTCTTTGGGTGTCAGCACGCGCTCATCCTGCAGCAGGCGCCCTTCGGGCGTGTAGCCGCTTGATTCGATTGTGATGAACGAGCCGTCGTTTAAAAAAATCCGCTCGGCGGTCATCTGGTTCTCGGTCAAAGTGCCGGTTTTGTCGGTGCAGATGACGCTGGTCGAACCCAGCGTTTCAACCGCCGGCAGGCTCTTGACAAGGGCTTTGTGCTCGGCCATGATCTTCATGCCGCGCGACAACGTGATCGTCGAGACAGCCGGCATCGCCTCCGGAATGGCCGCGACGGCCAGGATCAAGGCGGTGTGCAGCAGCCCTTCCAGGGGCTGCCGGGTGATCAGCCCTGCCGCCAGCACGGCGATTCCAGCCGCGAAGGCGACCAGGATAAGCAGTTTGCTTAATCGGCCCATCTCCTGGTCCAGCGGGGTTTTTTCTTTTTTCGCCTTCCAGCAAGCCGGTAATTTTCCCGACCTCGGTCTGCATCCCGGTCGCTGTCACACAGGCGTGGGCGTTGCCCCGCGTGACGGCGGTGCCGGCAAAAACCATGTTGATCTGGTCACCCAGCACGGGTTCGTCATCGAATGTCACTTGGGCGTCTTTTTCCACGGCCTCCGATTCGCCGGTCAGGGCCGATTCGATGCAGGCGAAATTGCTGCTTGCGACCAGCCGGCCGTCGGCCGTGATCGAGTCGCCTTCCTCGAGAAACAGGATGTCTCCCGGCACCACCTGATCGGCATCGATCTCGCGCAGCGAACCGTCACGCAGGACTTTGGCGGTGGTGTAAATCATCTGCTGCAGGGATTCGACCGATTTCTGCGCCTTCAGCTCGGTGAAAAAACCGGTCAGGACCGCGATCAGAAGCGCGATGATAACCGCGATCCCTTCGATGTTGTCGCCCATGTAAAAGGACAGGATGGCTGCGGCCAGCAACAGGTAGGATATCAGGTTGTTGAGGTTGTGCAGGAATATTTTAAACGGGGAGACGGCCTGGCCGCCTTCAAGCCGGTTCGGACCGTGTTCGGCCAGACGATCGGCCGCTTCGTCCGACGTCAGGCCCTGGGCGGCCTGACTGGCCAGGGCCTTGACGACGTCATCAGGATTGCTTTTGTACGGTATCATGACTGTCCTTTCGTCAGATCCTGCGCCGACAGCGGCTGGGGCTCGAGGTGCCAGATGTCGCGGTTGTAGTCGACCATGCTGCGGTCCGAACTGAAGCGCCCCGAGCGCACGATGTTGCGCCAGCAGGAACGGTTCCAGCTTTGCCGGTCGGTTGCGGCCCGGGTCATCCGGTCGCGCGCCTCGCGGTAGGCGGCGAAATCGCCCAGCACGTAATAGGGGTCGCGCTGGCTGGGCTCGCCCTCCAGCAGGGAGGCCTTTAGGGCGGCGAACAGCCCCGATCCGTTGTCGTTGAGCGTCCCGTCGGTCAGGGCATCGATCACGCGCCTGAGTCCCGGCACGCTGTCAAGCTGCCACCAGGGGTCGTAATGCCGGCGCAGCGCCGGCAGCTCCTCCTCGCGGGCCCCAAAGATGTAGATATGTTCCAGGCCGACCGCGTCGGCAATTTCCACGTTGGCGCCGTCGTACGTGCCCAGCGTCAAGGCCCCGTTCATCATGAACTTCATGTTGCCGGTGCCGCTGGCCTCCTTGCCAGCCAGGGAGATCTGTTCGGAGATATCGGCTGCCGGGATGATTTTCTCGGCTGCCGAAGCGTTGTAATTGGCGATGAAGACAACCTGCAAAGGCTCTTTTGTCGCCGGATCGCCGTTGACCAGGCGGGCGATCTCGTTAATCAGCTTGATGACCGCCTTGGCCAGGTGATAGCCCGGAGCCGCCTTGGCGCCGAATATGAAGACACGCGCCGGATCTGCGGATGCCTCGCCGGCCTTGATCCGGAAATAGAGATCGAGGATGTAAAAGGCGTTCATCAGTTGGCGCTTGTATTCGTGCAATCGCTTGATCTGCACATCGTAAATCGCATCAAGCCGCACCCGGATGCCTTCCCGGCGCAGCAGCCAGTCGGCAAAATCGGCCTTGTTGGCCTGCTTGATCGCTTCCAGCCGCGCCAGAACGGCGGGATCGAAGCCGAAATCTTCCAGTTCGGCCAGTCGGCTCAGGTCCGTGACATGGCGGTCGTCGCCGCTAAGTTCGCTAAGGAGGGCGGACAGGCGCGGGTTGCAAAGGCGCAGCCAGCGCCGCGGCGTCACCCCGTTGGTCTTGTTGTTGAACTTTTCCGGCCAGAGCGCATACCAGTCGGAGAGCGTGTCTTTCTTGATGATTTCCGTATGCATGGCGGCGACCCCGTTGATCGAATAAGCCGCGCGGCAGGCGATTCGGGCCATGTGCACGCGGTTTCCGGTGATCAGGGCCAAGGCGCCGGTCCGGTCTGTCATGTGCCGCTCCAAAAGCTCAAGGCGAAGTCGGCGGTCGACTTCCCGGATCAGCTCCAGAATGCGGGGGAAGATTTCGTCAAGCAGGTCGAGATCCCAGGTTTCCAGCGCTTCGGCCAGCGTGGTGTGGTTGGTGTAGGCGAAACAGCGGACGACGGTCCCCCAGGCGTCATCCCAGGAGAGATGGTGCTCATCCAGCAGCAATCGGAGCAGTTCGGGGACCGCCAGGACCGGGTGCGTGTCGTTGAGCTGGACACAGTTGAAATCGGCGAAAGAGGAGAAATCGCTGCCGTGTTGGGCGG
>Ga0123334_1005886_pt1 | contig 11595 bp, 12 predicted proteins | sample BiotimSIPDNA_FD_89706 | JGI IMG/M metagenome (GOLD analysis project Ga0123334, IMG submission 89706) | Anaerobic biogas reactor microbial communites from Washington, USA - Biogas_R1 time_0 SIP DNA | ecosystem: Engineered > Bioreactor > Anaerobic > Unclassified | place: Washington, USA... | reverse complement strand
GTCAACATTTCCCTCTCTTTGGGAGGCATTGGTGTTTGCGCTGCTCATTGCAACAGTGAGTTCCTTTGTGGATGTGAGTATATTATTCACCTGTGTAAGTGCTGATTCTGATGCCTTAAGCCATGAATTTCCCATGGAGATATTTCTTTCCATCTGATTAAGATTGGAAAGTGATGAACGAAGACCCAGCACTGCTACAAGACCTACAGGGTCATCAGAAAGATTATTGATCCTTTTATTTGTTGAGACAGTCTCATTTGCCTCAACCATCCCTGATGATGTCCTGTTAAGGTTTCTTATGGTGCCGTCATATAATGTTTTATTGGCTACTCTCATGTCACACCCTTGTTATACCGTTTTTAAAATTTCATCAAGCATCTGCTGCGCGGTGGTTATTAATTTGGCAGCAGCCATATAGGCATGCTGATACTTGATCAGGTTTGTCATCTCCTCATCCAGAGAAACAGCGGAGATATTGTCCCTTGTCGCCTGCATCTCCTGCTGTATCGCCAGGGTATAGGCCTTTTCCCTTTGTACACTCTGGCTCTCTATGCCTATTGAACCTACCATCTGATGATAATAATTATCCATTGTAATATTTGTAACATCAAGTGAGGTTGGGCTCTCACCCCTTGAATAGATCCATTTTTTTACAGATACATTTTGATACTGGAGGTTTGCCAGATTAAGTGAATTTGTGTTATCTCCGGGATATATCTCCCCATTGCTTATTATGCCTGCTGCAATATAGTTTTTATCGGCAATAATCATATCGTTTAACCCCATATCCCTGGCATTTGAGGCTTTAAAAAATGTATTTATACCGAGCGCTGCAAGTATATTGCTGTTGTCATCTGAAAAGGCGAAGGTGTAACCGGCGTCAGCCTGGATATTCAGTGAACCATTTGTAATTGAGGCGTTCAAGCCAGTATACCCGTCTATTACAGATCTGAGGACATCAAGGGATGTACCTGTGTCAACAGGTATTGTTGCCTCTAACTCGACATCGCCGTCAGCATTATATAACCAGATCTTGAAGCTCCCATCTTTAATCCTGTCATAATAGTCAAGTCCTGAATCAATGCTCCCAATAGCTTCAGATGAATCTGTAACTTTATAAGTTCCTGTGACAGAGGTAAATCCGTTAAGCCCCACTCCCTGGCTGTGAATTTTGTTAACTTCCCATATTATTGCCTTTGCAAGTTCATCAAGGTCAGACTTGAACTTCGGAATTATCTCATCCCTTATATCGAGCCATCCGCCAAGCTTACCGCCATTAATATTATCAGTTATCGGGGTTGAATTGGTTGACCATGTAATATCAACCCCATTAAAGTCAAGGTGATATGATGCCTGCTTGTTGACCAGCATAAAACCCTTATTGCTGCTGACAGAAATGGTCCCGTCTTCATATTCATAGGTATTGATATCTAAATAAGTGGACAGATCTTTTACCAGAAGATCCCTTTTATTTATCAGATCATTTGGATTCCCTGTAATTCGTACCAGTTGTATCTGTTTATTTATATCGGCAATCTGATCCAGTATTTCATTTATGGAGTTGATGCTTACCTCTATCGAGTTGTTAACCTCTTTGCTTAAGTTTAGAAGATCACTGTTAGTATCCTGAAAACTCTGGGCAAGAAGAGATGCGTATTCAGTCAGTATGTTTCTTTCAGGTATTCCTGAAGGGTTATTATTCAGGTCATTAAGGGCATTCCAGAATTGGCTAAGCTGATTGCTTATACTGTTGCCTGAATTTTCTGTGAAGATAGTCTCCATGATATTCATATAGGTCTCTTTTTCAGACATCATGGAGAGATTGCTTGTTGCTGACTGCAGACGCTTTTCAATGAATGCATTTGTAACGCTCTGAATATCACTCAGCTTTACACCCCTGCCGAATAAATGACCTGCATACGGCGCAGCATTCTGGGCCTCAAGCATTGGAACCTGTCTTGCATACCCTTCAGTGCTTACATTTGCAATATTATGGGAAATCACATCAATTGCATATTGCTGTGTAAGTATTGCGTCCTTTGCAAGATTAAGTACAAGGCCAATTCCGCTCATTTTTAAACCTCGTTATGATAAATTAGGTTAGATGTTCCATTTCTACTTTTCTGGCCCCGTCCATATGTATCAGGTTTTTTATCACTATTTGTGATGGTGTTGAACACGTCGTTGATAAAAGTGAGCGTTTCATTGATAAATGATATGTTTTCATTGATCCTTGTGCCAATTTCCTGCTTTAAATCCATGAGTTTTCGCTTGAAATCCATTATCAAATTCTTGTCATTCCGAGAAATATCTGTTGGTACAGGGCTCACAGTATAATTTTCAGGAAAGCTCCTGTTATTTTCTTCTATAGCCTCCAGTATCTCCTTTTTCTCATCCAGGGATGACCAGATACCCTTAATATCCTGGTTTATAAGGTTATCACTCTCCCTTTTTATACAGTTAAGCAGCTCTTCATATAGTGATACCCTTTTTAGGTATAGATTTTTCATTCTGTTAATATCCTTTTCCATGTTACTCCTTTATCTTTTATATCGGTACAAGAACGCAAATGCTGAAATATCCTCTAAACCGGGCCATTAACCTCATAATTTAAAGAATTTTTCAGGGTCAAGCCTCTGCCCGTCCTTTCTTACCTCAAAGTGAAGGTGCGGGCCTGTGCTTCTGCCTGTTGAGCCTACCTTTGCAATGATTGCACCCTTTTGTACCCAGTCACCGCTCTTTACAGTGATATCACTGTTATGGGCATAGAGTGTTGCATAACCCTCTCCATGATCAAGAACCAGGACCTTGCCATATCCCTTCTGCTCATCTACCATCTGTACCCGGCCAGACATAACAGCTTTAATATCAGAGCCCTCTTTAGCGGCCAGATCCATTCCTGCATGGAATTTTCTTTTTCCGGTAAACGGATCTTTTCTAAAGCCAAACGATGAGGATATCTTTCCATCAAGAGGCCATACAGGGCGTGTGCTGGTTTCCCTGACCCTGTCGATAGTTCCGGGAATTGCATTTTTTGCCTGTTCGGTCAAATTGATATTTTTGAGCTGATTATATAAAGTTTCGCTGATGCTGTTGCTCCCTTTTCCAGCCATATTCTGCGATAGCTCCTGGTCAAGCATTGATTCATATATCTCCTCTGCCTGTCCACCATGAAAGAGATCGCATTTCTCTATGCTTTTTCTCATGCTTTTAAGCATCTCATAGGTAAATAGAGCCTCAAAATCAATACATGCCTTTTTCAGCTTGGCATCTTTTTGATCGGCAATTTTTAGTGCTGAAGGCTGATCAAATGATTTTATGGAGATATCTTTCATTAACTGTATGCCCCCTGTTATGGCCTTTCTTTTAACAAAAACTAAATAATCTCAAGCTCAGCCTGTAAGGCCCCGCTCGCCTTTATTGCCTGGAATACTGTTATAAGGTCTCTTGGTGAAACCCCTATTGCATTCAATGCTTTAACCACACTGCCTATATCTGCCTTTTCCGGGCTTACAAGCAGGAATTTATTATTTTCTTCTGTCACATTCACTTCGGTATCCGGCGTTACCACTGTTTCACCCTGTGAGAATGGCGCAGGCTGACTTACATCCTTTTTCTCCTTGATCTCAACACTCAGGTTTCCGTGGGCAATAGCGATCGGTGAAATCATTGCCTTTTCACCCATTATGACCGTGCCGGTTCTTTCAGAGAGCACGATTCTTGCTTCCATATCAGGCTGAATCTCTATCTGTTCAAGTGAAGATACCAGGGTGACATGATTCTCTGCAAATGTCTCCGGTATCTTAATCCTTATTGTGCCTGCATCCACAGGGATAGCATTTTTAGTCCCGAGTGTATTGTTTATGGCTTCAGATACCCTGAGTGCTGTTGTAAAATCCGGACGGTCAAGGGCAATAGTTATATCTGCCAGTGAATTGAAATCAAAGGCTATTTCCCTTTCAATCAGCGCTCCGCTAGGTATTCGTGCTACTGTAGGATGATTTTTCTGTACGCCGCCTCCTGCAGCCCCTGAAGAGGCAAAACCTCCTACCAGCAGCGCCCCCTGGGCTATTGCATATATATTGTTATCAGCGCCCTTAAGGGGTGTCATGACAAGTGTTCCACCCTGAAGGCTTTTTGCATCACCTATTGATGATACAAGCACATCGATTGTGCTCCCCTTTTTTGAAAAGGGGGGGAGATTTGCTGTAACAATAACACCTGCTACATTATCTACCTTGATTTTCTCAGGAATGGTATGTATTCCAAGACGTTCCATCATGTTGGCGAGGGTTTGTGTTGTAAACTGTGTTGAATTGCCATCACCTGTTCCGTTCAGGCCTATTACAAGACCGTAACCTATAAGCTGATTGCTTCTTACACCCTTGAAAGATGCAATATCCTTTATCCTTGCCCCTGAAACACATGTTGCATAACCTGCAATTACAAGGACCGTAAGGATAATAAGTTTTAAACGTCTATTATTTTTAACCTGTTTCATTGTTGCCTCCATTAAAAGGGCCATATAATGTCTGCTGCCCTTGTAAGCCAGCCGGGACGCTGTTTGTCACTTATTACCCCGGTTCCAAGATACTCGATTTTTGCATCCCCTATGTAACTTGAAAGTACAGTGTTATCCTGTGATATATCAACCGGCCTGATGAAACCGGAGAGAATAATTATCTGTGTTTCACTGTTGACCCTTATCTCCCTTATCCCCTCTATAAGCAGATTGCCATTTGGTTTTACATCAATAACCTTCGCAGTTATTGATGCAGTCATGCTGTCGCCTCTTGAAGTCTGCCCTGTGCCGTTAAAACTGTTGGTAAGTGAACCCTTCAGCATGCTCGAACTGTTAAATGCATTACGTGCATCGCTGTTTCCCAGTGATGTGATATTTTTAATTTTACCTTCCCAGCCCAGCATATTCTGAATGCCAGCATCAATAGATGAGTTTCTTCCTGTCTGTGTTGCAGCAGATTTGCTGGCCTTGGAAGTCTCAACAATATTAACAGTAACAAGATCACCCACCTTATGGGCGCGGAGGTCCTGATAAAAATCCCTGGATACTTCATCAGAAAAAATGCCTGCAAGCGATTCAGGTTCTCTCTTATTAATATCCCTGTCATACGCTACAGCATTTACCGAGGGCATTACTGCCGGCATCATGGTCTGCCTCTGGGGTACTTTTGAGGCACAGCCTGTTACTGCTGTGATGCAGAGGATAGTTATTATAAAAATTACTTTTACCATTTTTAACTCCCGGGAAATTATTCCCTGTTAATATTTTTCAGAACTGTACCTGTACAAGATTAGTTCTTTTTACTGTTGCTATTATTTCTTTGCCACTTGCAATGTTCAATACTTTTATCTGGTCACCAACGCTGCCCTCTTCAAGAGCCTTTCCTGAGGCAGTTATGACAAGTTTTTCATTTTCGGCCCTTATCATTACCTGAGCACCCTTTTCGATAGCAGGGGGTACCATTACCATACCGTTCTGGATAGTCTGATCTACCTGGATTCTTCTGGTGGCTCTTTTTCCAATAACATCTTCAATCCCTGATATTGAGTTTTTATTGTTTTTCCCTTTTTCTGATACAAGGGTTATATCCTTTGATGTGATAACCTCTCCTTTATTGATGTTTCTGGTCGCTTTTATAACCTCTTTAATGATCCCGACCTTTCCTGAGAGGACTATCTTTCTCTGTGGCTCACCTTCTAAATAAAATTCCACATTAATTGAGATATTTCCTGAATAATTATTGTTCTGTTTTTCTGTTATCTCCCAATCCAGCCTTCCTTTTGGGAATGCTATAGATGATGGTGTATTTATGTTTTCTATTATTATCTGATCCTGATCAAAGGGTGAATTTTTACGCACATAATCTGTGAATATCTTCTCAAGACTTTTACCTGAGATAACCTGTGATTCTCTTTCAACAACAATACCTTCAGCCATTTTAAGGGTAATATCCTTATTCCCGCTGATATGATGGGCCACCCTGTACATAACGAGCTCTTTTTCAATCTTACGTATTGTATCAGGGGCAGGGGACGCTGAGATTTCAATCGCCCTTAACCTGTCAACGCGTATATCATCTGATGGCTCAAAAATAGCTATATCACCAAGATTGACTTTGTCACCATCAATAAGCGCCTTATCCTTTACCCTGATTTCAAGAGAAAGAGATAAGGATGAAAACAGCATGCATGCTGTAAACAGAGTTAACGAATATTTGACTGACTTGAAAGTATTAATTATCATGGCTTTTTTCCTATCTCTTTATATTGTTTGCCATCTGCATCATGTCATCAGCAGACCTGATGGATTTTGATGATATTTCATAGGCGCGCTGGCATGCGATCATGTTCACCATCTCTTCAACAACATCAACATTTGAAATTTCAAGAGAATTCTGAACAATTGTGCCAAGTCCATCCACGCCGGGAGTACCCTCTGTGGCCTCACCTGATGCAGGGGTGGGGCTGTAATAATTACCGCCAAGACTTTTTAACCCTGAGGGGTTAATAAAGTTATACAGATTAATCTGCCCTGAAGCTGCAATAGTGTTACCATCTTCTTCCATTGCTGAAAGCATACCACCTGCATCAATTGTGAAATCCACGGCAGTTTGCGGTATTGTAATCTCCGGCTGAAGCCTGTCACCCTGTGAGGTCACAATGTATCCTTCACTGTCAAGTTTAAAGGAGCCGGCCCTGGTATAGACCTCTTCGCCATTGCTGATTACCCTGAAAAAACCATCCCCTTCAATGGCCATATCCAGTTTATTACCTGTCTGCTGGAAATCCCCCTGGGTGAATATCTTCTGCACTGATACAGGTCTTGTGCCCATACCGATCTGGATGCCTGTAGGTATCTGTCCGCCTGAACTTGTGTCAGCACCCGGCGACTTCATGTTCTGATACAGGAGGTCTTCAAAATCCGCACGGCTTTTTTTGAACCCGCTGGTATTTACGTTTGCAAGGTTCTGTGCGATAACATCCATGTTCAATTTCTGGGCTGACATGCCTGATGCGGCTGTCCAAAGGCTTCTTATCATTTCTCTTCTCCTTCTTTTCTATATTATCTTAATTTTCCAACCTGGTTTATGGCCTGGTTGTTCAAATCATCAATAGTCCTCATGGCCTTCTGGTATGATTCAAATGCCCTTGTAGCATGAATCATGTTTACCATTTCATCCGCTGCATTGACATTTGAGAGTTCTGTGTATCCCTGGGATATAGCTGTCTCAGTCGGGAGCTCTATTTCAGGCTCATCAAACTGATTTATAAAAAAAGTTTTTCCCTCTTTACTGAGCCCTTTATAATTTTCAAAATCCACAACATCAAGCTGGCTGATTATACCATCATCGGTCTGGATATTGCCCTTTCTGTCAATACTTATATTTTCCCCAGTTATCTTTATGGGGCCTGATTTGCCCATGACCTTGTCGCCGCTCTGTGTTGTAAGCATACCGTCCTGGTCAAGGGTAAAATTACCTTTTCTGGTATATCTTATGCCATTTTCAGTGTTGACCTTGAAAAAACCCTTTCCTGTAATAGCAAGATCAAGCGCGTTTCCTGTACCATTCAGGTCACCCTGCTCCATATCAGGCCTTATTGTTACATTTGCGGGCGCATTGGCGGACATTGATGTCTTGTCAAGGATATTCTGAAAAGAGATCCTGTCTTTTTTGAAACCGATAACGTTGATATTTGATAGGTTGCTGGATATTATATCCATCCTGAATTCTTCTTTCATGCAACCCCTGGAAGATTCAAGCATTCCGTTTATCATCTATGCCTCCAAATAAGATTGATATATGCGAATGATATTAGCAATTATCGTACCATTTTATGTTTTGCCGTGAATGCGCTTTTTAATCATTATATCTCATTGAAATTAAAGCATTAAAACCATTTTTATTCCAAAGGTCAATTTGTAGTAAATTCTGGCAGGCCGTCAGATATGAAGTACTTTCCCTGTAACCGGCAAATATTACCTAGCGGGCAAGCGGTCAGCCCTCATCTTTCTGCACAAGACATTAAAACAAATAATTGGCTGATTCGCTGGAAGCGGGACTGAAAGCTTCATCCAGAATTACCCCTTTCCGGGTGGGTGCAATCAAATAATTGGCATGGTATTTGAATATTTTTGAGAAAGGGTATCTTTTTGACATAAGGAGACAACGATAAATGGTTAGAAGATGGATTCCTTTCATTCTTTTTCTGGGAACGTGTTTTTTATTTACAGCCTGCTCAACCGGGGTTTATGTCAAGATGCATTCAACTGCCCCGGAGTGGGGCCCGGTATTTTTGGGTATGAAACGAGGAGAGGCAGAAAGGCATTTAGGAAACCCCATGTTTATTTCCAGGCTGAATGAAAACCAGTACAAAGGTATATATGAATATCCTTCTGAAATAAGCGCCAGGGATATCCTCAGTTTTGATGTGATGGATTTTGCAACATTCGGGCTTGGCTCCCTAATTATCAGCCCTGTTGACCGGGCCAAAAAAAGCAGGCACCTTATAGCGGTAGTCTATCACATGGATGATAAAAATATTAATAATGACAGAGTTATAGATATTAAAGAGAAGGTAAAGGTTTCAATGGATTAACACCTTTATTAAAAGGATATGTTTCCAGGTGTGCGAGGGAAGGGGATTACATCCCTTATATTTCCCATACCTGTAATAAACTGGATGATCCGCTCAAACCCCAGCCCAAATCCTGAATGAGGTGCTGAACCAAATTTTCTTAGTTCAAGATACCACCAGTAATCATCAGGATTAAGCCCATTCTCTTTTATCCTTGATAAAAGGAGTTCATAGCTCTCTTCCCTCTGGCTTCCCCCAATGATTTCTCCAATCTTAGGGAAGAGAACATCCATTGCCCTTACTGTCTTATTATCTTCATTAAGTTTCATATAAAATGCCTTGATATCCTTAGGATAATCTATAAGAACAACAGGCCTGTTAAACCTCTTTTCACAGAGGAATCTCTCATGTTCCGCCTGTAGATCGCTCCCCCATTTTACGGGAAATTCAAATGGTTCATTGGAAGAAGAGAGTATATCTACCGCCTCTGTGTATGTCAGGATCCTGAAATCCTGACATATGATATTTTCCAGGGTTTCAATAATGGTTTTATCAATAAAATTATTAAAGAATTCCATGTCTTCTTGGCAGTTTTCAAGGACATACTTTAATATATATTTGATAAATTCGGTTGCAGTCCTGATATCCCCCTCAAGGTCACAAAAGGCCATTTCAGGTTCCACCATCCAGAATTCTGCAAGATGGCGTGATGTATTGGAATTTTCAGCCCTGAATGTTGGACCAAAGGTATACACATCACCCATTGCGAGGGCATATATCTCTGCCTCAAGCTGACCGCTTACTGTCAATTGGGCAGGTGCCCCAAAAAAGTCCTGTTCAAAGTCGGGGCTTCCATCTTTAAAGGGTATCTTATCCAGTTCAAATCGGGTAACCCGGAACATGTCACCTGCGCCTTCGCAGTCGCTTCCGGTCAGGATAGGGGTATGAATATAGAGAAACCCCCTTTCCTGAAAGAATTTATGGATGGCAATGCTCATGGCATTTCGTACCCTGGCTATTGCCCCAAAGGTATTTGTACGTGGCCTTAAGTGTGCAATAGTGCGAAGGAATTCAAAGGAGTGCCTCTTTTTCTGCATGGGGTATGTTTCAGGGTCTGCCCATCCAACCACCTCTATGCTTTTTGCCTGCAATTCCATTTTCTGGCCTTTGCCAGGTGAAGGTACTGCGCTGCCGGTTACCTTTACAGAGCATCCGGTCTGGATTTTAATGATCTCATCCTGGTAGTTTGGCAGGTTTGAGTCGGCAACAACCTGGAGATTACCAAGGCAGGAGCCATCATTGACCTCAATAAAGGAGAAGCCTCCCTTTGAATCCCGCCTTGTTCTTACCCACCCCATTACCGTGATATTGTCCTCTCCCTTATCAAGGGAGAGGAGCTGGGCGACCCTTATACGTCTCAAGACTACCCCTCTTTCTTTTCAAAGTTCTTCATGAATTGAACAAGACTCTTTACCGCCTATATGGTGGTTGCATTATAAAGGGAGGCCCTGCATCCGCCAACAGAACGGTGTCCTTTAAGACCTTCCAGGCCAGCCTTTGTTGCAGCGGAGACAAACCGCTTTTCAAGATCTTCGGTAGGCAACCTGAATGTGACATTCATCTTTGACCTGCTGTCTTTATCAGCAGTGCCCCTGTAAAAGCCGGAGCTGTCAAGGAATGAGTAAAGGGTTTCAGCCTTTTCATCATTAAGCTTTTCCATGTTTTTAAGACCGCCTATTGTCTCTTCAAGCCATTTAAGAACAAGCCCTGTTATATAGATAACAAAGCATGGTGGTGTATTGAACATGGAGTTATTTTCAGAAAATGTTGTATATTTCAAAAAGGTCGGGATGTTTTTAGGTGTCCTCTCAAGCATATCCTTTCTTATGATAACCATTGCAGCGCCCGCTGGCCCGATATTCTTCTGTGCACCGGCATATATGAGTCCAAAGGGTTTAGCATCAAATTCCCTGCTTAAAAAATCTGAAGACATGTCTGATATAAGGGGAACACCGTTGGGTTCCGGGAACTTGGCCCACTGTGTGCCCTTTATAGTGTTATTGGAGGTAAAGTGAAGATATGCGGCATTGCCATCCTCTTTTACATCGTAAGGGATATATGAAAAATTCCTGTCCTCAGAAGAGGCAAGTACCCTTGTATCCAGCCCCTGTATCTTTGCCTCTTTTATGGCGGCTGTTGACCATGTGCCTGTGTTTATATAGTCAACAGGTTTTCCTGCAACACTCACATTCATAGGCACCATGCAGAACTGCATACTGGCCCCGCCCTGGATAAAGAGCACACTGTAATTTTCATCAAGGTTTAAAAGTCTTTTTACCCTTGCTATGGCAGTATCTATCACCTCATCAAAGGCAGTTGATCTGTGGCTGATTTCTGTTATGGACATCCCTGTTCCATTGAAATCAAGTAATTCCTCTTTTGCCTGTTCCAGTACCGGCAGGGGAAGGGCAGAAGGGCCTGCATTAAAATTAAAAATTCTGTTTGTCATTCAATTCTCCTTATTTTTTTGCACAGTTATGGCTTTATAGGCATTTTTTATACTTTTACCTGGGGCTATATGCTTTTTCAGCCTTTTAAAATTTTGTCATGGTAGAGATATAAAAAACTGTTTATTATTTCAAGCTATTATTTAAGTCTTTTGACATAAAATAATGGATAAAGCCATTTATTATGATATATTACCTGCCGTTTACAATCATACATTTATGGAGAAGATATGGGCAGAAAGGTTAGGATAGATGAAAATGAGTGCATAGGGTGCGGGAGCTGCGCTGATTTGTGTCCTGATGTATTTGAATTAAATCATGAACTTGAAAAGGCCTTTGTGAAAAAACCTGAAGGCGGTGATGAGGCCTGCATACTGGATGCAATGGGAGAGTGCCCCATGTCATGTATATTCTGGGATTAATAAAAAGGAGAAAAGATAGCCATGCTCGAATTGAACAATACTATACTCGCGGTAATAGATATTCAGGG
>Ga0123334_1005884_pt1 | contig 11596 bp, 10 predicted proteins | sample BiotimSIPDNA_FD_89706 | JGI IMG/M metagenome (GOLD analysis project Ga0123334, IMG submission 89706) | Anaerobic biogas reactor microbial communites from Washington, USA - Biogas_R1 time_0 SIP DNA | ecosystem: Engineered > Bioreactor > Anaerobic > Unclassified | place: Washington, USA... | reverse complement strand
TCCTCTACAACTGTTACGTCGTGTCCCTCTTCAGAAAGAGTTTCCGCAACGCTGTACCCGACTTCTCCTCCGCCCACGACGACGATCTTCACGCTATCATTTCCCTCCGGATGCAAAAAAGCTGTTTTATGGCGCCGATACCATACCCCATTCAGCGAAAAAAGGCTATCCCCTTTCGGGTATACATTGCGCTTTCCCGGGTCAGTGCACTGCACCCGCAAGCGTCATGGCAGCCGCTCCCGCGATGAAAACCGTTATGTTGTCATAGGCTCCGGGCGTATAGTGCTCGGCTGCGGCAATTGACAGGGCACCGGCTGACACATGAGTAAGCATAAACCCAGAACCGGGTAAAAGCATTGAAAAAGCCGCTCCTGCCCAGAAAGCGGACAGGAGGCAGGCCACGCTTCCAGAGAACGTTTTTCCCCGCTTCGTCTTCCGTCCTCCCATCAGGGCGCCGGCCATAGATGCCCAGGGATCCGCCACAGTTCCCATTGCCGCAGCCGCGGGACCTATTCCGCCGGGGGCAAGGGAAGCGATAAAAAGCCCGGCAAACCATGCAGAAATCCCTGAAATATGCTCTCGTTCCCCCTCTTTCGCAATAGGGGAAATCAGGGCGCCGAGAAGGCTTTTTTCAGGCTTTTTCTTCCCTGCGGCTTCGAGGGCCAGAAGGACAGCGGCAGGAATGAGGAGGGAAATTCGGTATACACGAATTCCGAAAAGAGGATAAACCGCCAGGGGAAATACAAGGCCTGAAAACCTCAGTACCCTGCGCCGGAGAAACCGCCTATCCGGTGCAGTGAGCAGGACCAATACGGCACTCATGCACAGAAGGAGGACTCCCGTGATAATTCCCGGAGCCATGGTTTTTTCCTCCCCCGGAACAGAAGGATCATCCTGTTCCGGGAATATTATAAAGTATCCACGGCGTGAGGAGGGGATAAGCGGCCGGCAAAAACAAGCGCCCCTTGCGGGGCGCTTGTTCCGGTTTGAAATCAGGGCTTTATGAGCTCGGGATCGTTCACGACGCCGAAGTGGCGGAACAGGCTTTCCTTCACGACCTGCACCTGAACGGGCTTGACCACTTCTCCGATCTCGTCGAAGCCGCCGATGATCCCGGTGAGTCCGTTGTAATCCTTTACTGCGGCAATTGCGTCACGTACCTTGGCGCCCTCAGTGCTGCCCGACGTCTTCATGCCGTCGGTGATGATCATAAAGGCGTCGTAGGCGGAAGCTCCCACCATGTCAGGTTCGAACTTGTGACGGGCGCGGAACTCCTTCAGGAAGTCCTGGACCACGGGGCGGGGGTCGTCGCGGTCGAAGTTCGTGACGATATAGAAACCTTCAGAAGCGTCTCCGGCGATCTCCATGAGCTTGGGCGAATCAGCACCCTCCTCGCCGAGGATCTTGGACTGGATACCGAGCTCCCTGGCCTGGCGAAGCAGCGGACCGGTCTGGAAATAGTAGCCGCTCGCGAAGATGACGTCGGGGTTGAGCTCCTTGATTTTCGAGAGATAGGGCTTATAGTCCTTCTCGGAGAAAGGATAGGCCTGCTCGCTTACGATCTTGAGGTCGGGAGCATACTTGGCCGCATATTCCTTGAAGCCCACCACGAGGGTGCGCCCGAAATCGTTGTCGCTGGTAAGAAGCGCGACCGTCTTTCCGCCGAGAAGCTTGTGGGCGGTGTATCCCGCAGCCCTGCCCTCCACCATTCCGAGAAAGCCGTTCCTGAAGCAGTAGTCCCCTGCCCTGGTGACATCGGGATGAATGGCGTAGGCGGCTACGAGGGGGATCCCCTCCTCCTGAAAGATGGGAGCGACGGCCCGCGTGGGAAGGCTGTAGGAACCTGCGACGAACGCGTCGATCCCGTCCTGCTCGATGAGCTTGTGGGACAGGGCGACCGCTTCCTTCGCGTCTGCCCTGTCATCGTAGTAGACAAGCTCCACTTTTTTGCCGAGGACGCCACCGGCGGCGTTCACCTGGTCAAGGGCGATCTGCACGGAGTAGAGGGCACTGGTGCCGTCCGCAGCCGCAGGCCCTGTCAGGGGAACGAGGAGACCGATCTTCACCGTATCCGCACCGAATGCCAGGGACCCGGCCAGAAGAAGGACGCACAAAGCGAGAAGTACCGTTTTCATCATACGCATTTTTTCCACCTCCAGAGTATTTTTTGCTGCTTTTTTCCCGGGAACGGAAACATTCCGGCCCCTAATTGCCGGATGACTAAAGCCCCAGGTACGCTTCCTGGACCTTCGGGTCCTTCAGGAGATCCCCGGAAGGCCCTTCAAGGACAATTTTCCCCGTCTCCAGGACGTAGGATCGGGAGGAGATCCCCAGTGATGCAAGGGCGTTCTGTTCCACCAGCAGGATGGTGAGCCCGTGTTCCCTGTTCAGCATTCCCAGGACCTCGAAAACCTTGTCCACCAGCACAGGCATGAGTCCCATGGAAACCTCGTCCACCAGAAGGAGTTTCGGCTCGGATATAAGCGCCCTTGAAATGGCCAGCATCTGCTGCTCTCCTCCGGAAAGGGTGGAGCCGAGCTGGGATTTCCGCTCCTCAAGGACAGGAAACAGGCCGTATATCCACGAGAGCTTCTCCGGAAAGCTGATTTTGTCTCTCATGCCGAAGCATCCCGCCAGCAGGTTTTCATACACTGTGAGCCTGGGGAAAACCCGTGCCCGCTCCGGGACGATGCGGATCCCTTCCCTCGCCCTTTCATGAACGGGGAGTGACGTGATGTCCCTTCCGCAGAAATTCACCTTTCCTCCCCTGGAGGGGACGATCCCCATGACACAGTTGAGGAGAGAGCTTTTCCCCGCACCGTTCGCTCCTATGACGGATATGAGCTCTCCCTCGCCGATGCTGAGGGAGACTCCCTCCACCGCGTGGATGTCCCCGTAGTACACCTGGAGACCGGAGACCTCAAGAAGCATTGGCCGACGCCCCCTTCCCCAGGTACGCCTCGATAACGGCAGGGTCGGACCGTATATCCTCAGGCTTTCCCTCTGCGAGGAGTCTTCCGTGATCAAGGACCACAAGCCGGTCGGACAGCCCCATGGCAACCTTCATGTTGTGTTCGATGAGCAGGACGGAGATCCCCTTGTTCCGCACCTCCAGCACAAGCTTTGAGAGCAGGGATATCTCCTCGTGGCGGAGGCCCGAAAAGGTCTCGTCCAGGAGAAGGAGCCCGGGCCTCAGGGCAAGAGCCCGGGCCAGTTCAAGCCGGCGCTGGTTTCCCAGGGGGAGCTGCCCCGAAGGTGTATCGGCGAGATGGGCGATGCCTACCTCCTCCAGGAGGGTCATGGCTTCTTTCCGGGATTTCTTCGTCTCCCAGGGTGCGAAGGAAGAGAGCACGCCGCCGTACCTTTTGAGCCCAAGGGCCACCATGACGTTCCGCACCACCGAAAGTGTGGAGAAAGGCTTCACCACCTGGAATGTCCTCCCCACCCCCAGAGCAGCCATCCTGTAGGGCGGAAGTCCTCCCGTGGTTTTTCCCTCGAGGTAAATGGCGCCGGACGTGGGGGTATAGACCCCGGAGATCAGGTTGAAACACGTGGTCTTACCCGCGCCGTTGGGACCGATGAGGCCGAGTATTTCTCCTTTTGCGAGTTCGAAGGAGACGTCGTCCACGGCCTTCAGTCCGCCGAAGTGCTTTGAGACGCTGTCCAGGCGGAGCAGAACGTCATCCATTGGAGGTTCCCCCTTTCCGCCGGAAAAGACGCCTGAGCAAACTCCCCTCGCCGAGGAGGCCTGCCGGCTGGAAGCGGATCATAAGAAGCAGGATAGCGGCATTGAGGAGCATCCGATAGTCGATGAGGGGACGGAACACTTCCGGCAGGACACCCAGGATCAGCGCACCGATCACCGGTCCCCAGAGCGTGCCTATGCCGCCGAGGACCACCATGGACATGAGGGTTATGGACAGCGGGAAGCCGAAATCGGTGGCGCTGATGAAGCGCATGAGGTGGGCGTAGAGGGCGCCTCCCATGCCCGCCATTGCAGTCCCCAGGACAAAGGCCAGGAGCTTGAACCGGATGGGGGAGACCCCCATGCTTGAAGCTGCGGTCTCTTCCTCCCTGAGGGCAAAGCACGCAAGGCCGGCCCAGCTTTTGGTGAACCGCCGGGAGATCAGGAGCACGAGCCCGAGGAGAACGAGGCAGAGATACAGAAACTTCGGCCCCCTGAGGCGGGTCCCCAGCAGGGTTATGGACGGAATGCCGCCAAGGCCGAGGGCTCCCCCGAAAAAGGGAACATACAGGAAAACAGACTCCACGATGAAATTGATGCCGATAGTGGTCACGGCGAGGAAGTCCTCCCGAAGCCTCAGGCTCGGCATCCCCAGGACGAGCCCTATGGATCCGGTGATCAGGATGACGAGAGGCAGGGCTGCCCAGAATGTCAGTCCCGCCTTCGTGGTGAGAAGTGCCGAGGAATAGGCTCCGATACCGAAGAAGGCCGCATGGCCGAGGGAAATCTGGCCGGCGTAGCCTACAATGACGTTCAGTCCGCACGCCACGATGGCCTGTATGGCTATGAATGTGAGGATCGTTATGGAGTAGTCGTTCATTTCAGCCGCCTACTTTCCGCCCAGAAGTCCCTGGGGCCTCCAGAGGAGCACCGCGATCATGGCGATGAACGCCAGGGAGTCCCTGGGCAGAGGGATGTTCGCGTATCCTATGAGCAGCGTCTCCCCGACTCCGAGAAGAAGGGACGCAAGTACGGCGCCGGGAAGGGAGCCCAGGCCGCCTACCACGATGAGGGCAAGGCACTTGTAGGCCGGCACGGCACCCATTGTAGGGTAGACCTGGTTGTAATAGATGCCTACGAGAATGCCGGCGACCGCCGCAACAGCGGAACCGAGTACAAAAGTCATGCTGATGGTGAAGGAAGCGTTGATACCCATGGTTCCTGCGATATCCCGGTCCTGGGACGTGGCCCTCATGGCGAGGCCGAGCCCGGTCTTCGTCACGATGAACCAGAGGAGAAGGAGTACTGCGGCGCTCACGGCATAGATCGAAAGGATCGCGGGTGAGACGACGACTCCCCGTATTGTGATGCCCGAAAAGGGAAGTTCTGCGGGGAAGGAAAGGATATAAGGGCCTCCCACGAGCCGGAATACCTCCTCCATGGCCAGGAACACGGCGATGCTGCCTATCAGGGGGACGAAGGGAGGGAACCTGAGGAGCGGAGTGTAGACAAACCGTTCGACGGCTACCCCGAGGGCCGCGCAGGCGCCCATGGCCGCAGGGACTGCGAGAAGAAGACTGCCGGAAAGAGTGAACACGTACAGGCCCACATAGGCTCCCGCCGTGTAGACTGCGGCGTGGGCGACGTGAAGGATGCGGAGAATCCCGTAGACCAGCGCCAGGCCCAGGGTTATGAGGGAATAGATCGCTCCCATTGCCACGCCGTTCAGCAACTGCTCTATGAAAAGCTGCATAACGAATAAAGACCTCCCCGCAGATACAAAATAGCGTTTCGGAGAAGGAACGGATGATTCTGCCCGTTTATTCTAGCACCCGGGGGCGAGAAGAAAAAGACATGCTGGGAAAAAACAGTGCTCGAGATCTCCAGTCTGCCCTATCATGAGTATCCTGTCTGCACAAATCTCTTCCGCCCGGTCCATTATCACCCTGATGGACGTGTGAAAAACGGCGGGTATCCTGATAATTTCAACATAGGAGCCTGCGATTTTCCGTGGCAGCCGCTTCACGGCCTCGAATGCGGAGCTGACTGCTTCCCCTCAGAACGGGCCGAACCCCGTGACACGTGTTTTCATCGTGAATCTCTCTCAACGGCATCACCGGATGGAAGATCTTTCCCGAAGAGAACAAACCATGCAGTTCCTGCGGCACCAAAGGCAGCGGCAGTGAAAAAATTTGCTGCCGGCCCGGCCATCCACAGGAATGCGCCCCCAAACGCGGCAACAGATACGACCATATCCCTGAGCAGGTAGTACAGCCCGAACATGGCTGCCGACTGACCGGGAGGGCACAGATCCAGAATGAGCGACTTTCGGGTCGGCTCGCCAAATTCCTTCATACCCCTCAGCATGAATGCAAGGACAAGGGGCCAGAATGACCGTGAAAAAAAGAGCACGACGGGAAAAGCCGAAAAGAAACAAAAAGTAATGACCACGAAAATCTTTTTTCTTCCCCGGTCAGCGAGACGCGCCACCGGGATGTATATCAAAAGTGCAACAACCATTTCCACGGCGGTGAGCACACCGAACCGGACAGCAGACACCGGCTCAGCGATCACCTTCATCGCCCATACCACTGCGAAGGGATAAGGTATCTGCTCGCAGAACCTGACGAGAATATCGGACACGAGAAGGTTTTTCAGTTCAGGGCTCATGTTTCTGAAGACCCTGAACGGGTTTCCCTCTGCCGTCTCAACACGTTCACCGTCGGCCTCGGCGATCAGCTTCTGCTGAAGCACCAGGGCCGCCATTGCAAGAAAGAAGGCGCCTGCAAAGGCCATTCTCACGCCGGCAGACTCTCCGAAAAGCCCGATCATGGTTCCGCCGAGGATGGGCCCCAGGGCCATTGGAATCCGCCGTACCAGCGAATGCACTGAGACCCCCATGGTCCGCCTGTTCTTCGGCAGAACTCCCGCTATGAGCTTCATGGTGGCAGGAAGCGAAATCGCTGTCCAGGACAGGAACAGGAACGAAGCCCCTATTACGGCTTCCACTCTTGGAACAAGAATAACCACCGCAAACCCTGCCATGGCAAGCATGTTGAAAAACATGAGAGCCTTCTTTGTGCCGAAACGGTCTGCAATATACCCGCCGGGGAAAGAGTACAGTGCGGAAAGAAGGTTATCGAGCCCATTGAGCAATCCTATGGAGAGGGCGCCGCCTCCGAGGGCCAGGAGGTAAATTGGCAGGAAGCGTTCTGCCATCTTCTCTCCCATGCCCACGAGCACGACCATGAACAGCATTCCTGCGATGCTTCGCTTTATTGCAAAAAAATCGGCGAATTTCTCCCGAATACGCTCTGTTTTCATCCCTTTTTGTCCCTGGAATTCCCCGTCTGCCGGGCTTTTGCGAAAAGGTCGCCCAGGGTGACCCCTGCCGGACGTTCCGAGTCCTTTATAGCCCTCATGGCTGCCTGGATGGTGGTCCGAATCTGCTCCGGGGAGTAGGACGACGGGAAATACAGGGCGGCTGAATCGTCATGGCCTCCCCCGCGTATTTTTTTGCCGTCCCTGAGCATTCCCACTACCTTCCCTGCCATCTCGCTCCTGCTGCGGAGAGAGACCGCCCAGTCGCCGGAAAATCTTCTCGCGGCAACGGCAACCAGGAGAGGGGGATCCTCCATCCTGTCCAGGACAAGTCCGCCGAAATCCGATACGTCCCCGAATTCCAGGATCCCCGGATCGACAAAGGCGAGGTCTCTATCTCCCTTCGTGATCTTTTCGACGGCTAGGGCGAACCGCTTCTCCTGTTTTTCAACAAATTCTCCGGCTACTGCCAGTTCGTGGGGGAGAAGGCCGGCATCCGGGTTTTCCGCCAGCCGCGCCAGCAGGCTGTATGGGCCGCACAGGGTGATCATGGCCTGCCAGAGACGGCTTTGCGGGTTCTCGTTGATCCACAGGTCCCTGTCGTTCGCGACCTCCACAAGGGGGGAGAGCCGCTCCAGCCCGGGTAGGCCCTGTTCCCTGAGCCATCGGTAATATACCTTGGCGGCGCAATAAGAAGTGTCCACAACGGCCCACGGCCTGTTTCCGTATCGTGAGGCGGTAGTTTCGTGATGATCGAAAACAAATGGGGCATCGCCCTCTGAATATCTGCGGTCCAGGTTTTCAACTGTCCGTTCGTCCTGACAGAAAAGGTCGATCACTATGAAGTCGTGACCGGCGTCAAGGCTTTCAAGGATAAGGGAATCCACAGCCCCGTAACCGGCCAGGGAGACCTTCAGAGGCCGTATACCGCTCCAGCGGTGCCAGGCAACGGCAGCCGCCGCTATGCCATCGAGGTCCGTGTGACTTATTACATGAAGAAGGGAGGAATTCATTTTCTTTCTCCTTGGCAATAAACAAAATAGGTTTCCCGGCTTATTTCGGGGTTCATTTTCCACCATGAAGGCGACATTGTCTATTGCCTGTCTTTCAGGCGGTAAGAAACGGAAGGAAAAATAAACTTGTGCACAAGTGTGGGTAAGTTGTGGATAAGTCTCTGCCCCCGCTGTCACAGGTTTCATAAAATTTATGCGGAGACCTGGAATTTTGAAACAATTTGCCTCCCACAGTTTTCATCCGTAATTTTACCTATCCACAAAAATAAACCTGAAATGTGGATATGTGGATAACTATTGTGGACAAAATATTTTCGGTTCCGCTGTTTTTTCATTATATGCTTTTCTTCATTGCATTACCTGCCCTGCAAGTTATCCACAATACCGTCAATATGATAATATGGTTCTATTCTCAGCCAGAGGTGAACCAACGTGGAAAAAGATCTGAACCAGCTGTGGGAAGACATTCTCGGCGAAGCGTCTCTTTCGCTTCCGTCCGGGACTGCTGACCTGTGGCTGAAAACATGCATTCCCACCGAGCTTTCTGAAAACGCCCTTATCCTTGATGTGCCGAATGTTTTCGTCAAGGAACAGATTTCATCCCGGTTCCTGAAAGACCTGACCCGTATCCTTCAGGAAAAGGGAGAGGGTGAGTCCATCGAGCTCCGGGTAGGAGCCGAAACAAAAAAAGAAGAGCAGAAGAGGGCCCAGAAGGCTGCATCAAGCGTACATTCCGAGGCCAGGGGCAGCCTGAATCCCGGGTATCTCTTCAATTCCTTTGTCGTGGGCAAGTCGAACCGTCTTGCCCATGCGGCCAGCCTTGCCGTGGCTGAGACTCCGGGGGAAGCCTATAATCCTCTTTTCATATGGGGAGGTGTCGGTCTCGGCAAGACGCACCTGATGCACGCTATAGGACATTACGTTCTCGACAGGAATCCCAACCACAAGGTGACCTACGTGAGCTCTGAAAAATTCATCAACGAATTCATTCAGTCGATCAAGAACAACAAAACCCAGGAATTCAAATCCAAGTACAGGAGCGTGGACGTTCTCCTCATAGACGACATCCAGTTTCTCGGCAACAAGGGCAGCAGCCAGGAGGAGTTTTTCCACACGTTCAACCAGCTCCATACGTCAAAAAAACAGATAGTGATCTGTTCGGACCGTCCTCCCAAGGATATCCAGAGCATTGAGGACCGGCTGGTGAGCCGTTTCGAGTGGGGGCTCGTCACGGATATCCAGTCTCCGGATCTTGAAACGAGAATCGCTATTCTCCAGAAAAAAGCACAGCTCAGGCGCTACAATATCCCCGATGCCGTCATCAATTTCCTCGCCCTGAGCATACCAAGCAATATCAGGGAACTGGAAGGAGCCCTTAACAGGGTAGTGGCGTGCGCTGAACTTTCGAGTGAGCCTATTACCGAGGAAAATACAGCTGAATGGCTGAAGGACGTGATCCGGAAGGATATACGGGGACCGGTCAGCGTCGATGCCATACAACACGCTGTCGCCGAGTTTTTCAATATGACCGTTGATGATCTTTTAAGCGCGAAGCGGACCTCTGATCTTGCCATGGCGCGGCAGATAGCCATGTTTCTCTGCAGAAAGCTGACCGAAGTCAGCCTGCAGCAGATAGGTCATTCTTTCAGGAAAAAAGATCACACTACCGTTCTTCATGCCCACAGGAAAATAGCACAGCTGGTGAAGGAACAGCCCCGGATAAAACAGATTGTGGATACAATCGAGGGTAAGCTGTGAAACAGAAACCTGTTTTGTGGATAACAATGATTTTCTGCCCGCTGCCTTTTTTTCCTGTGGATATTGTGGACAGATCCCACAGGAAAAACGTATAGTTGTCCACATGTAATTTTGTCCGGCCTGACCGGACGAGACACACTTATCCACAATACTCACAGGCCTTATTACTTTTACTGTTACTAAAACAAAAAAATAATAAAAGATGCATTTTCAGGGAGGGACATATTGTGAGACTTCAAATCAACAAGGGAGAATTCATGAAAAGCTGGCAAACAGCTGAAAGGAGCACCAGTTCCAAAAGCACGATCAACTCTCTGACAGGCATTCTGCTGAAAACGGCAGGAACGGACGATGAAAACACCGTTCTATTGGAAGCCACCGACCTGAAAACATCCATCAAATGCGTATCCAGGGGAATCCTTGTTGAAGAAGAGGGAGAAGCGGTTCTCCCGGTCAAAGTAGTCGGAGAACTGTTCAAAAAAGCTCCCACAAATGTTTTCACAGTATCCGTCACTGAAGGCAAAGGCCTGATCATTGCAGGAAGAAACAAGTACAGGTTCTCAACCTATCCCTCGAAGGAATTTCCTACCCTTCCGGTTTCGGAAAGTGCCCCATTTTTCTGCACTATAACGGCATCAGAATTTCTTCGGACTCTCTCTGAGGGAACGATCGCCAGCACCATGGGAGAAGAATTTCCGAAATATCTGGGAACAGCCTTCTTCCAGCTGAAAGAGGGAGAACTGAGGATCATTTCCACTGACGGACGGAGACTTTCTCTCTCAAAATGCCATCCGGTCGAAAAAGGAGAAGACGGGGACTTTCTTCTTCCGATAAGTGGACTTAAAGAACTGCAGCGTCTTCTGGGTTCAACGGACGGGGAAACTCCCGTAAGAATTGTCGTGGATTCGACACTGGTATTTTTCCAGATGGGAAGCCTCGAATTTTCTGTAAGAAGAGTGGAAGCTGTATTTCCTAATTATGAAAAGATCCTCAATCCCCAGAGCACTACAACCCTTGATGTTGATAGAAGCTTGCTCATTGCAGCTCTTGAAAGGGTGGACGTTATCGTACGGGATTTCAGCCGCATGGTACTGTTTCGCCTGTCCCCCGAGGGAGACCTTGTACTTATGGGTAAAGCTCCGGAAACAGGGGCTGTAGAAGAGATACTGGAGGGAAAAATGGAGGGAGAACCTCTCACCGTTGCCTTTAATGTCGGTTTTCTTCTCGACGGACTGAAAGCGCTTTACGGAGACAGGGCATTTTTAAGTTTCAACGGACCAGAAGGACAGATGACAATGCTCCGGCCGGGAGAAACGGATTTCCTGTACATGGTCATGCCGATAAAGCTGACGGAAAGCGACCTTTCTTTTGAGGAAACAGAAGAGGAAGGGGAGGAATTTCCTCAGGCGTAAAAATGTGGTGTTCCGAATTTTCGACGAGAAACTTCAGAAATCTTTTCCCGCTCCGGATTTCCTGGGGACCCGGTCTCAATCTTGTCACGGGAAACAACGGGGCAGGGAAAACGAACTGTCTTGAAGGACTCCATCTCCTGACGGGATGGGGTCCTTTCGGCGACAGGACAGACCTGGTTTCATGGGAAACTGAAGGTGGGCAGGCCTTCCTGAGCGGATCTTTCTCCGGTGAAGAAAATTTATTTGTTGCCGCTTCCATTGGAGGAAACACAGTTATGAAATGCGACGGCAGGAGAATTTCCTTTCCCGAGGTACGCTCCCGTGTACCTGCGCTGGCTTTTTTGCCCGGGGACATGTCTATTCTCGACGGAGCACCCTCGATCAGGAGAAATTTCCTCGACCGTCTC
>Ga0123334_1005883_pt1 | contig 11597 bp, 10 predicted proteins | sample BiotimSIPDNA_FD_89706 | JGI IMG/M metagenome (GOLD analysis project Ga0123334, IMG submission 89706) | Anaerobic biogas reactor microbial communites from Washington, USA - Biogas_R1 time_0 SIP DNA | ecosystem: Engineered > Bioreactor > Anaerobic > Unclassified | place: Washington, USA... | reverse complement strand
TGATGCCGGAGCGATACTGCACACGGATGCACTGAAAGCAAAACTTGACATTGAGAAATATCGTATGCAGCGTTTTGATCTGATGATGGATGCTGAACGTGCCCGTGCCCACTTTTGTAGTATGTCGCCATCAGATTCTTTATTGTTAATGTCAGTTGAAGCCTCAATAAATGAGAGTTTTGTATTACCAGATATAAAGCAAATTGCTATCAACCTGGAAAAAAGTTTCGGATATGAGATTGTCAATGCTGAGAGTGCAATAATTGATACAGAAAAAAAACTTGTCAAGGCAGAAGCAAAAAAAGATCTGACACTTGGCCTTGAATACTCCAGAAACAGGACCGAAAGAGAGAATACACTTACTGCAGAAGTGAGTATTGATCTTCCGTTATTCAGGAATGTTGACCGTGAACAGGCTGATCTTGAACATCAGAAGAGTGCTTTACTATTCCGTTATAAAAGTGAGATAACTGCGACGCTTGGCGAAATCAGGGATATCTACAGGCAGATTTCGATGTTGGAACAGAAAAACAGAATGATCAGCGATACGATTATTCCATCACTGATAAAGCAATACGATACGTACATGTCAATATACAAAGAAGGAAAAGGATCATTTCGTGATGTATCGGAGATCAGAATGGAACTGCATGGTTACAAGATGGAAGTACTGGATAACGAAATGTCTATAATGATACTTGCCATTGATGTAGCAGAAAAATCAGGAATTAAACCGGAAGTATTGAAGTAACAAGGGAGTATAAAATATATGCGTTTATTAAAAGTCATGGTATTGGTTGTTTTCGGTATACTGTTTATTGGTTGTGGAAATAATAAAAAAGGTCACACCGATGACGATGGTCATGATCACAGTGCACATGCACATGAAACCTGTACTGCATCAGATGGTGCAAGTAACGTCGATGTATATGCGGGGCATAATCATGATAACGATGAATTGGACAGTCATGCCAATGAGATTGCGCTCAGTGATACAGCTGTAAAACTTGCCGGAATTGTTGTCAGTGAGGCAGGTGTAGGAAGCATAAAAGAGAAAATCGTTCTTAATGGCGAGATATCATTCAATGAAGAAAAGATGGTACATGTTACTCCCCGTTTTGGTGGGATTGCTAAAGAGGCAAAATTCAACCTTGGTGATTTTGTTAATACAGGCGATATTGTTGCGTTAATTGAAAGCAATGAAAGCATGTCGCACTATTCGTGTAAGTCTCCAATTTCCGGATGGGTTATACAAAAACAGGTTGTTCCCGGTGAACATGTTTCCAGTGATGAAAGTATTTATGTTATTGCAGATATGAATACTGTGTGGGTAAATTTGTCGGTATATATCAAGGATGCGCACAAGGTAAGTGTCGGTCAGAAAGTGACAATTACCATGGCTGGCAGTAACCTGACCACCGATGGGGTTATCAGGTACATAACGCCGATGATTGACACGGAAACAAGAAGAGTGACAGCCCGTGTCGTTTTACCAAATCAGAAAAAGGTATGGAGACCGGGATCCTTCGTTAATGCAGTTTTACAAAGAGGTGATGGTGCTGCGGGTATACTTGTCAAAAAAGAAGCTGTTCAAATTGTCAATGAAAAACCTGTTGTTTTTATTGAAGAAGAAAAAAACACCTATAAACAGGTGGAGGTTGTACCTGGTGAAAGTGATTCTGACAATATCATAATCATTAACGGAGTGGTTGAAGGGGACCGGTATGTGAGCAGTGGTGCATTTGAGTTAAAAGCAAAGATTGTGACATCAGCACTTGGTGAACACGCAGGACATAACCATTGAGAGGACAAACGTAACAATGAACACTTTATTCACAATAACTCTCAGGAATAGGCTGCTTATAGTATTGTCAATTATTGCAGTCCTTGCCTTTGGAGCGTATCATTATAGAAATCTGGCTACTGATGCATTCCCGGATATATCACCGGTAATGGTTCCGATTTTTGCCGAAGTACACGGAATGGCACCTGAAGAGGTGGAACGTTTAATTACATTTCCGATTGAATCTGCCATGAACGGACTTCCAGGCGTAAAGCAGGTTAAATCGACATCCGCTTTTGGAATGGCGGTAATATATGTGTACTTTAACGACAATGTTGACATGTATTTTGCACGTCAGCTTATAGCAGAGCGTCTCTCATCCGCAGAACTTCCTGAACTCGAAGAGCGTCCGTCACTGGGTCCCATATCAAGCGGGCTTGGTGAGGTATTTATGTATTATCTTGCCGCAGGACCATCAATAAATACCGGTGGAAAAGATACTTTGTCGTATTTGCGTGAAGTAAATGACTGGATTGTAAAGTATCAGCTTCAATCGGTTCAGGGGGTAACAGAGATACTCTCAATGGGCGGTTATGTATCACAGTATCAGGTAAAAGTAAATCCTGATATGTTGACAAAGTATGGAGTCACACTTGATGAAGTTATTTCCTCGATTACATCAAATAACAGAAATACTGGTGGACAGTTTATTGTAATCGGTGCTGAGGAATATCTTGTTCGGGGGCTCGGGTTATATAACCGGATGAGTGATCTGAAACTGACCCAGATCAAGACTATTAAAGGCATTCCGGTGCGTATCGGTGATATCGCTGATGTAGTTTACGGGAAGGAAACAAGAAGAGGTGTTGTAACGCTTAATGGTACCGATGAGGTTGTCGCCGGAATCGTAATGAAACTTTACGGGACTAATACATCAAAAGTAATCGAAAAACTAAACAAAAAGATACCCGATCTCGAAAAGTCATTACCACCAGGTGTCAAACTTGTCCCATATTACAGCCAGGATATACTTGTCGGAAAGGCAATATCCACAGTAACGGATGCGCTCTGGCAGGGTGGTTTACTTGTGATACTTGTGCTTATCGTATTTCTTGGAAATATACGAAGTGCATTTATTGTTGCACTATCATTTCCGATTTGTGCCATGATTGCATTTATTGCAATGGGCATTAGCAATATGTCAGCAAACCTGATGTCACTTGGTGGAATCGCGATTGCAATCGGAATGCTTGGAGATGCATCAATTGTAATTGTTGAGAACATTTATCGTCACGTGTCTGAAGGAAAATACAAACATCGGAGTATTGTTGAAACGATCATTTCAGCCGGTAATGAAGTAGCCAGGCCCATTGTTTTTTCTGTTGGGATAATCATTATTGTATTTCTGCCTATTTTGACACTTGAGGGTGTTGAAGGCAAAATGTTCAAGCCGATGGCATATACAATCATTTTTGCACTTGCAGGATCGCTTGTTGCAGCAATGCTGTTTGCTCCCGTACTTTCATCACTGCTTATCGGCAAAAAAATTACTCATGAAATGAAACTGCTGGTTCTTGCCAGGGAGCTTTACAAAAAGCTTCTTCAGCGTTTGATCCGCTTTAAAGTTGTAGTAATTATAGTTACATGTGCGCTTTTCATACTTTCTCTCATTCTAATTCCAAAACTTGGAACAGAGTTTATTCCAACACTTGAGGAAGGTGCAATTCAATTGAATGTTACCATGGCTCCATCAATATCACTTGAAAAAGCCACAGAGACAATCATGAAAATTGAGCGTATTGTTAAAGAATATGATGAGGTCGATAAAACGATTGGTAAAATCGGAAGGCCGGAAGCCGGAAGTCACCCTCATCCTGTAAATACTGCACATATTCAGATGATGTTAAAGCCGGAGAATGAGTGGAAACAATTCCGCTCCAAACAGGAAATTGTTGAAGCTATAAACGGGCGTTTAAAAGAGTATCCCGGTATTCAGTTGAATTTTTCGCAGCCGATTCAGAATATGTTTGATGAACTTTTATCAGGAGTCAAAACACAGCTGGCAATAAAGGTACATGGTGATGATATCATGGTGCTTAAAGGAATTGCTGAGGAGATAAAGGAGTACATCGAAGGGGTTGATGGGCTTGTTGATCTTGCGACTGAACAGAGTTATGGGCAGCCTCAGATACAGATCAATGTTGATCGTGATGCATGCGCGCGGTATGGTGTCAATGTTGATGACATATTGACAATTGTAGAGGTGGCGATTGGTGGGGAGGTCGTTGATCAGGTTTTTCTTGAAGCCCGCCGTTTTGGAATTGAGGTCCGGTATGATGAACATTTCAGAAGTACTAAAGAAGAGATTGAAAATATACTGGTAACATCAGCAGATGGTCTGCAAATTCCTTTATCGCAAGTTGCACATGTCAATAGCTATCTTGGGCCCATTCAGATAAACAGGGAAGATAATCAGCGGCGGTGGAATGTAACTGCAAATGTACGTGGAAGAGATCTTGGTAGTGTTGTTGAGGATATTCGTACTATTATTGATCAGAAAATAAAACTTCCGGCTGGTTATCATATTGTTTATGGTGGACAATTTGAGAATCAGCAGCGTGCGATGAAAAGACTGGGAATAATTGTTCCTATTGCACTGACCCTTATATTCCTGATGCTGTTTATTTCACTCAAATCTCTGAAAAGCGCCGCACTAATCTATGTCAATGTACCACTTGCACTGATTGGTGGAATACTGGGACTGTATTTTACAAACGAATATCTTTCTGTACCGGCTGCAATCGGATTTATCGCTTTGTTTGGAATTGCTGTGCAGAACGGACTTGTATTGGTATCGTATATCAATCAACTCAGGGATGAGGGAGTTGCTACCCGTGATGCTGTACTGCAGGCCTGTTCGTTACGTTTGAGACCAGTCCTTATGACTGCGTTTACAACTGTCCTTGGGCTGATTCCGATGTTATTTAGCAGCGGTATCGGTGCTGAAGTACAGCGGCCTCTTGCGACGGTTGTTGTCTATGGACTGATTTCATCAACATTTCTTACATTGGTACTGATTCCTGTATTGTACGAATGGTTTGCACCAAAAGTTGTTGTGGATACTACAAGTGCAGTACAAAAACAGTAATTTTTCGAAAGAAGGAATAACAATATGAAAAAGGTAGAGGCATTTATTAAATCTGCACGTCTTCACGATGTTATCGAAAGACTACACGAAATTGATGGGCTAACAGGAACAAGTGTGTTTCCGGTTAGAGGGTTCGGAAGAAGCAGAAACAATATCGGACCGGTACACATTGCAGACAGTACGATCGAATCTGTTCCACATGTAAAGATTGAAATATTTTGTGTAGATAATCTTTTGGATACGGTTAAAACGGCAATAATTGAGAGCGCTCACAGTGGATTGCGTGCCGATGGAAAAGTGTATGTTTCACATGTTGACGAAGCGATACGGATCAGTAACGGAGAATCCGGTGATTCTGCGGTATGAGAATAAACGTGGTGTAATGGTGAATGTTTTTAACATGTCAGTGATTGCTGAGCTATAGTATTATAATGATAAGTGATTCAATAAATTCAAAAGTAACTTTTAACTTAAAAAAGGAGTTTTATGGTACGTAAATCATTAAGTTTGGTACTTGCATGTTGTGTAATTGGAATGGTGGCATTTGCCGGATGTGAGAAAAAGGCATCCGCAGATAAAGCAAAGACAGAGCATAATGAGCATGATGGTCATAACCACTGATAGTAGTAATGGCGGATTGTCAATTGTGCAATCCGCTTTTAATTTAATCCGGATGTAATATTGTACTGTTTAAATTAATAAAGGAAATTGTATGATTGCTATACAGCGAATTGAAACAAGCGAAGAATGGGCGCATTCCGGAGTTGTGGTAGCCGGTGATTTTATTTTTATCAGTTATTGAATGGGTAACGAAGGACAAGCAATAGAGAATCAAATTAATGGAGCGTTTGACGTTTTAGAAGATAGATTGAAACTAGTAAACCTCAATTTAGAATCAGTTGTAAAAATGGATTGTCTATTTAAGAATATTTTTGATATCCAATTTTTAGGAAATGTAATTAAACAAAGATTTAATGGTAAATATCCTTCCAGAAAGGCCTTTGAAACAAAATTTCTCAGGGAAGGTATTTCATTCCAGGTTGATGCGATAACGTATAGAGGGTAATACGGATCAGGTATCTGCTATGTTGCTGGAACATGTAGTGTTTCAGGAGTGTGGTAGTTGTGCTCTAAAAATAACGAAGATGTATTATTTAAAAAAAGAGGTTGTTTTTTTTTAATAAACGTCGTATTTTATAACCATAGTAGAAAAGTAATGGAATAATTATGAAGAATATAATAATAACAATAAAACCTCAGACTACAAGTAAACGACTCAAAAAACGGGTGCGGGTTTATTGATTATTGGTGTATACAAAAATACTGTAAATAAAATCAAGGGGCCCGCCGAAAGTCGGGTCCCTTTTTTTATGCATGACCAGGGGACTTGACGCTGCGGTTCATGCAATTACCACTAATGTGTCATGCAGGGAGTTATCATGTCTCAGAAAATTCAGGTTGGTATTCTTGGTGCTACTGGAATGGTAGGTCAGAATTTCATCCGGTTACTTGCAAATCATCCATGGTTTGAAGTAACCTATCTTGCGGCATCACCGAAATCTGCAGGTCAGACCTATGGTGAGGCTGTTAGCGGAAGATGGCATATGAATACCTTGATTCCTGAAAACGTTGGAAACATAGTGGTTCAGGATGCCAGCAATATTGCCGGTGCAAAGGGAAAATGCCAGCTTGTCTTTTCGGCAGTAGAAATGGAAAAGGATGCAATTACAGCACTTGAACTTACATATGCAGCCGAAGGTTTTGCTGTTGTGTCAAACAACTCACCACATCGGTGGACACCTGATGTCCCAATGGTGATTCCTGAGATCAATCATCGACATCTTGACATAATTCCACTTCAGCGTAAAAGCCGCGGGTGGTCAAAGGGGCTTTTGGCGGTAAAATCAAACTGTAGTATTCAGAGTTACATGACCCCAATTTATGCAATGATTAAAGCCGGGTATAAAATAGATAAAATGTTTATCACGACACTTCAGGCACTTAGTGGTGCCGGATATCCGGGCCCATCAGCGTATGATATTGTTGACAATATCGTACCATACATCGGTGGTGAAGAGGAAAAATCTGAAAAAGAACCATTAAAAGTACTTGGAAACATTGATGGCAATCAGATTGTCCCGGATTCATCAATGAAAATTACAGCACATTGTAACCGTGTTCCTGTCATTAACGGGCATACGGCTTGTGTAAGCGTTGGCTTTGATGGCAAAAAACCATCAGTTGATGAGGTGTTGGCATTGTGGAAAAATTTCCGTTCAGTGCCTCAGGAACTCAATCTTCCAAGTGCACCGGTTCAGCCGATTATTTACAGAGAAGAGGCTAATCGTCCTCAACCGCAGAAAGATCGTGATCTTGACAAAGCAATGGCAGTTGTTACCGGCCGTCTTCGCGGATGTAATCTGCTTGATCTCCGTTTTGTCGGTTTGCATCATAATACTGTCCGGGGTGCTGCTGGTGGTGCGATTCTTACGGCAGAGCTGATTAAAGCAAAAGGGTATATTGACTGATTAAGAATTTACTAAGTGGTAAATACGCAACGAGACGGCCATAATCTGGATAACGGATTATGGCTGTTTTTCTTGGCAATCTTAACACTTATAGTACCGGGAATTAATCATTATTCTTCTGTTTTAAAACATAACTGATCGCCGTAATTGTTTATGAAGAACGTTGAAATTGTCTTATGGAATAATATATACTTGTAAAAATGTTAACAGTTTAAATCGGATTGGTGTGGAACCAAAAACTATTGAATACTCGTAATAAAACGGGAGGGATATGTATGAAAATCAGCAAACAAAGCTCTGTACTGATTGTTGCCGCGATAATGCTGTTTTGCACAGCATCACAAAAGGAAGCTAATTCCCAGAATGTAGATGGAGTCCTGGATCAGGGTGTACGAATTATTCAGTTCTTTTCATCATCTCCTAAAGACACTATTAAAGTATATCGGGGTGATGCTCTTGAGATGCAGTTTTTAAAAAGGCTGTTTCCGGTATGCACGGTATCCATTTCCGGCGCATCGTGTAAAGAGAATGATTCAATAAAGTATATCCGCTTTACAGCTGTTGATACTGGAAACGTTCAGGTTTATTCAAAAGACAATCAATTGATTACGACATTGAAAGTTATTGAATATAAAACTGCTGGTAAGGCAAAAATAAAAAACCTGTCGGGTAAAGAAGCCGCTGAGGTACTGAAGGATACATCCATTTTTATCCTTGATGTCCGGACACCCGCAGAGTATCAGGAGGGAAGAATTCCGGGGGCGGTTTTGATCCCGATTTATGAGCTTGCGGATCGTGTTAATGAGCTTGATGCGTATAAAAACAAGCCGCTGTTTGTGTATTGCAGAAGTGGTAACAGAAGTATTGTTGCAATTCAAATCCTGACAAAACAAGGGTTTAAAAATTTACTTCACTTGAACAGAGGGATTAAATCCTGGATTAATGAAGATTTACCTATAGAGAAATAGGCACATTGCCGGTGAAGGTACAGCATCGGCATTTAAATAACGCTAAATTAATTCAATTATTTCCTGGAGTTACTTGAAACGGTATTAATCATCGGCACCCGATGAATCCTTGATAACAAAGGTTGCTTTCAATTGTGCGACCGTTGATGCAAGCCCGGCAAGTTCCACGCTTTTTACCACTTCATTAAAATCTTTATAGGCTGCGGGAGCTTCATCTTTTGGATAGATCCGGCAATTGGTAATGATATCACTCGATGTAAATTCCCTATCGATTACCACCTGATCAAGATCACGAAAAGCAGCCTTGCGGCTCATCTGACGCCCTGCTCCATGGTTGACACTATAACAACTTTTGGCAGCACCTCCTTCTGCAACCATCACTACTGATCCTGATACCGGGTTTCCGGGTAATAAAATCGGATGTCCGGTTTTTGCGAATGGTGTACCTGCAAGCCCGGCATGATTAGCCGGAAAGGCTCTTGTGGCACCTTTTCGATGTACCCAGGTTGAGCGATTGTTAAAAACCTCTTTTCGGGTAATATTATGACTGATAAAGTAGACAAGATTACCTTTCACTCCCGGAATAACTTCCTGAAATGCTTCCAGAACAAGGGCGTTAATAAGGAGGTGGTTTACCGTTGCAAAATTGGCTCCGAGTGACATGTCGTCAAGATACTCATTGGCCTCTTTTGTGTCAATCGGAGCATAGACAAGCTCACGGTCATTTGCCGGAAATGGAATATTATTGTTTTCAAAATACGCTCTTAAAACCTTGAATTGATTGGTTGCGAGAATGTTTCCAAATCCACGCGAACCGCAATGTGAAAGAAATGCAACGTTGTTGTCAAGAAGGCCGAAAACGTCAGCCGTTTTCAGCGATGATTCATTTTTTCCGAGCTTAACAATTTCGCATTCTCCAAAATGGTTGCCTCCCCCGTATGATCCAAGTTGTGACAACTTTTCATCAAGGTGTTTAAAAACGTTTGTTTTTATGATAGTGTCAAGTCTCTCGAGAAGTCCATCTGATGTACCGCAATGGCCTCCATGAAAAGAATCCTCACAGCGACACGGCCACGAATCGGGTATTGAAAGAATCTCACAGACCTCTTTTGATGCACCTTCGGTAACTGCTTTAATTGCGGTTTGTTTAGAAATTCTTCGCGATTTTTTTACATCACGCTGCCCTTGACCAGGACCGGTCGGTGTACGTTCTGTGATTGCATTAATAAGCGCACGACGTAATTTCTTATCCGCTATTGCCGATGAGTCAAGGTCAAGCTGAAGAAGACTCATTGAGCATTTAATATCAACTCCTACAGGACCCGGATAGATATGTGTCGGTGATACAAGCACGCATCCGATCGGAGCTCCATAGCCGACATGGGCATCCGGGTTCACGATGACATCGGTAACACCCGGTGATGAGCGTGCATTTATTGCCTGCTGCAGCGTTGTATCATCAAAACTATTTCTGATTGCATCAGTGCCGATAACGGTAATTGGTGATATTTTAGAATCGAAAGCAAGTGATGCTGTCGCAGGTCCGGTTTTTGTAAGCATGGATTTAGGAGAGGGTGATTTTAACATATCTGTTCCTTGTGATAAGATGCATTAATTAATATACATACAGGGATTAACTATCTTTAGCTCCTATATGTATTTTTTAAAAACGTATGTTGTCACAGTTCGCAGGAAATTGTACTCATTATCCCTGGCTGACCGGACACATGTTCTCTGCGCTGTGTTTGACCCGGACCATTCCGATGACGGGATAATGTAGTAATACCATATATCGGTAAGCCAGTCAGTAAAGCCAAAAATTATATTTAATAGCTTAAATAACATCTGTTAGCAACTATTCCTGATGGAGATAAAAATGAAGGAAAATGAGGCTAAGATTGATTTCAAGAGTCATCAGCTGTTACTGTATGTAGAAAAGAGTGATGGAGAGTATGGTCCGTTGCAGACCGGGTCATTTCTTACAAAAAACTATGTTGATGATTTTTGGGAAAAACGGAATAAATTAATTACGACAACAACCAAAAAATTGACAGATGGTGAAATCAGCCCGATAGCATATTATATGATCATTGTTGATGTCAGCGCAGCTGAGGTGGCATCACGGATTGGCATCAGTCCAAAAAAGGTCAGGAAACATCAGGAATTAAAATACTTCAGCAGGATCAGCGTGGCCATGCTGCAAAAATATGCAGCTGTTTTTGGCGTTATGCTTGCGGATATGTTTCAGATTCAGATTCCTTCCACAGCACATTACGTACCAAAACAGGAAAAAACAAGAAATCCCTATGTTACAGCATTGTCTGTTGTTAAGGAGACAAAATGAGCGGGATACCATTTAATCACAGAATGTCAGCACATTGTGAGTCCGGAACTCTTACCGCCCTGTTAAATCACAATGGATTACATATTAGTGAGCCGATGGTGTTTGGTGTTTCCGGTGCATTCTTTTTTGCATATCTTGATACACCGCAGTTCACATTTCCTCAATTTGTTGTCCGTTCCAAACCAGGAGATATGCGGGTACAGATTGAAAAACGACTTGATGTCAAACTGGTTAAGAAACATTTTGCCGATGATAAGGATGCTTTTGAGTATACCAATTCACTACTTATTAAGAATATACCCCATGCAGTACAGGTTGATATGTTCTATATGGACTATATTCCCAAATATATGAGAGTGCATTTTAACGGTCATTTTATCACTGTGGTTGGTAAGGATGGCAATGATTATCTTGTCAGCGACAGTTATTATCCGTCAATAGTTAAGCTTTCTTCAGAATCAATGGCGGTATCACGTTTTACAAAAGGGTCACTTGCACCCAGAGGTTTTACCTTTTATCCTCTATCGGTTAAACCCGATTCGGAAATCAACTGGAAAAAACAGATATACGCAGGAATCAAACAGGTTGTTTTTAATATGACAAAAATTCCGATTCCATTTCTTGGTGTAAAAGGTATCCGGAAATTTGCCCGCGAAGTGACAACGTGGCAATCGCGTACACGCGATACGGATCATCTGAGCCACGAAATCATGATGATCCATGTGACCCTTGAAGAGCGTGGAACGGGTGGTGCCGGATTTCGTTTCATGTATGCATCATTTCTCCAGGAGGCATCAAAGCTGCTTAATAATGAATCGCTTTCTGA
>Ga0123334_1005879_pt1 | contig 11600 bp, 14 predicted proteins | sample BiotimSIPDNA_FD_89706 | JGI IMG/M metagenome (GOLD analysis project Ga0123334, IMG submission 89706) | Anaerobic biogas reactor microbial communites from Washington, USA - Biogas_R1 time_0 SIP DNA | ecosystem: Engineered > Bioreactor > Anaerobic > Unclassified | place: Washington, USA... | reverse complement strand
CATAATTATATAATACTGGATCACTTGTTTTTAAAAATGCCCAAGATAAAACATAAAAAATAAAAATCAAAGACATGATAATACTAATTTTAATTAAACTACTCTTTTTATTCATTTTATTACCTCTATAATTTAAAAAAGATGGCATTTAAGCCATCTTTTTTAAATACCTATTATACTTCTTGTGAATATTCAACGATAATTCCAAAGTCTTCACTTAATGATTGTTCTTCAGTTACAGAAGAATCATATTCTACAGTTATATCAACTGGAATACTAGCTCCTGGAGCTAAAGTTTGATCAATTGAAAAACTAGGGCTGTAAGTAACAATAATATCACTAGATACTGGATCAGTAGTTGTAATATTAGTTATCACAGCTGGTAAATTTCCATTGTTTTTTACATTAACTGTTACTGTAACACTAGATCCAGGTTTTTGTAATACAGGATTAAAATTTAATACTGTATCTCCTGAAGATAATGTTGGTGCATCCATATTAACGCCATTATTATTTGACATAACAGGATTATCCCATACGATTGAGAAATCTGCGTCAGCACTCGCTGTTCCTGATAAAGCGATTGTTTGTGATAATATCGCATAACCAGATACCATAAAGATAACTACTATTAACAGAACGTAAATAAGCATTTTTGGATTTCGTTTTTTGTTTGATTTTTTCATTTTTCCTCCTTCTAAATAAGATAAGTTACTTCTATCTTATCCTTAATTTTAAGTATATATGAGGTTTATATTTAAGACAATCTATTTGTAAAACAGTTTACATTTGTTTTGTTGTCTTTTTATTACATGTTATAATTATCTTGGAGTTGATTAAATGAGAAAGAAAAGAAAAAATAGAACAACATTATTAATTTCAATTATGATGATAATTACTTTTGGTTTAACAATTGGTTATTCTTATTTAACTTCTGAACTAGAAGTAAATGGAACTATTAACGTTGTGGTAAATCAACCTCAATTAAATAATGAAATAATAAAAGATAAAAAAGGAAGATATACAGTTCAAACTCCAGGGCACCCTCGGTTAAATTTTGTTTCTGAAGCTTTAGTTGATAATACTTTGACAACAACTTTTTCTGTGAAGAAAAAACATAAAAATATTCATGATTGGAATAGTATTATTAAATATGTAAATAAAAGTAATGATGTTTTAACAAATGGAACTTATAGTATGACTACTACTTGTTCTAATCTCGTAAATAATTATTTAGTTTTAAGTTCATCAGAAATTGCTTTTAATCAAAAAGTTACCTTTACCGCTAATCTAAGTCATTCTACTTTAAATTTTGGTAACTGTAACATTACTTATACGATTAGTTATGAAGTTAACGGTATAAAAAGATATTTCTATTATATAATTAAAATTTTATAATAAAAAAAGTAAGTTAAACTTACTTTTTTTATTCTTTAGTTCTCTTGCTAACAAATAATATAATGAAAAATCCTAATATAAAACTTAAAATACTTAATAATATATCAAATCCTTGAGGTAAACCAGGATATATTTCAATTAAAGAACCTAATACAAATCCTAAAATCAATAAGTAAGTTTTTCTTGGATGTTTTTCAAAACATCTTTCTACTAATTTTAAGATCAAGATTGTTCCAATAAAAATTCCTAAACATAAACTAATTAAATAATCAATTTGTAATTTGTTTATCGCTTCAATTGTCAACTCATAAAGACCTAAAGTTAATAGAAAAGCTGAAGTACTCATTCCTGGTAAAACGAAAGCTATAGCGGTAATAAAACCAGCTATAAATAAAAATAAATAGTTAATCCAACCACTAAGAGTACTAAAATCAACTAAATTTGATTTGCTCATTGAAATTAAAAATAAAAATAAGAAACCAATCAATAAAAAGATTAAATCTTTTGAAGACTTTCCTTTAACATTTGTTTTTTTGTATATAAATGGAACGCTTCCTAAAATCATTCCAATAAATAGATAAATAATAGGAAAATAAAATTTATCCATAAGTGATCCCATAAATTTACTGACTAAAACAAAGCCTATTAATGCTCCTAAAGCTAGTTTACTTAAAAAGAATAAATTACCTTTGATATCTTTAAAAAAGCTGCTACAAGCCTTAATCATTCTATGATAAACTCCTAAAACTAAAGCTGTAGTTCCACCACCCATTCCTGGAATTAATGTAGAAATACCAATAAATATTCCTTTGATAACATGTATTAAACTTTTCATATTTACCTCTTCTATCTTTTTTAAATTATAACATTTTAATTCAAATAAAAAAACTTATTTCTAAGTTTTTATTCATTTGGTATCCTGGCAGGGATTCGAACCCCGGACCGATGCCTTAGAAGGGCATTGCTCTATCCAGCTGAGCTACCAGGACAGTTAATGTGTATAAATTAATACACACTGATTATATAACAACTTTTTTTATTTATCAAGATTAATTTCTTGATAAATATTTACCATCTGTTGAGGAAATAATAATTGTTTCTCCTTCTCCAACAAATAAAGGAACTTTAACAGTTAAACCTGTGTTTACTACCGCATCTTTCATCGCTCCAGTTGCAGTATTACCTTTTACAGCTGCTTCAGTTGAAACAATGGTAACTTCTATCTTTTCAGGTAAATTGACACCAATTAATTCCCCTTTATAAAATACTAACTCAACATTATTGTTTTCTACCAAATAATTAGATTCGTTTTCAATCTTATCTTTAGATATTTCTACTTGTTCATAAGTTTCATTATCCATAAAATAATATATATCGCTAGCATTATATAAGTATTGCATATCTTTTTTTTCTATTAAAGCTTTTTCTAATTTAACACTTGTATTAAAAGTTTTTTCAATTGTAGCTCCTGTTTTTAAATTTTTAATTTTAGTTCTAACAAAAGCAGGCCCTTTGCCTGGTTTAACATGTAAAAACTCAAGTACTAAATAAATGTTATCATCTAATACAAAAGTCATTCCATTTTTAATATCATTGATATGAAACATAAATAATCACCTTTCTTAATAAAAAATAAGCTTAAGGCCTATTTTTTTTCTTTGTGAACAGTTGTTTTTTGGCATCTGCTACAATATTTTTTTAACTCTAAACGATCTGGAGTATTTTTTTTATTCTTAGGCGTACGATAATTTTCTTCCTTACAATCAGTACATTGTAATGTTACAAGCTCTCTATTGCCCGGTTTTGCCATGGATATCCCTCCTCTTTTCTACCTATTCATTATATCAAAGAAATTAATAATGTCAAAGAATTATTTATCTTTTTTTTGATTTCTTATATCTTCAAGTAAATTTTGATTAAATTTTTTATTTTTTATCATTTCAATTTCATATTTATATGGTGGAAATGAATGATTATTGTCTTCTAAATCAACTACATATGGAGTTTCTAATATCTTAGGAACTTCTCGTAATTTAGGATGATAAATCATTTTAATCAAATTATCAAACCCAATAGTTCCTAATCCAAAGTTAGCATGACGGTCTTTGCTTTCGCCTCTTTCGTTTTTGCTATCATTTATATGGAAACAACCAATCTTAGATATTCCAATAATTTTATCTATATCATTTAAGATTAAATCAAAATCATTCATATCATAACCAGCATCATTTAAATGACAACTATCTAAACAAATTAATAAACGTTCTGATTTATTGACTTGATTAATAATACTTTTTAATTCGGAAAATGTTTTGCCAACTTCGCTACCTTTACCTGACATTGTTTCTAGACAAAGATATACATCTGTCTTATCTGTTTCTAAAACTTTATTTAAAGTTAAAGCAACGTTCTTAATTCCTTCTTCTTCTCCTAAACCAAGATGATTCCCAGGATGAATAATAATTTTTTTAATTCCTAATTTTTGACATCTATTTAATTCTTCACTTAAAAAAGATACATTAAAATCAAAGTTCTTCATATTTGCTAAATTAATAATATAAGGAGCATGAACAACGACATTATTTAAAGAAATGCTGTTTTCCTTCATCAACTTATATGCTGATTCTGTTAAAGAATCATCTATATTAGATCTTAAAGTGTTTTGAGGTGCTCCTGTATAGATCATAAATGCATTTGCACCATAACTTAAAGTTTCTTGAACGCAACCTAATAATTGCTTTTCTCTATTAAAAGAAACATGAGATCCAATTATAATATCCATCTTATCACCTCTATTAATTATACCAAAAAAAAAGATATTTTCATATCTTTTTTAACTTAATTATTTATTATGGAGTAACTGTTAAAGTATTTCTTGTTCCAGTTGCTGTATATGCACCAAATTCACTTGTGGATTTAGAAATAACTGTAACTGTTACCGGATTTAAACTTGTAATAATACAAGCTTCACCAGTTGTATTAACAACATAATTATCAGCATTTGCTCCATAAGCAGTTAATCCATTTTCTGTCATATAAAATGGTGCTCCTTCAGTAGGTGCATTTTCTGGAAGAATTGTTTCATCAACTATTGTTCCAGCATCTCTTTCTAACATTTTGTACTCGATTCCTTTGATAATTAATTTAACGTCAGCTTCGAATGATGATCTTTTAGCACTATTTAATATTCCTGTAATACTTGGTACAGCAATGGCTAAAATAATTGCTAAGATTACAATAACTGCAAGTAATTCTACTAATGTAAAACCTTTTTTGTTCATTTTTCTTTCTCCTCCTATTTTTATTACACTTTAAATATATCACATTGCTTTTTAGTAGTCAATTTATTTTATATATTGTGTAAATCAAATATCATTAGTCGATCTAATTTTAAACAAAAAAAAGATATTTTCATATCTTTTTTAATTTAATTATTTATTATGGAGTAACTGTTAAAGTATTTCTTGTACCAGTTGCAACATATGCTCCAAATTCACTTCCAGAAGTAGATTCAATTCTAACAGTAACTGGATTTAATGATGTAATTGCACATCCTTGACCTGCTGTCGCACTTACTACATAGTTAGCTGCATCTGCTCCATAAGCAGTTAAATCTTCACCATCCATTTGCCCAACAGCTGGTGCTGTACCAGATCCGGCATCTGCTTCTAACATTTTGTACTCGATTCCTTTGATAATTAATTTAACGTCAGCTTCGAATGCTGATCTTTTAGCACTATTTAAGATTCCTGTTATACTTGGAACAGCAATAGCTAAAATAATTGCTAAAATTACGATAACTGCTAATAATTCTACTAATGTAAAACCTTTTTTGTTCATTTTTCTTTCTCCTCCTATTTTTATTACACTTTAAATATATCACATTGCTTTTTAGTAGTCAATTTATTTTATATATTGTGTAAATACATTTACATCTCTCTAAATTTACTAATTAAATCATTTGGTTGTAATGAATCAATCAACGATGTCCCTAGAACTACTAAATCGGGTTTATATTTTGATATCTCTTGATAATTGATTAAATTAATTCCTCCATCAATAGATACTAAAACATTTACTTGTTGATTATTAATTTCTTCTTTTAAAGATTTTATTCTACTTAAGGAATTAAATAAAAATGGCTGTCCTCCATATCCTGGATCAACACTCATTATTAAAACTAAATCTATCTTTTGTAAGTATGGATAAATACTTTCAATTGGTGTTTGTGGATTTAAAGATATTCCACATTTAAAACCATAATCTTTTATCTTATTTAATAATTCTTCGTCTTTTAATATTTCATAATGAATCGTTACATATTCTGTATTTAATCTTTTTAATGTTTCAAAGTAATTATCAGGATTATTAACCATTAAATGAACATCTAATGGTTTTTGGAAAGAACCTTCAAACTTATTTAATTCTTCTAATGAAAAAGATATATTAGATACAAACTCACCATCCATAACATCGATATGAAAATAATCAATATCTAATTGATTTAATTCATTAATGGTATCTAAGTTTCTTTTAGATAAAATTGATGCTGAGATTTTAACCATTTTATTCATCCTTTTCTTTAATAAATTTACAATAGTTTTGATATCTTGATTCTAATATATCAGCTTGTTTAACTGCACAATTGTTTTCATTAATATGATAACAATCTCGATATTGACAATCATCTTTATATAAATCAAATTCTTTAAAAGAATCTCTGATTTCTTCCTTACTCATTTGTTCTAAACTAGCCATAGAAAAACCGGGAGTATCTGCTACTAAGCCAGATTCTATTTCTAATAGTTCAACATGTTTTGTTGTGTTTTTACCTCTTCTTAAACTTCTACTAATTTCATCAGTAATTAAATTAAATTCAGGATTTAATTTGTTTAAAAGAGATGATTTTCCAACTCCACTCTGTCCTGCTACAACTGTTACTTTATTCTTTAATAGTTCTTTTAATTTATCTATATCGTTGTTATTGGTAACTGAGTAACCAATTTTTTGATAATAATCCATTATTTCTTTTATATCAGATTTATTTTCTAATAAATCTAATTTAGTAAAACAAATAATTATTTCAACATCATGATATGAAATAATGCTAATCAATCGATCTAATAAATATAAATCTAGTTTTGGTTTCATAACACTTACTACAATAATAGCTTGGTCAACATTAGAGATGGGCGGTCTTATCAATTCATTCTTACGAGGATAAATTTTATCAATTATTTTTTGTTCTTGATCGATTTCAACTATATCTCCAACTAAAAGTTTATTGTTTTCTTGTTTTAATTTACCACGAGCACAACAAAGATAAACTTCTTTATCAGTTTTTACTTTATATAAATTAGAAATGTTACCAATAACTCTACCTCTCATTAAACTTCCTCTGATTCTTCTTCAATTGGCTCTTCTTCAATTACTTCGGGTAATTCTTTAGAAATAGTAACTCGAAGAGTTACACCCTCTATAATTGGATCTTGAGTACTTCTACTCTGATAAATAACTAGATTAGGAGAAACTGTATCTGTTTCTTCATAGGTAACATTTAAATTTATATTATATTCTGTTGCAAAAGCTTGAGCATCATCTAATGTCCATCTTTCTCCAACCATATCTGGATAACCTTCATAAATATCTGGTAGATATAGAATAATTTCATCACATTTTTGAAGTTTAGTTCCTGGTTCTTGATCTTGTCCTATAATTTGATTACTTTTATCACGATAAGTTTCTATATTTTCAACCGTTCTCTTTTCTTGTTTAACAATTATTCCAGATAATAACAAACTGTCTCTTACTTCGTCATAATCTAAACCTGTATAATCAGTTATTTTGATTAATTCAACACCTGTTGATTCATAAATTTTTATTGTTGTTCCTTTTTTTATTAAACGATTTTTACTTGGTGATGTTTTTATTACATAACCAATCGGAACTGTTTCACTAGATTGTTTAATAGTTTCTAATTCAACCTCAAAACCAACTTTTTTTAATTGAGATTCAGCTTCTTCTACTGTCAATAATGAAACATCTGGTACTTTTACATCTGGTACTTTTGTTAAAGCTGGAACAATTAAAAAGATAGTTATTATTAACAATATTAATCCTAAAATAATTCCACCTAAAATAAAGAAAAGTTTTTTATTAGGCTTAAATTCATCTTTTTTTATTTCTTTGATAACCGGTTTATCTGTTTCTTTATTATCTTTAAGAATTGGTTTAATAACTTTAGTATCTTCTAAATCTTGTTCTAAATATTGATAAATATATCTTTGTTCATTAACACGATTTTTATCTAAACAAGTTTTTAAATCATCATACATTTCTCGAGCATTATTATATCTATTTTTTGGATTTTTAGCAGTTGCTTTTATAATAATGTTTTCAATACTTTGTGGTAAATCATCAATTTCTCTTCTTAAAGAAGGTAAAGGATCTTTCATGTGTTTTAAAGCTATTTCTACAGCGTTTTCTCCTTTAAAAGGTAATTTACCTGTCAATAATTCATACATTAAAATACCTAATGAATAAACATCACTTTTAATGGTACTTCCTTTTCCTGAAGCTTGTTCAGGAGGTAAATAATGAACTGATCCCATAACAGAATTAGTTTGCGTCAACTGAGAACTATTTAAAGCCATAGCAATTCCAAAATCTGTTATTTTTACTAATCCATTATCTAAAATTAAAACATTTTGAGGTTTAATATCACGATGAATAATATAAGCATCATGAGCATGAGACATTCCTTCTGTTAATTGTAACATAATATCAACTACTTCAGAAAATGTTAATTTACCTCTTTTTTTAATCAATTGTTTTAAAGTTCTTCCTTCAATATATTCCATAACAATATAAAAATTACCATCATCTTCTCCAACATCATACATTTGAACAACATTAGGATGATTTAATGAAGAGGCCGCTAAAGCTTCTCTTTGAAAGCGACGCACAAATTTTTCGTCAGACGCTAAATCTCCTCTTAAAACTTTAACAGCTACTTTTCTTTCTAAAATTGTATCTTGTGCTAAATAAACGTTAGCCATACCACCTTCACCAAGGATTTTTAAAATCTCATAACGATCATTTATCTTTTGCCCCTTTATAATCATCTTATTCACCACTTTCTTTTAAAAGATACGCTATCGAAATATTATCGCTGCCACCACGATTATTACTTTTTTTTATTAATCTCAAAATTTTTTCTTCGATAGTTAATTCTTTAGTTGTTAAAACTTTAGTGATTTGTTCTTCATCTAACATATTTGTTAACCCATCGCTGCATAACATAATAGCTTGAATTTCAGTTTCAACATCGAAAATATCTATTTCTATTGGATCGTTAGCGCCTAAAGCTCTCATTAGTACATTCTTCTTTGGATGTTTTTTTGCTTCTTCTTCAGTTAACTCTCCTGTGTTTATTAATAAATTAACTAATGTATGATCTTTAGTTACTTTAAATAATTTATCATCTTTCAAAACATAACCAGAGCTGTCACCAATGTTTCCAAATACTAAATAATCAGAAGTTAAAATAGCCATAACTAATGTTGTACCCATTCCTTTGCTCTCTTCATGATTGTTAGCATAATCAAAAATCATTTCATTTATTTTTTTAACATTTTCTCTCATAAAATTAACAGCATTAGCTTTATCACCAATACTCTCATATTCTAAAAAAGCATTTCTTATGTATTCAATGGTAATTGATGAAGCTGTTTCACCATCTTGATGACCACCCATTCCATCAGCTACTGCTAATAGATACTCTTTATTATTATTTTTAACAATAATGACACTATCTTCATTATGTTCACGAACTTTTCCAGCATCAGTTAAATAATATGTTTGCATTTGATTTCCCACTTTCTAATTGGTTGATCTTAATTGACCACAGGCAGCTGAAACTTCACTACCAAATTCTTTTCTTATTGTAACATTTATCTTATTCTTTTTTAGTATATCATAAAATGCCATAATTTTTAAATGGCTACTCTTTTTAAACTGTAAATGACTTGTTTCATTATAAGGTATTAAATTAACATAACAATTTATTCCTCTTAAAAGATCTGCTAAAGCTTGAGCGTCCTCTAAAGAATCATTAACATTATCTAACATAATATATTCAAAAGTTATTCTTCGATTTGTTAAATCATAATATTTTTTTAAAGCTTTAAATAACTTTTCAATTGGATAAACACGATTAATTGGCATTAATTTATCTCTTAACTCATTAGTTGGAGCATGTAAACTTATTGCTAAATTAATTTGAATGTTTTCTTGACTTAATTGTTCTATTTTAGGAACAATTCCACATGTAGAAACAGTAATATGACGAGCTCCAATATCAATACCTTGATTAGAATTGATTATTCTAATAAATCTTAATACTGAATCATAATTATCAAAAGGTTCTCCAATACCCATTAAAACAACATGTGAAATTCTTTCTTTAATAGCTGCTTCTACTAATAATATTTGTAAAACCATTTCAAAAGGTTTTAAAGGACGAACTTTTTTTAATCTACCACTTTCACAAAAAGCACATCCCATATTACAACCAACTTCAGTTGAAATACAAAGACTATTTCCATAATCATGAAACATTAATACAGCTTCTATTTTTTCTTGATCAGGTAATAAAAATAAATATTTGTTAACACGTTTTCCTTTTTCTGTTTTTAAAATTGTTAATGAATCAAAAGAAAAGTCTTTTTCTAATTGTTCAATTAATGATTTTTTTAAATTAGTCATTTCTTTAAAACTAGATACTCTTTTTTTGTATAACCATTCATAAACTTGTTTAGCTTTATATTTTTTTTCGTTAATACTTAAAAAATATTCTTCTAAATCAATTATTTCTAAATCATAGATGCTTTTCATACTTCCTCCTATTAAAAAAGTGAAAAATTATTTTTCCACTACAAAATCTTCTACATTATCAATATTTTTATATTTAATATTAATTAAATAATCTTTTGTTATAATTTTTAATTCTTTTAAAACATCATTATTACTAGTAATATAATACTCTTCAGTATCAACTACATACTTAATTGTTTCTGACTCATCAAAGTTAATAACTTTATCTTTTTGTTTATCTTCGGTTAATTTTTCTTTTATGATACTAATATCTAAATATTCATCATTAAATTTTTCTGATACCATTTCATATTCATCAACTTTTTCAAATTTACCATCTTCATTTTCTAAGTAAATTTCACCATAAAAATAATAAACTTTATCTTTGCCTTTTATAAAAAGATTTTTATTAAAAAATCTCTTACCAGTTATCGTTATAGTTTCTTCCGTTTGTAAATTTTTAATAACTGCTTCATATTCATAAATCTTTTTAATATCAGTCCAATGTTTTTCGATTTTTTCAATTGGTTTGGTTTCGGGTTTGGAAACTGATAATAAAAAAAAGAATCCAAAAAAAAGAAGATAAAAGCCGAAGAAAGCTCCTGCTTTTATATATTTATTTTCTAACAATTCTTTAATTCTTTTCATATTATCACCTTTTAATCAAATAATTTGCCAAGTAATAATTTTGGATCTCTCAATCCGTTTAAAAAATCTTTAGCAAACATTCTTGTTTTACCTTCCATTTGTAGTTCGGTAATAATTATTTCACCATTTTCAGTTTTAACACCAATACCATCATCGTAAATAGCTACTATTTCTCCATAATGTTTATCAAAATAAAAATTAGTTCCAATTCTAGAATTCCACACTTTAATTATTTTGGTTTCCAAAATAGTATATGCTCCTGGAAAAGGATTTAATCCTCTAATTAAATTAAAAACTTGACGAGAGGATTTAGAAAAATCAATTTTTTCATCTTCTCTTTTAATATTGCTTGCAAAAGTTGCTCCTGTTTCTTCTTGAATTTTTGGAGTTATTTTTCCTTCAACTAATAAAGGTATTGTTTCCATTAATAATTCTTTACCTAATAAACTTAATTTGTTATGTAATATTCCAACATTATCAGTTTCTTCAATTGGAATTTCTCTTTGAGTTAAAATAGGTCCAGCATCTAATCTTTCTACCATTTTCATAATAGTTATTCCTGTTTTATAATCACCATTAATTATAGCACGATGAATTGGCGCACCACCTCTTAATTTAGGTAATAAAGAAGCATGAACGTTAATACAACCATATTTAGGAGCTTTAATAATATCCCAATT
>Ga0123334_1005877_pt1 | contig 11602 bp, 9 predicted proteins | sample BiotimSIPDNA_FD_89706 | JGI IMG/M metagenome (GOLD analysis project Ga0123334, IMG submission 89706) | Anaerobic biogas reactor microbial communites from Washington, USA - Biogas_R1 time_0 SIP DNA | ecosystem: Engineered > Bioreactor > Anaerobic > Unclassified | place: Washington, USA | collected... | reverse complement strand
TCCTCGTTGTCGGTGGACTCTACGTAGAGTGCCATGAATCCGTCAAACTTCACAGAGTAACCGGATGCCCTGAATGTGCAGCCGTTTGCATCGATATCTGCGGAAACAGTGTCCAGCAGAGCATTTGCCATCTGGCTTGCGATGAATCTCTCCCAGATGAGCTTGTAGAGCTTGAACTGGTCGCTGGAAAGGCTTGACTTTACCCTGTCCGGAGTCAGCTCCGGAGTTGAAGGACGTATCGCTTCGTGGGCATCCTGTGCATTGTTCTTAGATTTGAAGTTTCTTGGCTCCGGCGGCAGATAATCCTTGCCGTATACCACGCCGATATACTCAGCGGCAGCAGCCTTCGCCTCATCGGATATTCTCAGGCTGTCTGTTCTCATGTATGTGATAAGACCTACAGCACCTACGCCTTCAACATCCACACCTTCGTAAAGCTCCTGTGCAGCCTTCATGGTGCGCTTTGCACTGAAGCCAAGCTTCCTTGAAGCCTCCTGCTGCAATGTGGAGGTTATGAACGGAGGTGCAGGCTGTTTCTTTGTAACTCTCTTTTTTACAGATGTAACTGTATACTCTGCACCCTCAAGACGTGCAAGCAGACCGTCTGCCTGAGCCTGATCCGGTATCTCCAGCTTCTCTCCGTCAACTGCCACCAGAGAAGCATCAAATACCTTCCTTGAACCGGGTGCAGTGAACTTGGCATCAATAGACCAGTACTCCTTGGGGATGAAGGCTCTTATCTCATTCTCCCTGTCAACTACAAGTCTGACTGCAACTGACTGAACTCTTCCGGCGGAAAGGCCTCTCTTGACCTTTTTCCAGAGGAAGGGGCTGAGCTCATAGCCCACAAGACGGTCAAGGATACGCCTTGCCTGCTGAGCGTTGACAAGATCAACGTCTATCTTATGAGGATTGCTCATACCGTTCTTCACACCGGTCTTTGTGATCTCATTGAAGGCAACACGGTTGTTGTCCTCCATATCGAGCTTCAGCATCTGTGCTATATGCCATGATATAGCCTCTCCCTCACGATCAGGGTCGGTTGCGAGATAAACTTTATCGCATTTTTTAGCACGCTTCTTCAGCTCTTTTATAACATCTTCCTTGCCCTTCATATCAGTATACTGCGGCTGGAAATCATGCTCCTTGTCCACGCCCATCTTTGACTTGGGCAGGTCTCTCACATGACCCATTGAAGCCACGACCTCATAGCCAGGCCCCAGATACTTCTGAATGGTCTTCGCCTTTGCAGGCGACTCAACTATTACCAGATCCGACATCTATCCATACCTCTATTCATTTATTTCAAACATCTTTCCGGGAAGTGAACGGATAACGCCCATTACTTCAAGCTCGGTAAATTCCATCATAAGCTCTGCCGCATCGATATCCAGTGCGCCGGCTATTGCGTCGGCATGGACTGTGCCTGAGCTTATCAGGCCGCATATCCGCTGCTGGAGCTCCGTAAGATCATCCCGTGATGTATTTTCAGTTTTTTCCTTAACATCCTTTTCGGCAGCGCTCTTCTTTTCAGCAGCCGCCTTTTTATCTTTTCTGCGCCCGGCTTTCCGGGAAGCAGTCTTTATACCATTTATCAGCTCATCGCCGTCAGTGTTTTTGCTGCGCTCGTAGCCGAAGCTGCTTATTGCAGCGATATCCTCCGAACGTATCTCGCTGTCAAGTGCTCCTCCTATGCGGAAACAGTCAACGATATCCTGAGCACTGTAAAGTGCGTTGGCACCGTTTTTCAGGAGCTCTGTATTTCCTGAGAAGGCATTGCTGAATATATCAGCAGGCGGAAGACAGAATACCTCCCTGCCCTGAGCTGCCGCAAGATCGGCAGTTATGAGCGAACCGCTCTTGATTGAAGCCTCAAAGACCACCGCTACATATCCAAGCCCTGCAAGGATACGGTTACGCTTTGGAAAATTCTGCGGATGAGGCGGCGTTCCCGGAGGATATTCCGAGACGAATACACCTCCATTTGTGATTATGCTGTCCCTGAATCTGAAATTGTCCTTGGGATAGTCAACATCCAGTCCGCAGCCCATAACACAGGCTGTAGGGCTGTTGTGCTCTACAGCAGCCATATGGGCGGTTATATCCGTTCCCAGTGCAAAGCCGCTGACGATGACGAGACCGCTGCCGGCCAGCTCTCCGCAGATACGGTAAGCCGCATTGAGACCGTAATCAGAAGCCCTTCTTGTACCCACAGCCGTGACAGTCCTTCTGCCGTTGAGACAGGAGATATTGCCCTTGTAATAGAGTACTGCCGGCGGATTGAAAATATGTCTCAGCTGTGCCGGATACTCCGGGCTGCCGTAGCAGACAAGGCTGATGTTCATTTTTCCGCACTGTGATATATGATCAGTGACACGGCTCATATCCACCTTTGTCACGTTTGCTGCTTCATTCTCTGTAAGCTCCAGGTCATGGCCGCCGTCTGTAAGGGCAAAATATGTCTCCTTTGCTCCTCCGAACAGGCTCACAGCCTCCCAGATGCGCCGGTTTCCTGTGCCGAATACCATTGTCAGCCAGAGCCAGTATTTAGTTTCGTCCACAAGAAAGCCTCCCTCCGGTCATTTTTTTAGTTCCCACATCAGTATCCCGGCAGCCATTGCGGCATTCAGGGAATTGATGTTGCCGTGCATAGGTATTATTATCTTTCTGCTGCATCTTGCCGCAGTTTCAGGGCTCAGGCCGTTGCCCTCATTTCCGATGAACACAGCCTGGCTCCCCTCGAATTTACATTCAGTTACAGGAAGAGCGTCCTTGTCGATAACCGCCGCAGAAGCGGTAACTGAGTTTTCGGCAAGGGCAGCAAAAAGCACATCCTCATCGTTCTCCACAGCTATCCTCATACGGAATACAGATCCCATTGTCGAGCGTATTACCTTAGGGCTGAACAGCTCACAGCTTCCGGACATTATCACTCCGTCAAGACCAAGAGCGTCTGCTGTACGGATTATCATGCCCACATTGCCGGGATCCTGAAGTCCGGAAAGGACGACGAATCTTCCTCCGTCCGAGATGAGATGCAGTACATCCGGCATATGCGGTATCCGGCATATTGCGAAAACTCCCTGAGTGGTATCGGTGGAAGCTATCCTGTTTCCAAGTTCATTTGAAATAACAATCGTTTTTGTATCTCTCAAATCAGCCTGAAAAAGCTGTTGTCCGAATTTCTCCTCCGCACGCTTTGTGAGGATGAGGTGAGTTATCCCGCTGTCTTCTTTAAGGGCATCCTCGGTGATCCTGAGTCCCTCCAACACGAATAAGCCGTACTGAAGTCTTTCTTTTTTTGAAGAAGAGAGCTTCTGATACAGCTTGATTACAGGGTTGTCCTTTGATGTGATGATGTTTTCCAAAAGTACGGTCACCTCCGTATGTGAAAGAGGTAACGGCGGCAGGAGCGTCTTATCCCGGAGGACTGCTTGCGCTGCCGCCGATAAGATATTCACTACAAGAAAACACGCTCTTTATATTAAAGGAGCGTGTTTTTTTCTTCCATTAAAGAGCTGCCTTAGCCTTATCAGCGATAGCAGTAAATCCTGCTGCGTCGTTGATAGCGATCTCGGAGAGCATCTTTCTGTTGAGAGTGATGCCAGCCTTCTTGCAGCCGTTCATGAATGTTGAATAGTTCATGCCGTTGAGCTTAGCAGCAGCAGAGATTCTTGTGATCCAAAGCTGTCTGAACTGTCTCTTCTTCTGCTTTCTTCCGATGTAAGCATAGTTGCCTGACTTCATTACGGCCTGCTTAGCCATCTTGAAGTGCTTGCTCTTAGCGCCGAAATAGCCCTTAGCAAGCTTTAAAGTCTTATTTCTTCTCTTACGAGTCATCATTGCACCTTTAATACGTGCCATAGTCTTTTACCTCCAAAAATAAAATTACGGGTCAACCGGTCAATGTTCCTTCTTTATGCGGAAATACCGCTTACGAATCAGAGATAAGGAACGAGCTTCTTGATTGTAGGAGCGTTTGTGCAATCAGCTACGCCTGCGTTACGAGCGATTCTCTTACGCTTGGTATCCTTCTGGGTAAGTCTGTGTCTCTTATTGGTGTGCTGATACTTGACCTTACCGGTACCTGTAACCTTAAAACGCTTCTTAGCGCCTGAATGAGTTTTAACCTTAACCTTTGCCATTATATGATCCTCCTTACTTAGCAGCCTTCGGGGAAACGAACATTACTAAGCTTCGTCCCTCCATTTTAGCTGGCTTTTCCACAGTGCCGACTGTTGAAACTGCTTCCTTGAATCTGTCAAGCAGCTCGTTTCCAAGCTCAGGATGAGCGATAGCACGCTTACGGAATCTTACAGACACCTTAAGCTTGTCTCCTCCCTGCAAAAACTTTACAGCCTGATTCACCTTTGTTTCAAAATCGTGGGTATCGATCGTAGAGAACATTCTGATCTCCTTGATAGAAACGATCTTCTGATTTTTTCTGGCTTCCTTCTCACGCTTAGCCTGCTCAAAGCAATACTTTCCGTAATCCATTACACGGCATACGGGCGGCGTTGCGTTGGGAGCGATCTTAACGAGATCGAGATCCTTATCAAAGGCTATCTGCTGTGCCTCCTTGGATGATAAAACACCGAGCTTCGTTCCGTCAGCGTCGATTACGAGAACTTCCTTGTCTCTTATCTCTTCGTTGATCTGCAGTTCCTGTTTGCTAATAGTCAAGCACCTCCAACTATAAAATTATAAAACAAAAATGAGTGCAGAAATTATCCGCACTCACACAATACACTTACAAAACTGCCTTTTGCAGCTTCATTCACATATTGACCGTTTAAGCTCAGCCTGACGGTGAGAACGCATAGTTCTGCTTTGTTTACTAGAATAGTATACACCCTCTGACAGCATTTGTCAAGGGCGACTTAGATTTTCAGCACATTGCACAACTCATTAATTGAGCCAGCTTTTTATTTTGTCCCATATTGCAAATCTAAGCCTGTATTTCTTAGGATGATAAATGATATCCTGCTCTTTTTCGTCGAAAAACTCCTCTTCAGTCTCCTTATCATCCTTCACTTCCCTGGCAGCTGGAAGACAAAGAGGCGGATACATGACACACCACCAGTTATGTCCCTCAGCCTTACCTATCTTTATTCGCAGCGCCCTGTAAGTACCTGCCGGCATGGTTATGTCTCCGTAAACACGTTCGTCAAAATCCACATCAGCTATCTCAGCAGTCACCTTATCGCTGCAGCCGTGGCTCCTCAGTGTCTTTTCCGCCAGCGCAGTTATCTCCGGAAGCTTTTCCGCTGCGGCAGTCTCCGCCTCCTCAAGGGAATCAGCATTCCCGAATATGGCGTCGCTGTTTTTCAGCAGTTCATCTCTTACAAGAAGCTTCAGCGCCTGATCCTCTTCGCTGTCAGAATCCGCCAGTATATGCATTCTGAGCACGCTGCCTCTCAGCCGGTCAAGGCTGCGGCCGTCCCTGACAAAAGAGAGGGTATTTGATATGAATATGGAGAGCAGAAGTCCTCCGACCGCTATGATATCGATGTACTTTTTCATTTTTCTCACCTCGCAATAGATACTTGGCAGAAAAATTCAAAATATACATAGTTTTTTCACTCACGTATATTATACATCATCCCGACATTTTCCGCAAGTATTTTTCGTCAGGGAAACTGGTTTATCGCTGGATTATAATAGTATATCCGCAGCATATACATCACTATGCGGCGAAATTTCTGTTTTCTTACAGGAATACGCAGAATATCCGTTATTAACAAGCGGTATATCATGTTGTATAATCTCCTCATTGACAAGGAGGTATCTTAATGGATCAGAATATCAAAGATATAACATACTCGATAATAGACGGTAAAGCAACTGTTACAGGCTTCATAGGAGAACCCTCGTTCATAGTCGTTCCGCCGGAGATAGAAGGCTGCCCTGTAACAGAGATACGTGACAACGCTTTTTATGAATGTGTTTCGCTGAAGCAGATCATACTCCCGGATAGCCTTGAACGCATGGGACATCACTGCTTTTTCGGCTGCACAGCACTTGAATCGGCTGACCTGCCTGTGAATGTGAAGGAGATCGGAATGGGCTGCTTCTGCCGGTGTACATCACTGAGCTATGCAACTCTGCCGAAAAAAATAAAAAGGATACCGGATTCCTGCTTCCGGAGCTGCGCTGCACTGACAGAGATAACGATTCCGTCAGGCGTAAAGGCAATAGAAAAATTCGCTTTCTGCGGCTGCACTGCCCTGAGCAGCGTCAATATGGACTCTGCCCTTCTGTCTATCGGAGACTATGCGTTTTTCATGTGCGATTCCCTGACAGAAATGTATGTCCCGGCCTCCGTCAAGACATTCGGCAATGAAGCCATAGGCTTCGATTCGGACGGCAGCCGCCATTCACTGACTGAAGATTTCGCCATGGCAGTGGAATACGGCAGCCCTGCTGAGCAATATGCCGCCGATAACTCCATGGAATACCGCTATGTGTCCGGAGAGAACAATGAGTTCAGCCTTCACGACAGCAGCAATGCTCCGATTGAGATCCCGGATGCTTTCGGCATAGCTGGTTCAGTGCTGCTGGCAGCCGCCATAACATCAGTTATGTTCCGACGGAAGCGCCGTTATAAGCGCCGCCGTTTCTGACCAAATATTGCCTATTACTGCTCATTGACCATTTTCGGTGGATTTATTAAAAAACTATTGATTTTTTTGTGAAATCATGTTATTATTAAAGCGCAAGCTTTATGTAATGAGGGCAGCTATGATAATTTAACTTAAATTATCAACAGTCTGTCCGTATTTAAGCGATCAGAATTACAAAGGAGGGTCATACCTATGAGAACACTGCTCAGATCTTCTGTCGGCACAGCACTTGCCGCAGTCATCGCAGCAGCAGGTGCAGATCCGGCCGTTCTGCCACGCAGGAACGCTGCAGCGGCAGACACCGTTCTGAAGTACGAGTTTGAAGACGGTGCAACACAGGGCGGCAAGATCTACGACACAGGACTGGAAGGCTTTGATAAGGCGAAAGACTTCCCGGCCGACACACAATTCGATACCTTTTCAGGAAAGGGCTTTTCCTACCTTGACCAGAAAGGTACCACCGTCAGCGTCGAAGTAGATGTCCCCGAGACAGGGCTCTATGAGCTGGCGATATGCTACTGCGAACCAAGCGATCCCAACAAGAAGGTACAGTACCTGAACGTAAACGGAGTGAACCAGGGCGAGGTCACTTTCCCGTACAACAAGAGCTTCAGTGAGACCTCCGGCGGAGTCATCAACCTCAGAGCCGGAAAGAATACCATCGAGCTGAAAGCATACTGGGGCTACACCTTCTTCGACTATCTCACGCTTAAACCTGCCGATAAGTCGCTGACAGAGCTCTCCCCTACAAGGCAGCTCTCAAACAAGAACGCTTCTGATTCGGCAAAGAGGCTCTACAGCTACCTCTGCGATCAGTACGGAAAGCACATCATCGCCGGTCAGCAGGAATACTGCGGCGAGCATAATTACAATATCAACGCTGATCCGACCTGTAAGAACTATATAGTGGACAACGAGGCTGAGTTCACTTATATCAAAGAGACTACCGGCAAGCAGCCTGCCATAAGAGGTATCGACCTTCTGGCATACAACTCCACTTCAAGCTGGGAGGATCACGCTCCCGAGAGAGCTATCCAGTGGGTAAACGAGTACAAGGGCATCGCTACCCTCACCTGGCACTGGAACGTGCCTGTTGAAAAAGGCAGCAAGACTACCGCATTCTACGTTGAATCCACCGGAAATACTCCTTTCACTACTTTCAGTATTTCCAAAGCACTGGAGGAAGGTACCTGGGAGAACGAACTGCTCCTGAAAGACATAGATTTTATCGCTGCACAGCTTAAAAAGCTCAAGGATGCTGATGTACCTGTCATCTGGAGACCTCTCCATGAGGCTGAGGGCGGCTGGTTCTGGTGGGGAGCTGAGGGACCCGAGCCCTGCAAGGAACTTTATAGGCTTCTCTATGATAAGCTCACCAATGAATACGGTCTCGACAATCTGATCTGGGAGTGGACAGGCTATACCTCACCGGTATCTGCTGACTGGTATCCCGGAGACGATGTTGTGGATATGATCGGCTACGACAAGTACAATGCTGCTGACGGACAGCCTAACCTCAGTTCTATTGCCTCCACTTTCTACAGCCTTGTCAAAGGCACCAACGGAAAGAAAATGGTTGCGATGTCTGAGAACGACTCTATCCCGTCACTGGAGAACCTTGTCAACGACAAGGCCGCTTGGCTGTACTTCTGCCCCTGGTATCAGACCTACCTCACAAGCGAGCAGAACAATCCTGTGGACAGCCTGAAGGAAATATACACCAGCGACTACTGCATAACTCTTGATGAGCTGCCGGATCTTAAAGCCTATCCGCTGGACAGTCAGGGCACAACTGATCCTGAGCCTGAGACCTATCTCCCCGGAGACGCTGACTGCGACGGCTTCGTTAAGATGAACGATGTTGTCCTCATAATGCAGTCGCTCTCGAATCCGGACAGATTCGGTATAGACGGCACAGATCCGATGAAAATAACAGATAAGGGACAGGTGAACGCCAACGTATTTGATCGTGATTCCAGCGGTATAACTCCGCAGGACGCATTACAGATACAAAGGTTCCTGTTAAATATAATTGATAAACTCTAATCATTTAGGAGGATGATGAAAAAATGAAGCTTTCAAACCGTATCATCGCCGGTCTTATCGGCGCTGCCACCTTTGCGACCAGTATCGCTGCAACTGCTCCGGTACTTGCCGCTGACGAATCTGAAGAGCAGCAGTTCTGCGCTCCTATCAGTGAAGTCGTACAGGACTCCGGTCTTGATATCGACTACGCACGTTCTCTTCAGTACTCGCTGTATTTCTATGACGCCAATATGTGCGGAGATACAGTAAAGCGTGACACACGACTTTCATGGCGTGGAGACTGCCACGCCTACGACGCCCACGTTCCCATGATCGAATGGGACGGCGTTACCACCAAGACCAGCAAGGGCGGAACCAACCTCTCCGCCGAGTTCATGGCAAAGTATAAGGACGTTCTCGATCCCGATGGCGACGGTACTATCGACGTTGCCGGAGGTTTCCACGATGCCGGAGACCACGTAGAGTTCGGTATGCCCGAGAACTACAGTGCTGCCACCCTCGGCTGGGGCTACTACGAATACCGCGACGTTTACAAGAAGCTCGAGCAGGATTCCCACATCGAGACTATTCTCCGCCACTTCAACGACTACCTCATGAAGTGTACCTTCCTTGACAAGGACGGAAACGTCATCGCACATTGTTATCAGGTCGGCGAAGGAAACATCGACCACGCTATCTGGAACAACCCCGAGGTAGACACTATGCCTCGTCCCGCTTTCTTCCTCACGGCCGACAAGCCACAGATAGACTACGTAGTCTCCGCCTGCGCTTCGCTCGCAATAAACTACCTCAACTTCAAGGATACCGACGAGGAGTACGCCAATAAGTCCCTCGACTACGCAAAGGCTCTCTGGAAGTTCGCAGTGGAAGCCGTAGAGAAGAATCCCGCTCCCGAGGATCCCAACTCCGAGGCCGGTAAGGCTCAGGTCGCTAAGCTCCTTTCCGACAACGCAGACGGTCCTATGCAGTTCTACAAGTCCGATCATTGGGAGGACGACTTCTGCTGGGGCGCCGCCTGGATGTATATGGCCACCGGAGATGCCTCCGTATTCGACAACGCCTATAAGATCTTCGACTACTACGCTCCTTCCGGCTGGTGCTACTGCTGGAACGATATGTGGTCCGGCGCCGCTCTTATGTGGGCCGTTATCAACGACGCTCACCCCGAGCTCGACCTCGTTCAGAAGATCAGAAACGCTCAGGGCAAGAACCAGTACGTTTTCGACAATTTCTGGGACAAGGACTGCCTCGGAAAATGTCTCTCCACTTGGCAGGGCAAGGAAACTCCCGGAGGCTTCGCATGGCTCAACGAGTGGGGCAGCTGCCGCTACAACACCGCTATGCAGATGATCTGCCTCCTCTACGATAAGTATCACAACGACGGCAAGCCTTCCGAATGGAGCGAATGGGCCAAGAAGCAGATGGACTACGTTCTCGGAAAGAACGATGTCACTTTCAAGGAACAAGAAAAGTATTCTGTCCTTGCAGGCAAGAACGGCACTCATGGCCCGAGATCATTCGTGGTCGGCTATAATGATATATCTGTAAAGAATCCTCACCACCGTGCAGCATCAGGTCTTCTCATGGCTGAAGATCCCCGCGAGCAGAGACACATCCTCTGGGGCGCTCTCGCAGGCGGTCCCGACACTTCCGATGCTCACGACGATGCGACCAAGGACTGGATTGAAAACGAGGTAACTATCGACTACAACGCCTGCCTCCCCGCAGCCTCAGCAGGCCTCTACGCCGTATTCGGAACAGACGAAATGGCTATAACTCCAAACTTCCCGCCCGAGGACGAAAAGAGAGTCTACGGCAGCGGCGAAGGCGGCGGAAGCGGCTACTGGATAGAGGCTCTCGGAATCGACAAGCCCAATAAGAACGGCGACGGCTCCGGTACAACTCAGGTATCCTTCAAGGTGCTCTCCGGCGAGAGCAATCCTTCCAAGAACCTCTCCGTCCGCTACTACTTCAACGTCAAGGAGCTCGCTAAGGGTATCGATGGCGTTACGGAAGTCCGCGAGCTTTACGATCAGTCCTCCACCGAGGACGGCGCTGTCGGTGCCGATGGCGTTCTCACAGGCCCCTTCAAGTACGACAAGGTTGCCGATACCTACTACGTCGAGATAACATGGAAGGATTACGTTATCGCCAACTCCGGCAAGAAGTATCAGTTCGACCTCGGAAATTACTACGGTGACCTCTGGGATCCTAAAAACGACTGGAGCTATCAGGGTCTGAAGCTCGGCGACAGCTCCGACTTCTTCGCAGTAGACGACCCACCGGAGGAAAAGTGCGACAATATCTGTATTTACGACGAGGGTGTTCTCGTTGGCGGTACAGAGCCTGACGGCTCAACTCCAGTCAAGGAAGAGCCCACTACTGTTCCAACAACAAAGCCTACTACCGGCTCCAAGGAGAATCCATCCGGCCTTTCCGGAGGTCCCGGTATATTATACGGCGATGCTGACTGCGACAAGCAGGTAAAGATGAACGACGCTGTTCTTATCATGCAGACAATCTCAAACAGCGATAAGTATTCTCTTACAGAAATAGGCGAACTGAACGCTGACTGCTATCAGCCGGGATCAGGAATCTCTCCTAAGGATGCACTTTCTGTTCAGAAGTCTCTTCTGAATGTAGTAACACTTCCTGAAAAATAATTATAACAAGGCACTACCGTAAGGGGAATGCTTATATAGAAGTATATGTCAGTTACTCGGGGAAAACCTTTCTGAGGAAAGGTTCTTCCCCGAACCCCTTTCCAAAGACTTTTAATCTTAATTTTCCCCAGATTGGGCGCACCCATGTATTACTACATGGGCTTTTTACTTTCGTGCGCCCTATCTGGGGAAAATTTAAAACTGAAAGTTTTAGGAAGGGAGTTTGAGGGAGAACCCTTTTTCAAAAGGGTTTCCCTCAATACCTAACGT
>Ga0123334_1005874_pt1 | contig 11607 bp, 10 predicted proteins | sample BiotimSIPDNA_FD_89706 | JGI IMG/M metagenome (GOLD analysis project Ga0123334, IMG submission 89706) | Anaerobic biogas reactor microbial communites from Washington, USA - Biogas_R1 time_0 SIP DNA | ecosystem: Engineered > Bioreactor > Anaerobic > Unclassified | place: Washington, USA... | reverse complement strand
TATTCTCATTATTGAAGGGAAAAATTACGCTAAGTTTTCTGAAGAAGAAAAGAAGTTTTGGGGAACACCCAAGGTCTTAGTTCAAGAAGGCGAACTCCTCACAATGACAGAAAAAGAAGCCCTTGAACTCGGCTTTTCTAAAGCGACTGTACAAAGCAAATCTCAACTTGAAGGTCTATTAGAAATAACTTCGTCAGAAGTCATTGAAAGCACTACAAGCGAAAAAATCTCACGTTTTATAGCCGCCATTTCTGGACTTCTTTTGATTATTGGCTTTGGAGCTTTATACTTAGAATTTAAAACTCCTGGGTTTGGCCTTTTTGGAATCATCGGTATTATCGCCATAGCCATTGTCTTCTTAGGCCAATACGCAAGCCATATTGGAAGTTACTTACCTTTAATTTTACTCGTAATAGGAATCCTTTTATTTGTTGTTGAAATATTAATTATGCCAGGAACGTTCTTATTTGGTATTGCTGGTATTGCAGCCATGATGATTGCCCTCGTAATGACTTTTGATATTTCTCAATTGCCTAGTTTCTTGTCATCTGGTTCTTCTTTTGACGCCTCCCCTTGGCTTTATGGACTCTTCTTTATCTTTACTTGTGCTGTCATTGCTTTAATATTCCCCATAGTAGTTTCTAAATACATTGTCCCTCTACTTCCAGAGGGCTATACCCCTATGTTAAAAGCAGACCTTGCAGAAGCTCTTTCCCCTACCGAATCCATTGAAAACATTCACATCGGATCCATAGGCATCGCTAAAACTTTTTTAAGACCCGTTGGACATGCTGATTTTGATGGTCAATTACTCGACGTGCAAACTCGAGGAGAAATTATTGAACCTGGAGAACAAATCGAAGTCACCCTTGTTCAAGATAGTCGTCTCTGGGTCCAAAAACACACTAAAAATTCATAACATCTACAGGAGAAACAATGAATCCCATTCTCATTATAGGAATAATTATTGCAGCCATCCTTGCACTTGTGCTGCTTGCATTTATCGCTAAATTTTTCAGTCTCTGGCTACAAGCTTTATTCTCAAAAGCAGGGGTCAGCATTTTCCAATTGATTGGTATGCGTTTACGTAAAGTGCCACCACAGACAATTGTAGAAGCTCGTATCTTAAGTTGTAAAGCAGGTATCCCTGTAGACACCAATCTTTTAGAAGCCCATTATATGTCTGGTGGTCAAGTGCTTCGTGTTGTCCAAGCTTTGATTGCTGCAAACAAAGCCAATATCCAATTAAACTTTAAAGATGCCACAGCCATTGATCTTGCTGGTCGAAATGTTTTAGAAGCCGTGCAAATGTCCGTGAATCCTAAAGTGATTCAAACACCAAAAGTCAGTGCCGTTGCTCTTGATGGTATTCAGCTTCATGCAGTCACTAGAATTACTGTACGCGCAAGCATTCAGAAATTAGTGGGCGGTGCTGGAGAAGAAACTGTTCTTGCTCGTGTTGGTGAAGGTATCGTTTCCTCTATTGGTAGTGCTCAAAGCCATAAAGAAGTTTTGGAAAATCCTAATATGATTTCTAAAAAAGTACTTGCCTCTGGTTTAGATGCTGGAACTGCTTTCGAAATTTTATCGATTGATATTGCAGACGTCGATGTTGGGCAAAACATTGGTGCTATTCTTGAAACGGACCGCGCCGAAGCAGACAAGAAAATTGCTCAAGCTAAAGCAGAAGAACGTCGTGCAATGGCTTTTGCAGCTGAACAAGAAATGAAGGCAAAAGTGATGGAAATGAGAGCAAAGTTTGTCGAAGCAGAAGCTCAAATTCCAATGGCCATGGCTTCTGCTCTACGTGACGGAAAACTCGGTGTTATGGATTATTACAATCTAAAAAACATTGAAGCAGACACTCAAATGCGTCGTGAATTAGGCGGAACACAGGAATCCAACTCCTCCGAAAAATAATATGGAAGGAATACTCATTCTAGTTATTTTTGCGGTTGTCAACATTTTTAGTGCTTGGCAAAAGCAAAAAAAGAAGCATGAAGCGGAAAAGCGAGAAAAAGAATCCTCGTCTGATCCGCTCGCTCCTATCCCTTTGGATCCGCTGCAAGAATTACTACGCAAATTTGATGAAGCCCAAAAAAAGTATTCTCAAAATGCTGACGAGGATTCTTATGAGCATGAAGAACTAGAAGAAGAGATTGATGATGATTTTGATGAAGAGGTCATTCCAGAAGAACCTGCAGTAAAACCTGTGGCTTCTGAGGTTCTACCGAAAGAAACTCATCAACGAAAGTTTGTTTTGAATGAATCCTATTCAGAGGCTTCTCCTCAAAATAAGCCGTCTTTTTCCACCATTTCTTCAAATCATATAGAGCCCTCTGAGAAATCTTCTTCTGCTAAACCTGAAGAAAAATCTATTATTGAAAAAGCCGCCTATTTCGCTATTACTCAGAATTTTATCTCTGAAAAGCTTCTTATGGAAGAGCTCCAACTCGGAAGAACAATGGCAGCGAGCTTAATTCAAAAAATGGAATACTTGGGTATTTGTGGAAAAAACATGGGAGAAACAGATCGCTCTGTTCTCATTGAAAATGAGACCGAACTAAAAAACGTATTAAAACGAGCTTATGATTTAAATCTTCACCAAAACCCCGTTTCTTTTAAGGGACGTCACAAACGTAAGTTTGTGTTCAGTAAAGAAGAAGCAGAAAAAGGGGTTATATGGTCAAAAATTTTAGACGAACCTCGATTTAAGAAACATTGGACTCCCCTGTCTCGATAAAAAAAAGCACCAGTAAATGGTGCTTTTTTATTTTCTATTTAATTTTTGATTAATAAAAGAAATATGTTGATCTTTTTCTGACGGATCCACCTCTATCTTTAAAGCCCATGGAAGGCCTTCGCCTATTCTTTTAGGAGAAATCCAAACATGAAATCGATTATACACTTGAGCATCTATAATCAGCTTTGATAACTGAGAACCAGCTTCTACCAATAATCGGTGCATCCCTTTACGAGATAAATCATTTAAAATCTGTGTCCAATGGTTCAAAAAGCCACTGCCTTTCAGTAAATGTACTTCTGCCATTTTTTCAATTTCCTCTTGAGGAACCTCAGAATAGATGATGGGCTTTTTGCCTTCATGAAAAATTCTGTAATGAGAAAAAAGAGGGCGTTTTCCTACAAGAACAATGCGCTCAGGTGAATTTCCTTCTAACCCTCTTAAACTGAGAAGAGGATCATCTGCTTCTAATGTTCCACCTCCAATTAAAATAGCATCTGAAATAGAACGTAAACGATTTGTCCAAAGATTCGCTTCTTCTCCTGTGATTATTAAGCGCTCTCTATTCTTACCTGCAATAAAACCATCTTGTGTTTGAGCCACTTTCACTTCTACAAAAGGGCGTTGGTTACGTACAAAATAATCATAAGCTTCATAAAAACGATTTGTTTCTTCACTTAATATGCCATCAAAAACTTCTATACCAGCAGCCTCTAATATTTCTTTACTCTTGGAGCGTACGGCTGGATTTGGATCAGGATGGCTATAAAAAACACGACGAATACCAGCCTCACAAATGGCTTGTGTACATGGAGGCGTTCTACCGTAATGACAACAAGGTTCTAGAGTCACCCATAAATCAGCATCATAAGCTTTTGAACCAGCATCTTTAATTGCCATCACCTCTGCATGAGCGAGTCCAGGTGCCTGAGTGAAACCCCTTCCTACAACAATACCCTTAGAAACAACAACAGCTCCAACAGGAGGGTTTGGACGACTTACTCCTATAGCAAAGTATGCCTGCTGAAGAGCAAGGCTCATATATTTTGATTCTATTGACATTAAAAAATTACAATCCCGCAGGTGCTGCCGAAAAGCCTCCACGGATATTATAAATCTCTGAAAAACCCGCTTGTATCAGCATAGAAGAGGCCGCCTCACTACGACGACCTGAACGACAATAAACTAACAGCTTTTTATCTTTTGGTATTTCAGAAAAACGTCGATCTAATTCTTGAAGAGGAATTGCTAAAGCTCCAGAGACAGCGCCTTCAGCCACTTCAGCTGGAGTACGGACATCCAAAAAGAGAGCACCTTCTTTCTGATTTAATTGTATTGCCTCATTCCACTCAATCGTCTTATACGAAATAGCCTGTGCCATTTCCTTTTTTTGAGAGATAGATTTGTTCTTGACCTCTATTTCAGCAGACGAATCACTACAACCAAAAGTGATCAAAACTCCAAGTAATAAAGTAATAACGTTCTCTTTCATATGTTCCTCTACTATCTATTTAATTTAACGGAAAAAGTTTTTCCAAATTGGTAATCAAGTAAATGCCCAAAACAGCTGAAACCGATTTCGTCTCATCTTCCAATGGCGTGAAACTATAAAATAAAATGTGACGCACTGAATTTGGACCGATAAAAATTTCTGCTTTACCAGAACAAGTCTGCTTTGTTTTGATGCTTCTCAATGTATTTTCTTTTAAAATGGTTCCTAATGTGACATTCATAGAGAAGGAATGCATGCTTTCACCTATCACTTTTGAAGCATTATATTGCCCTAGATCACTAGCAAACGTCTGATTACATCCTAAGAATATTTGCTCTTGATCAACCCAGAACACACGCAAATAAGGCAAAGACATGATCGAATCAAACAAATAGGATTTAATATCTGGTGAAGTCTTATTGACAAGAGTATGATCCACCATGTGACCACAGCCAAAGAACATGAGCCTTCCATCTAAATTTTTATCAAGAAGGCCTCGAACAGAATACCATACTCGAGACCCATCTATTCCAAACAAGCGAACATAAATTTCTTCTGGAATAGGAACATCTCGACCATACTCAGAAAAATGTTGAACACGAGCATTAATCACATTTTCAATCATTCGAAGATCTTCTGTAGGCATCATTTCATCTAAAGAAATACGACAAGGTGTTCTTGAAGGAATTCGATGACGCTCATAAACAATTGGAGTTAAAATATTTAACTCTCGTTTTTCAACATCAAATTCCCAAACGATATCTGTCGAAAGTTTTAAGAATATTTGTAATCGTTTTTCAATACTATTATAATCTGAACGCAATTTAATGATTGAATCCACGTTCTTAAAATAGCAGACTAAAACTTTTCTCTTTGATTCCCAGCGAATTTTTTTTCCATACATTTCTACCCAACACCAGCCTTCTGATCCATGACGACACCTAAAAACCACGGTTTTTAAACGATCATCACTCATCGGAGCCTCCAATGAACGGACTAAAAGATCTAAATCATCAGGATGAACAAACTCTTTTAAGTAACGCCCCTGAAGTAATGATGGAGACATTTCAATAGTATTCACAGAGGATAGAGAGACATATAAGAATCTAAAATCTTCTGAAAGAGAAGCCACGAATTCTTGAGAGAAAACTTCTATCAATTTTTTTTTGCTTAGATACTTTCTTAATGCAAGTAAATTATAAGAGAAAAATATACACAGTATAGCCAAGACCACTATAATTGAAACTAGAACAAACATATCATTCATACATTTCTCCTAACGAGATGATCTAGACACATAAACACTTATTATTATTTAATAAACTTTTTACCATAAAACAAAAGTTTAGAATAATTCTTTGTAGTAATTATTCTTTTTAGAAAAAAAACGTTGTTTTTATGTGATCTACATTACTTACGCTTGAGATTCCAATTTAAATGAAGAGATTCGGAACTAAATTGATTTGAATTTCTATAAAAACCTATCCCAAAGAGAATTTTCTGGATGAACAAAACCAGCCCGACAGAAATCTGTGGCCCAGGATAAGAAAATGCACTTTGTATATGAAACATTCCAAAATCAATCGAATGCCCTACATTAAAAATACCTTGCCCCAATTCAAAAAAGAAAAGTGTCCCCGAATCTGAACTCCAATGCAAACCACACCACCACTGATTCGTTTCTTCAAAATTGATAAGATAAAGACCTCCTAATGAAAAGCCTCCCAAGAGCTTTAGATGAATCCCTATTTTTGTTAAATGAGTAGACCAAGAATCTATTCCAGGTACCCAAGCAGTTCGCCATAAATGACCAATCCCAATGTTAAAAAGCCCTCTCTGAAAAGCTAATTCTCCGCTTAGACTCACTGCTTTATATATTGAATCCATATTCAACAAAGACAATAGAAAGGCACTCCTATAATTTGACGAGCCCCATTCAGAACTCAAGCCATATTGGTTGTAATCATCAATAGCATTCATCTTATTCCAAAAAACACTCAACCACAGAGAGTCGGTACGCCTTGCTGGAGAGCTTTCTTCACTTGGGGATCCCTTTTCTAAAGTACTCCCCATATAGCCCCAAAATCCAGGATACATGGAACCAGGAAAAGAAGGATTTTCCGCATTTGCTGAAGAAAAACTAAGGACGAAGAACAACACCCACCATTTTTTCATAATGCCCCACAGAAATGCGAATAAAATTTGGGCCTAATAACCCTTTTTGTTTAATCGGGATAGAGATCCAATTATGATTAAGTGCTTTATTTTCTAATTGCCAAAGAAGATTTCCTTTTCCTGAAAGCAATTCAATGCGCACATTTTGCTCACTTTCAATGAGCAGTTGCAATGAATTTTCTTCACTTGATTTTGAAATGATTCTAGTGTTGATTTGAAATGAAAAAGGAGCCGTTTCCACTTGATTTTTTATTTTTCTCCCTTGAAAACCAGGCGTATTTTCTGCTCTTCTTGTTCTTGGATTAAAACCATTAGGACATTGAATTTTTGTTTCTTTATTCCAAAAGATGGAATCTAGAACTGTGTTTTTATAAGTCAATATTAAGGTGTCACTTGAATTTTTTAAGTAACCCAAAGAGACTTGTTTCACAGAAAGGTCAGCAAATCCTATTGATTGATTGAAATTGAGTGTATCTTTGGTTAAGATCAATGATTGATGAGAGAAAATAGAATCACTAGAAGAAATAGATATCAAGGCTCGCGACCTAAAACCAAAATAAATTAAGGGAATAGCTCGATTTGTTTGATTATATATTTCAATCCACTCTGGAATCGGTTCTTCTGGACAATGATGAACTTCTGTAATATAAATAGGTGACGATTCACTTAAAAAAAGCAAGGTATCGATTCGATTGTTTTGATTATTCTCATCTACAGGCAATTCCACTTGAAATAAAATAGAAGAGCCCTCATAGCGAGATGAGACCCACAAAGTATCGGTGATTGAGGCCGTTTTTGTGTCTTCTAAATTTTGATACATCAAGGGCAAAATTTTCCACTCAACAGAAGAAGAATCGCACTTTGAAAGTTGTAGTTGTATATGCCACTTTTTTTCGGTGTATCTTGCTTGTTTTACTCGAATGGCACAATCTTTAATATCCGATTCATATTGACTATTGGCTTCACCTGGGGTTGGTAAAGCATAAACCCAAGAATCCTTTTCAGAACTATACCGTTGAAATGATTTTCCATTTTGAGGCATAGGAAGAGCAGCAGAATCGACGCAATTTAAGGACCTCATACTCCAAAAAGAGTTTCTGGAATTAGGTAACGCCGAAAAAGGGAGAAGTCTACAATCTAAAAACTCACTGGATTTACATGTAGATGTATCTCGGTGTAAAAGAAGCCTAGAAGCCTTTATTCCAGTAAAGGGATATTCATTTTTGTTTTCAAATTGAACAAAAAGAGTGTCGTTAATTGAGAAATTAGACCCTAATCGGATTTCTACAAATTCACCATAAGCATCTACCGTATCCTGAGGATCAGGTAAAATCTCAGTAAATAAAGGACACCCTAGCAATGCGAAACCGCACGAAAGGGAAAAAAACATTTTTTATTGAAGCCTCAAATGAGGGCTAAGAAGCATTAATAAAGCCTTAGACCACCCACTTATTCGATCGCATGATCGTTAGGGAGAATATATTGAACTGGATTTACAGCATTTCCGTTCATCCATACTTCATAATGAAGATGAGGACCAGCAGAAAGACCTGTGTTTCCCATATAACCAATGATTTGATATCTCTTCACAAATTGACCTGGTTTAACCATATAAGCTTGCATATGACCATATTTAGTTTCATAACCATTACCATGATCAATAGCCACAAAATTACCCAGAGAAGAACTAAACTGAGCCCTTTGAACCACTCCATCTGCAGAAGCAAAAATAGGAGTCCAACGATCATTAGCGACATCTATACCCTTATGCATACGAACAACACCTGTTATAGGATGTCGACGAGAACCAAACGGAGAGACATAACGACCTCTTGTAGGAGCAATAGAAGGTATGGATTGCCAATTGGAGTGTTGTTTTTGGATATAATTATTCACTGAGGCAAAAGAGCCTAGATTCATTAAAATTTTATTGGCTAACTGATTTGATTTCTCTTGAAGAGCGTCTGCAAGTTCAAGCGTAGGAGAAGTAGACCGCACTAATTGTAAGGCTGGATCTATAATACCACCTGTCCCCAATTCTCTCGAATTACGATCAGCAACAGTTAATCCGAATTTAGCATAAACCAAATCCTCTTCTTCAAAAAGAGAATCGATATTTTGATTTAAAGAGGATAAATGAGTTTGAAGGCTTTGAAGCTCATTATCTAAAGAAGCTCTCTGCTGAATCGCTTTACCTAAAAAATGCTGATATGTATAGAGAAGACCAGCTTGAATAAATAATAAAAGCAATCCAACGATAATCACTTTTCGAACGGCAAAAAAAACACGAAACATCCAATCTGGAAGTTTCAATGACAGGGATTTAGAAGAACCCTGTAAATGTATAGTCGTTTTAAAAAAAGACACGGTCGGGTAAGTTTAGTAAAAACATTCCAAAAAGTAAACCGAAGAAATGTAATTATTGAATGGAATATATAACAATGGATTGGCTGTATTCATACCCCACAATAAGTAGGGGAACTCTCGAAAAAGGGCTTTTTTGAGCAGAAATAAACAATATTCCTTCTGGACCTCGGTCTTTTGGGTCTAAATAATAGTCAATAATAGCTGGTTTTTCTGGATTTTTTAGATCCCAGACTATGATCCCCGTCATACGCTCGAGGCCTAAAAAAGCAAGTTTTTTCCCATTGAACTCACCTATAGTCACCATTTCTGGTTCTGCCCCCTTATCTTCACTTCGTGCATCTATTTTTAATTTACCTTTTTTTGCATTCCAATTAAATAAAGAGGGGGCCGTTTTTGCGATCATTTTTTCAATTTGATCTCCAGAATCAAAAAGAATTTTTCCCGTTTGACCATCAAATACACTCATCGAACGAGAGCCAAAAGCGTAGACATGATTGCAGGGGCCATTTGAACAAGGTTCCATGATTGAAAACGTATGCTTTTGCAGTGCCGTAAGCCAAGAAGAGTTAAATATATCTGGATTCAATAAGCCTTTTTGGAAAAGTGATAAAATATCTGTTTCATCAGAATAGCTCGAATAATTTCTAGAAGCCCCCTCATTAGCGGTCAATATATAATGCCTTCCATTCTCTGAAAGAACAGCAATCCCATCGGGTTGGCGTAAACCTAAAATAGGTGCATTTTCAATCTTTATCTGTTGATCTTTTTTAAAATCAAGCCCTTGCCCAAGGATAGAATGATCTAGTGCCCCGAGTCCAAACACGTTAGTAATTTTTTTCAACTTAAGATCAATGACCCCAATCGCATTATTCTCTTGAAGGCTTACCCAAGCCATTTTACTCGAAGGGTCTACTGTAATATACTCAGGCTCTAGATTCTGAAAAAAGGTGCCTGGACCCGTTTTTCGTACTCCTTTTTTTATGAGAGCCGTACTATCCAGATGATCAAACTTCAAAATAGAAACGGGATTTTCTTCTAAGATTTGAATCAAAGCGATAGCGCCCTCTGGATCAATCTGTCCATCTTCTGAGGGAGATCCTTCACAAGCCACCAAAATAGCCGCTCCATTTGGAGTAAAAGTAAGCATATCAGGCTCAGGGCATACAGAAAAGCTTTTCAATAAACTTAACGAATCCCCATAGCGATATAAATCGACTCGCCCATTTTGAGTATGCGGGTCACTGATTAACGAGACGGCGACTAAATCATCAAAAACAGCGGCACTAGAAGCGTGACCAAGAACCTTTTTTTTCTCTATCACCACTGGTTTTTCTACAACCGTAAGGTCAATCACTGTAATAGAGGAATTGCCTCCAACAGCAAATAATTTATGGTATAAAGGCATATAAGCGGTGATTTCGGCATCTTCGATATTAGAAATGCGAGATACAAATTTTAACGTTTTACCATATTGAAAGACGTTCTCTTCTGCAAAAAGAAATCCCATTCCCATCAATAATAAAAAACCGAATTTGTATAGCATTTTTGCCTCAGAAAAATAAACTAATTAAAAAAGCCCCTATGGCCATACCACTCAAAAAAGTGGCACCAAATGCGACTTTACTTTTTACTGAAAAACCCTGATCTTCTTTTGAAAGGCTATCTGATTGCACTTGCACTATGTCTTTTGCTTCTAGATTTTCTTGTGCTTTTAATAAAGAAAACGAACAATCACTATATTCCTTTTTCATGAGATTATAGCTTGACTCGTAATTCGCTTTCTGTTCTTTTTCTAATTGAAGTTCATTTTTATAAAGGGATTCTTTTAAGCGAAATACACTATCATTAGAAACAATTATACTGTCTCTTAAATCTAACTCTTGCTTACAAGAGAGACTGTCTTCTTTTTTATCATCGGCAAAGAGAGTCGATTCAAAAATAAAAAGTAAAACTAAAAGAAAGACTCTCATACCCATTACAAAAAAGGACTAGACAAGATCACCCATACTAAACATTGGCATATACATGGCAACCATGATAAAACCAACGGCGCCACCCATAAACACGATAATGATAGGTTCTAGCATACTAGTCACAGAATCCACTGCGGCATCCACTTCTTCATCATAGAAGTCCGCTACTTTTAAAAGCATGCCACCCAAGTTACCTGTTTTTTCACCAACGCCTGTCATCTGAACCACCATCGGAGGGAATATTCCACACTCTTTCATTGGTTCCACAATAGGCTTACCACCAGCAATAGACTGAGATATTCTTAAAATCGCTTTTTCGACAGCGAGGTTTCCAGCCGTTTTTGCAGTCACCTGAAGTGCATCAATAATGGAAACACCTGCATTTAACAAGGTACCTAGTGTACGACCAAAACGAGCTACAGCTGTCTTAGTTAACAAATCCCCTATTTTAGGGGCTTTTAAGAGCAGGGTATCAAACTTTAATCGTAAATGAGGCACTTTCAAAACAGTTCTCATTGCAACAATTGCAGCGACGATTAAAACTACCCATAAAAGAGCATAATCTTGAATTAAATTAGAAGCATCCATCACAATCTGAGTTGGCCCAGGAAGTTCTGCACCCATTTCCACAAACATATTTGCAAACGTAGGCACCACAAATGTCAAAAGAGCAACCACAGCACCGACAGCCACAAAAAGAACAATCATCGGGTACATCATCGCCTTTTTCACCTTTCGTTTGGTGCGTTCATTAGATTCTTGATAATCGGCTAAGCGAAGTAAAATGCCTTCTAAGATACCACCTGCTTCACCAGCGGCCACCATGTTACAATACAATTTATCAAAGACTTTTGGAT
>Ga0123334_1005869_pt1 | contig 11613 bp, 6 predicted proteins | sample BiotimSIPDNA_FD_89706 | JGI IMG/M metagenome (GOLD analysis project Ga0123334, IMG submission 89706) | Anaerobic biogas reactor microbial communites from Washington, USA - Biogas_R1 time_0 SIP DNA | ecosystem: Engineered > Bioreactor > Anaerobic > Unclassified | place: Washington, USA | collected... | reverse complement strand
GGGTGATCTTCTCCCATCCGGTCGAAGCTTCCCGGTCTTACTAAGTGATTGTATCGACTCAGATTGTCTTTTTTTGAAGGCCGATCCCGCATGCGAAGCATCCAAACATTTAACAGACCTTACGGATTTGCAGAGAAATAAACTGGCCTTTCAGGTCGGCATTTCTCATTGTCAATTGTCCATTGTCAACTGTCCAATGTCCATTGTCAACTGTCCAATGTCAATTGTCCATTGTTCCTGTTTGAGGTAAAAAATAAATGGCGGCTATAAAGGCCGCCATTTACTGTTTGTTACTGAACGATAATCTTTTGTTCGTAATGCTGCTGGTTATTGACGGCCTTTACGAAATAGATTCCGCGTCGCACATGTTGCAGTTCAACAACCGTGAATTTCTCCCAGGTGCTTGCTTGATATACTTTCTGTCCGAAGGTATTGTATACAAACACCTTGGTCTCGTTGTCGAAATTGTCGAAGGTAACGGTAAACAGCCCGTTGTTGGGGTTGGGGTACACCTTCACCAGATGTGTGTCGGAGGCGAATTGTAATTCATCTTCTCCAGTGATCTGCCGGGTATTTTCCGAAGACATCTTTTCCGATGAGGATGAATAGCCCTGAGGAACACAGAATTCCTGGCTCTGGGTAATGCGTGCCGATAGGGTAGAACCATTTTGGGCATGAAATCCTGGCATAAACTGTATCGATTGCCCGGCTATAATATCGACCGATGCCCCGTTTTCTATATTCACGCTATTGCCGTCGCTGGCTACGTAGATATGTTGCATGGCATCCAAACACTCATCGGGTGAACTGAATGTGGTGTTTGTAATGTATAGGTTTTCGTCGACAAATCCTTCCGTGCCGATTGCAAATACACTTACGGCAAGGTGCTGCATATCATCATATATTCCGCCCCAAATCATGCTGTGCAGATCATAATCCCATGTGTCGTGAAGGTACACAGTCTGGGTATCAAAATCATAGCCAACGCCCAACATGGTATGTCCTTCAACATGGAGCATAACCGGGCGGCCTGCGTCTATCTCGGCCACATAATTACTGAACGAGAAGCCATTCGCATTTCCGTTGTAGCCAACAATAGTTTGCGAGTAACGCTCACCGAGGGTATATCCCCGCGATTCGAAAAAAAGCTGAAGACCGTATGGTCCATCTTCATCGTCGGTGCCATAATATTTTGAGCCCGACGGATAGTAGTTGAAAATAGTCCATCCATCTTGATTACCGTAAGCCGATTGGCTTGTCTTCATGAAATCGGCAGTACAATCTTCATAGGCATGTTGGGCCCAGCCGTTGGTAATATACGGATCAGGATTGGCGTTCAGGTATTTAATCCAGTAATCGTCGACATGGCCACGTGAGGTTCGGCCGTCGAGGCCATTGCGGGTAGCGCTCAGAGGGCACAATGCCCTGGTTTCTCCATTGATGTAGGCATTTCCCCATACGCTGTTGTTAATTGGGAAAACCCCGTTCGAGGTGGGGCCGGCATACATGTTAACGTATCCTTGACGGTCGTAAAACCCAGCCAACATCGCTCCGGTAGTGGGCGTACATCCAAAACACCAGGAAAGCGCCGGAACATCGTTAATAATGACCGCTGACGAACTTACCGCTACTGCTTTTCTTGCTTTGAATCCTGAAGGTGGCGGATTACCCGGAACAATAACCCGGAGCAATTCTTCGCCTGTCTCATCGATGTACCGCGAATGAATATATTTTTTGTCGATGGGCTTGATGTATTTCTGCCCAAAACTGTTTCCCCCAAACAGCACATACGCTATCAAGAACAGCGTAATCTTCTTTCCCCACATGCTTAATCAATTTAGAAAATCCCCTATTTCGGCAAAGATATTTTTTTTGAATAAAAAACAAGCGGCAGGATAAATTTCTGTCGCTTGTTTCTTTTTAATAATGAATTAATTATGTGTTATAATGGTGGGGTAAGTACCCCCAATGTTATGTCATTTACAGTACTATTGAATGATTATTTTTTTGGTCACAGTTGTTGTCCCGTTTGTTACTGAAACAAAATACAATCCGCTCGAAATATTGGTTAGCTCAATTGGCTTAACGTTACTTTCCAAATAGGAGCGGTGTACAACGGCCCCGAGTATATTGCTTACTGTAATAACTGAACGCTCTTCGAAATTCGATAACTCAACTATGAATCTCCCATTTGAAGGGTTCGGGTATATTTTCATCTTTTTATCGACGGCTCCCGGGAGTTTTAGTTCATCTTCAACAGAGACCATTTCTTTTGTTGATTCAATTGGAGCTTCAACGATTGATGGCAAAGAAGAGCAGAAGGAGCTGTCTGTGGTAATCCATGCATACATATAGCTTCCGTTGTGGGCATAGAAACCGGGAAGGAAACGGATCGATTTTCCGGCAATAAGGTTTACCGTTGAACCGTCGTTGAAATCAACAGATGTTCCATCCCCTGCCACATAGATTGTGTCGGTCGCGTTGAAACAGTTCGACTCTTCATTGTTGATTGATTCATTTGAAAGGGTATAGGTTGTTGGAACCGCGGCAGTACAATCAATAGTTACATCATCGATACATACCCCATAGCCATAGGCGGCATTCCCCTGAAAGCAGATGTAATAATCGGATGTCACGTCGGGCAGCGAAAGGGTCTCCTGTGTCCATGCAGAAATACTGTTTGTGTATTGGGCCAGTTGTATCCAGCCGCTTGAAGACGATCTTCGGTAAAAAACCGTTAATTCGTCCTGATCGCCACTCCAGTCTTCTTGTGTGTGCCAGAACGTAAGCGTAACATCTGAACGATTGCCTAAATCAAATGCCGGGCTTATAAGACGGGTTTCGTTCGACCCGGATGATTGATCTTTTAAGCAGGCATTGTAAGTGCCATTGTGTGCTGTTGAAGGGTGACTGTCTCCGTTACCGGTGACAAAGCTCCAGTCTACACCCGAACTTTTGATTTGTCTTTGGGTCCATCCGTTCGGAATGTTGCCTTCATTTTCAAAGTCTTCGGTCCATGGGAAGTTTTCTACGATATCTAAAGGCGTTGATGCATGTTGTGGCAGTCCGGCAGAGTATGTTCCTGAATTATTTGACCATGCCCTATAATAATAGCTGGTTCCTTCCTCTAAATTCAGATGATTGAAGCTTGTATTGGTGCCATAATAAATGACCGTTCCGCCTCCGGGAATGACATTCCCTGCCGTATAGGTTGTACCGTTGACCGGTGTTCCAAATGTCGGAGTTGTAGAATAAGCAATTAATACCGGGTTGTTGTTTGAATTCAGTGCCCAAGTCAGATCTATTTCACTTCCTGATATGGTTGTAGCCTGAAAATTACTGGGCAATTTGGTGTCCATGAATGAAAAACTGATGACCCCACTGGTCTCACTAATTTCAGTCATGGGTTTATTGCAAAAGCTTTTATCCCAGATGATAGCTCCGGGAAGTGAACCGTCGGTGAATTCGGTCTCATTGCCAGAACCCGGAAACGGGCAACCTGCCGAGTTAATACTTCCATAACTGGATGCCGAGCCGGAAGGATTGACTGTTGCGCTTGCACAAACCGGGTACATGTATTGCGGGTGCGTGGCATTAATGGTGTAACTCGATAAAGCAATACCGTTTTGATCGACGTGGTAAATGATGAGGCCATGACCGGGGATGGAGGTGTCGAACCCGGTTTGTTGCCGGTTCTCCATCAAAAAGAATTCGCCCGATGTGTTGCTGGTAAAGTAGTAAGCTTGCTTATTGTATTCAATATTATTCAACGAATAGGTCCCCGAAGAACTTAACAGGGTAGGGGTAACCCAGTTATAATAATGCCATTTGGTGTAAATATTATGATGGGCCGGGCATGAACCACTTTCCCCGTTCCATGATCCATTGGCCATTAAGTCCCAACTTCCGGTGCCTTGATATTGCCCGTCGGTTCCGTAATTTGTGTCATAATAGTCGGGGGAGCCCAACACATGGCCAAACTCGTGGCAGATTACACCGATGCGGGTTATTCCGGTCCCGGTATAACTTCTTAACTCTGGAGAGCAGGAATATTTTGAGATGTTCTTTCCGTCTTTTGTAAGAGTCGGGGAGAGGTTCCATGCGTGTGACCAGATTGCATCCTCTGAAGCTCCGGCTTCTTCGCCATAGCCTGCAAATATGATGTACACCCCATCGACAGAACCGTCGTTATCGTTGTCAAAGTTGGCATAGTTAACGTCGCCATCGGCTAAGGTAACTGCTTCGGCAGCCAGTGCCCTGGGGTTAACATCATCGCCGCTACTGTTGTTTCCTCCGTAATAAGCCATGTTGTTGGATGCGGTATATGGCCCGGCAACCGTTACGGTAAGATTAAACTGGTTGTATGAGTTTTCCAAATAAAAATCTTTTACACTTCCTTGGGCTCCATCAACCGAATAATTTATTTGATTAAACAGGTCGTTAAATTCGGTTTGTGTTTTGGTAAAAGCAAGATCGGTAAACCCAATCAATATACAAACCAATTTGCGGCTTCCAGTTGTGGGAAAGACTTTCTCCTGCATTGCTTCTTTATCATATACTTGCTTGAGTTGCCGCATGATCGATGTTTGGCTTCCACTATATTGAAGACTTTTTTGGATTCCCTTTAAAAACTTTTTTTCAACATTACTCCTTTTTTCCGGGTCTTGTGCTTTTATGCCAGATACAACCAAATCGTTCTTCTTATTTTTAGCGGCATATTCAAAAATGCCTTTGTTGTTTCGCAGTAGAGTGTAGCCATCAATGGTCTCCTGCCAGTGCAGTGACTCGTCTCCCCGTATGACAATCGTAAGGGTGGTGCCATCAGCTTGCTCATATTTGATCGGGTGTGGGTAAGCCGGGACGGCCATAGCTGATTTTAACATATTTAAAACGAGAAATAGTCCTAATGTAATGGTAAAAAGGGTTCTAAGATGGGGTAAGTAGTGATTTTTCATAATGTTTTGTGTTGAATTTAATTTTATATATTTTGCATTTTTTGGTGTTTGCCAAAATAGAAAAATATTTTCACATTAAGAATGAACGATGTCTTGAGAACTTGTTGTTACAAATTATAATTGTGGTTTCTTTTTTTTATAGTATTTTTAACCGCGTTTAAACGATTAAACCCTTGAATTATGAAGGAACCACGGGGTTTCTTTATAATCAGGGATAATCGAACGGAAGGCGATATAATTTGTTATCGCTTAAAAGGGAAAAACAAAACATAAAAATTTTATCAAATGAAACGAACATGTTGCTCCACAACACCCTAGAGGATGAGGATAATTTTTGCAACACGTGAGTTCCGTGCGATACCATTAAACCCAAAAATTTAATCTTATGAAAAACCTTTTATTTTGTCTTTTACTCGTAATCGTTTTTTCGGGCAACGCCCAAACAACTGCTCCTCAAAGAGGTGAAGGGAGCCTCTATACTATAAGCACTCAAAATCTTCGGATGGCGGTTGATACAGCCAATGGGGCAAGGATTTCGTCCTTTCAGGTGAGCGAATCTGAGTTACTGTATGTCGATTTTTCGAATAATAATATGGCTGGATCAACTTTCTGGCCGAGTCCGCAAAGTGTTTGGAACTGGCCTCCATTGGTTAATCTTGATAGTAAACCGTATCAGGCTGATATTAAAGGGAACCGTTTAATTGTAGCCGGGAATACCGATTCGAAAACGAACTTGCGTTTTTATAAAATCTTTCAGGGAAATGCTGCCGATACGTCAATCGTAATCGACTATGTGATGAAAAATGAAAAATCGACTTCACAAAAATGGGCCCCCTGGGAGGTAACCCGCGTTGCAGGTAATGGTGTAACCCTGTATGAAAAGGGCGATGTTGCACCAACCGGAATACTGGAACCCTTTACTGAAGAGATTGATGGGATGATATGGTACGATCAGGATAAGAACAAGATTACTCAATCAGGTACATTTAAATTCATTGGCGACGGAAAGGGTTGGATTGCCCATGTTGTTGGTGGTAAATACTTGTTGTTAAAACAATTTGAAAATATTGCGCAGGCAGATGCTGCACCTTCCGAAGGGGAAATTGAAGTGTATACAGCCCGCAACAGCACCTATACCGAAGTGGAAAACCAAGGGGCTTATGTCTCAATTGCCAGCAAAGATTCAGTTACATGGCGTGTTAAATGGTATGCTCGCCAATTGCCTGCCAATGTTGACGCAAAGGTTGGCAGTGCCTCGTTGGTGAACTATATTCATGGAATTTTGTCACGTTCGGTTTCACCGGTTAGTTATAATACCATTGAAAAAGAAAAGGTTAAAGTATATCCTAATCCTGCCAACGATTTTCTTATGATTGACTTCAACGGAGTTGAACTTTGTGATGCTCGTATGGCAGTTTATTCAATGCAGGGCAGCAAAGTGATAGATCAGCCCATAAGTCAATCGCGCAAGCCGGTTTCAGTAGGAAATCTGTCCAAGGGAGTATACCTCTATGAAATATTGCAAGGACGTTCCGCTGTTGCCAACGGACGTTTTGCTATTGAGCGGCAATGAATTATTATGTAGCTCAGAGTTCTTAATATTTGAGAAGTATAGTTGTATTCTTTATTTGTCTTTGTATTGTTACAAAAATATACTACCTTGTATAGAGGGTTAATATTAAATGTATAGGTATGATACGAAGAATAATAAGTGCTTTATGCTTGGTTGTGGTTATGGCATTCACAGGATGATAAGGAGGAATCGATTTTTCAGGTGATGAGAAAGAAGACATAGGAGTGACTGTAAACATGACAATTGTTATGAAGAATAATCATTCGGTTCCAGTGAATTTGAGGCTTTTGGATGAGATGGCTAGCTCAGAAACGCTTGTGCCTGCCAAGGGTGCGAGAACGGTAGAAGAATCCATTAATTTGACAAGTGATTCCCGGTACGAACACATCTATGATCTGGTAATAAAAGCATCGTGGGATGGGGGATCAACAGAAACAACCCATCACGTAGATTACAAAAAATACACATTGGATTTTTCCGAAGGGCTCGATGCTCCTCCGTTTCTAAACTTATTGATTACTGCATCATTCGATGGTGCAAAAATTACTGTAACCGAAACGAGTATCTGATTTTATTGATTTCTATTTAATTATCAATTTTCTTGTAGAAAGCATTTTCCCGTTGGTAACTGCTACAATGTATAATCCTGATTTCAAGGATGACAAATCAATAGAGGTTATGTTCTCATGCGCAATTATTGAGGGCATAACCTTTTCACCCAATGAATTGTAAATTGTTACATGAGAATTGATCCTTTCGTCGCCAATAGCCAGCATAACGGTTCTTCTGGCCGGATTTGGGTAAATGTGTATACTTCTGTCGTTCGAAGACGGGTTGCTTTCTTGTTGGAGAACGTATTCCGATTTTTCGGGCGATGTACCTGGAGTATCTCCATCTCCCAACGTGTTGCAAAATTCATTTTCGGTTGTAATATAGGCTGTTACCTGACTTCCTTCATGGGCATAAAAACCTGGCAAAAACCGTATCGATTGCCCGGCAATGAACGTTGCTGTGGAGTATGGAAAGAATTCAACCGTTGAACGGCCTCCTCCGACAATAATTGTTTGAAATGCATTGAAGCACACATTGTCGGCTTCTCCATATTCTCCAAATGTAATTGTTAATGTGTCGTTTATAAGCGATTCTGCATTGACTGTGAAATCATCAATGGCCCAATAATAGTCGTTAGATCCTACATATTTCCATTTGAACTGAACATAGCTTTCGCCTTCGAGTTCTGTCGTTAGGTCGATTGTATAATTTGTTGGATTAGTGGCCGATTTTGTTTGGAATTTAGCTTTCTCGACCCATGTTTGACCATAGTCGATACTGTAACTAAATATTCCATAGCATATAGCCAGTTTATTGAGATAATGGTTAAACGATACTGCGATATTTGTAGCTTGGCTAAAATCGAAAACAGACGAGATTAGGTCTGCATCCTGTATCTGTCCGGCGCCATACTGGAAGCTATTCAGATATGCATAAGAGTCGCCAAGCGATGGAAGTGTGGCAAAGCCTTGTAATGTGCCAAATTGCCAAATCTGGTTTTGTGAAGTGTTAGAGTGGTTTTCCCAGCATCCTGGTTGTTTGCTTCCTGAAAAAGATTGCACATATGGAAACGATGAAATAATTGGACAACTGGTTTTTGCCGAAGTATTTATTCCTGATGAATAGGTGTTGCCTGCGTTAAACGACCAAATTTTGTACGTGTAAGTTTCGCCGGGTTCAAGGCCCGAATGCAGAAAACTGCTTGCATCGCCAACCGCCAAAATAGTGCCGCCACCAGGCAGCGTATTTCCTGCCTGATATGTGGTTCCGTTCACTGGAGTGCCGAATTGCCCGTTAGGCGACCATGCCAGCAAAATATTGTTATTGCTGCTGTTTTTTTGCCACACAAGGTTTATCGAATTCGATTTTATGATGTTGGCATAAAATGAACTTGGGTTATAAACTGAACTGATTAACACGTCGAACGAAATGGTTTGTCCGGCTGTGCTTACATTCGAAATGCTCAATCCTCCCTGACTGCCATCCTGTAAAAAGGATGAGGGGTTTGTTCCATCATTGATCGCTGTGCGTGAATTTGTCTGCGAAAAACACGCCGATGACAAATTTCCGTTTACGGTAGTGGTTCCATCGGGGCGGTAAACATACACTTCGTCGGGAGGGCCGTTACTATTGCCCCAATTTCGCGTGTCGATACGGTATACCAGTAGCCCCGAGTCGGGTAGGGCATTTTCGTATTGTGTGTTCTTTTTTCGGTATTCAACAACAAAAAATTCCGATTCGGAAAAGGGCGAACGTATTTTATAACAGTTGTTTGTAGCCGATGTTAATGGATTTAGCGTGTAGGTTCCGCTTGTTGTGATTTCGGGTATAGAGGTAATCCATTTTGCTCCGGCATATTTCCATTTCATATAAGCTCCCATGTGTGCCGATCCGCTGCCCATTAAATCCCAAGGCCCTACAGGGGTAACGGCAGAACTTGTATAGTGATAAAGGTCAGGTGCACCAAGTACATGGAACATTTCGTGGCAAAGTGTCGATACTTCATCCTGAGTTTCAGGTTGAAAGGTATAATCCCAAACCCTTTTCCCGTTAATGGGAATATTGAATGAATAGAGAGACCATTTATGCGCCCACAGAAGCGAGTTCCATGCTCCATTTCCACCTTTTACAATGAAACACACATTATCTACTTGCCCGTTATTATCGGAATCGATATTGAGGCCAGATGGAATAGGAGAGTTGGCATTTACCCATTCAATGGCATTTTTGAGCAGGGTATGTTCCCGTTGAGTTCGTTCGTCTCCATCGTTGCCACCTTCGTAACCTATTGTATTTGTTGTTGCATTATAGGGTTCATAATAGCCGCGGGGGTTAGCATCCTGATACGATAAGTTGCTGGTGAGAGGGCATGCCGGGTAAAATGTTGTGCTAATGTCTAACTGGTTGTACGAAACCTCGTTATAGTATGTTTTTAACGATTTCCCGGTGCTGGCGTTAAATGTTGTGTTAAATGTTTGGCGGGTAGTGATAAACTCGCCGTCATCGGCAAAGCGGATGAAAATTACCAGGTTATTAACCGTGCCAACATGAGATGCTGAGCCGAGTGGTGGTGGCGAAGAGGCCAGTTTTGCCCTTCTTGAATAATACACTTCGGGCTTAATTTTTAGCCATTGAGGTATCCCCGCAGAGGTAGGGGAAACTATACCAACGCGGTATTTGCTGGCAACCAGATTGCTGTTTTCTTCAATAGCATAATAGTAATATCCGTCGGAAGCTTGAATTATGGTGTATCCTTCCTTGTCGTGAAGCCAGTTATAGTGTTCATCGCCCGAAACAAAACATTCAAATTTTTCGCCCGATGGTTGTTTTATTGTGTAAGGTAAAAATGAAAAGTAACTCGCCCAAAGAAAGAATGGTACACACAAGTATACCAATACCAGTAATAATTTTTTCATAAATATTCCCCCCCCCATTTTTGCAACAATGAATAGAAAAGTTGCTGTGATAAAGATATATTTTTGATCAATAACTGATTCATGATACATGAAAAAATTATTGGTGTTTTTGAAAGTAAAAACCATTTTGTGACAGAAGAGTGCTAAAGGAATATTCCCGAATGATTCTAATGCGATGGTAATATAATTCAGTTGGTTTGCAAGACTTGTGGATGGTCTATAATTGGGATCAATACTCTAGCTGGTAAAAAGTTTTGGCATTTTCAAGGGTGTCGTCTTCGGTTGACATAAGCTCACTAAAGCAAGGCGTATATGTTGTTAAAATTACCAATGGGAAACGACATTGTATTAAGAGAATTATCAAATGTTAATCAGATTGCGTAGTATCGTTGCTTAAAATACCCATTAATGTTGAATATAGTAAAGAGTATCACCATCAGAAAATGATTTAAAAAACTCAATTTTGCCCATCGCATTGAAAAATGGCATGTTTTTATAAGGAAATGCATCCATCTGTTTAACGATAACATTTTTCACAACGGGATGAAAACATGTATTTAATTGCTTTGTGAAGAAATTGCAATTCAATATTCCGCTGTTACAAAACACCTTGTCCCATTAAACAAAAAAAGTTTGCAATGCTTATTTAAAATAGTTTTTAATTGAGGGGGTTTTGTTATCTTTGAAGCATTAGAGTGCAGATACAATCAGAATGACAGAGAAGGTTTGGAATTTAAAACAACCAGGCGACATAAATGATGTTAAGCACTTGTCGGCAAAGCTGTCGATTGATATGACGATTGCAAACCTTTTGGTCCAGCGAAATATTCGGACTTTCGAAGAAGCCAAAGCTTTTTTTCGTCCACGACTTGCAGACCTTCACGATCCTTTCCTTATGAAGGACATGGAAAAAGCTGTTAATCGGTTGAACCAAGCTATAGAACGACAAGAGAAAGTGCTTATTTATGGCGACTACGATGTTGACGGAACAACATCGGTGGCTCTTATGTATCTGTTTCTGAAGGATAAGATTGAAAATCTGCATTTTTATATTCCCGATCGTTATTCCGAAGGGTACGGAATTTCGCCAAAGTCGATTGAGTACGCTGCTAACAACAATTTTTCGCTTGTTATAGTGCTCGATTGTGGTATTAAAGCGTTCGAAAAAATTGCTTATGCCCGCACACGTCATGTCGATTTTATTATCTGCGATCACCATAACCCGGGCGATAAAGTGCCTGAGGCAGTTGCTGTTCTTGATCCAAAGCGCACCGATTGTTCCTACCCGTACAAAGAGTTGTCGGGTTGCGGAGTGGGCTTCAAGTTTCTGCAAGCATACTGCATGCGTTTTGGCGAACCCGTATCGAATTTGTATGAATTACTCGACCTGGTTGTTGTAAGTATTGCTTCCGACATTGTTCCTGTTACCGGAGAAAACCGGGTATTAGCGTATTACGGCTTAAAAAAGTTGAATTCGGACCCAAGCATGGGACTAAAAACGCTGATAAAAAGTGCGGGAATTGGCGAAGGAACAGAAATAACCATCAACGACATTGTGTTCAAAATTGGTCCTCGACTGAATGCTGCAGGACGAATTGAGCACGGAAAAAAATCGGTT
>Ga0123334_1005867_pt1 | contig 11613 bp, 9 predicted proteins | sample BiotimSIPDNA_FD_89706 | JGI IMG/M metagenome (GOLD analysis project Ga0123334, IMG submission 89706) | Anaerobic biogas reactor microbial communites from Washington, USA - Biogas_R1 time_0 SIP DNA | ecosystem: Engineered > Bioreactor > Anaerobic > Unclassified | place: Washington, USA | collected... | reverse complement strand
TAATCCTCGCAGCTTTGATGAATTCAGGTCTCCCAGACACCGGAAAAGATCTTGCGCTGGATAGTATCTCGGGCGTCATCTTGGGAGGCACTGCAATCTCTGGTGGCAGAGGAACAATTTTGGGTACTTTAGGAGGTTGTTTGATCATTGCTTCGTTAAATAATGGAATGTCATTATTAGGAGCTCAATATCACGTTCAAATTTTGGTTAAGGGCTTGGTTATTATTCTGGCGGTTCTGATGGATAACGCCTTAAAAGCCAGGCAATAATTCGATCGATGAAAGTAAAAAATGAAAATTGCGGTATGCGATCAAGCAGAAAGGAGATTTATTGTCAAATAAAAATAAAAATAATCTCATAGTGATATCAAGTTATTCGATCAAATATAAGGAGAAAGAAAAATGAAATACAGGTCCCTTTTCGTAATATTGATGGTTCTCACACTGATTGTTTCAGCGTGTGCCCAAACAACCACTCCCCCAGTTGAGGCTCCAGTTGAAGTTGAGCAACCTGAAGTCCCCGCTGAACCGGAGGTTGTGGCAGTTGAAAATCCCAATGCTGTTGATTTTGAATATGTTGCCGTTGCTGATAAAGTGTTTGATCTCAGCCAATGGTATATGGATGTGGGCGTTGATGCTGCAGTTGGTATTAGAAATCCAGGTGCTGTTCTTGTTCCAGATGAAATGTCTGTGCCACTGCCCAAAGCCAAAGAGAAATACACGATTGGTTTCTCAGTTTATTACACAGTCGACGAAGTCGGTTCAATGATTCTCGAATCAATGAAAGCAGCTGCACTTGAGACTGGTGTTGAACTTCTCGTTAATGATGCGAACTATGATCAGAGTGCACAAAATCAGGCGATTGAACAATGGATTCTGCAAGGTGTGGATGGTGTCATTCTTGCCCCATGCGATTTCACCGGTGTGAAAACTGCATTGGATGCACTTGAAAAAGCTGGCATCCCTGTTATTTCCATGAATGCTCCTCTGGCTGGTAATGTTGATTCTGTTGTCACTGGTTACACTGTTGATCAGGGTACCATTGCAGGCTCCTTACTTGAACAAGCTTTGCTTGATTCTGGTACTGAGATGAAGGGCACAATCGTTTATCAGACCCTGCCTTTTGTTCACCCGAATGCAGCAACCCGTGCCAAAGGATTTGTTGACACATTCGTTGGCTATCCAGATATCAACGTAGTGGAATTGACTGGAGTTTCCCCCGAAGAACACTACACTGCATTTGATGGCGCACTTAAAGCTTATCCAGACATGATCGGTGCCTGGGGCTTATATTCTTCTGCAACGATTGGCATGATGAATGCAAAAGAAGCCAATAATCGTTCTGACATCATCCTCTCGTCAGTGGATCAGGACAAGCCGATTCTGAAGGGTATCTATGATGGCATTATTGTTGGAACAGCAGCATATTCATCCATAGCTCCAGCCAATTGGTGCATGAGCCAGATTGTTAACCTTCTGAATGGTGCACCAATTCCTGGTGTGATGTTCTATTCAAACATGGCTATCACACAAGACAATGTTGTTGAAGCGTTTGAATACTATTATCCTGGCAAGACCTTGCAAGACTATATTGACGGTAAAGTTCAGTAAGTTATTAGTTTGATAGAATCACATTTGAGGTGGATAGCAATATCCACCTCAAAACTCAATAATCTAAAATGTGCTTTTGGTAATTTGCACAGATTGGATTATTATCTTAACTTCAGGGGAAGTGGAAATGGAGTTTCAAGAGATGAATATTTCAAAACAAAAATTCGGTAATACCGATATGCAAATAACCCCGATCGGTTTTGGTGCATGGGCACTTGGAGGCGGTAACTGGGTGTACAGTTGGGGTCCACAAGATGACCAGGAGTCTATTGATGCCATTTATCATGCCATGGACTTAGGAATAAACTGGATTGATACCGCAGCCGGATATGGGTTTGGACACTCAGAAGAAGTAATTGGAAAAGCATTACATGGAATCAAGGACCGCCCTTATGTTTTTACAAAGTGTTCTCTTACCTGGAATGATAAAGGCGAGATAATTGATTCGCTAAAACGGGATTCAATTCGCAAGGAATGCGAAGATAGCTTGAGAAGATTGCAGCTGGAACAAATCGATTTATATCAAATTCATTGGCCCAGACCAGATGTTGATCTCGAAGAGGGCTGGGAAGCGATGGCTGAACTACAACGTGAGGGTAAGGTTCGTTGGATTGGCGTATCAAATTTTAGCACCGATCAAATGGACCGAATTCGGAAGATTGCCCCGGTCAGCTCCCTGCAGCCACCTTATTCTTTAGTGAAACCTGATGTCCAGAATGAGATTCTGCCATATTGTGCTGCAAATAATATGGGAGTAATTGTTTATTCTCCGATGTTTTCTGGTTTACTGACCGGCAAAATGACGGAAGAACGAATAATGAATCTGTCCCCAGATGATTGGCGGCAGCATGACCCTGAATTTAAACAACCTCGCTTGAAGCGGAATCTTGAGTTGGTAAAACTACTCACCGATATTGGCGATCGGCATGGCGTTGAGCCTGGAGTTGTCGCAATTGCATGGACATTACGCAATCCGGCCGTTACTGGTGCGATCGTTGGAATGCGAAGACCGAGTCAGGTAGATGGCGTGTATCCTGCAGCAACTTTCCGACTATCTCCCGAAGAAGTCGAAGAATTGGATAACTTCCTGGGTAGTTGACAGGTGCTTTGGCAAATTTGACATATAGAAAAGCATGACAAGCACTACTTGCCATGCTATTGATCATTAAACAGGAAGGTGGTTATGGATTACTTACTTGGCATTGATGTGGGTTCAACGAGCATGAAGGCTTTGATTTTTGACTTGGATGGGAATAATGTCTTCAATGGAAGCCACCCGACAATAAGTATTGCACAGAACCCCGAACAACCTAACTGGCAGGTTTATGAACCTGACCATATTTGGGATGGAATTTCATCTGCGATAAAACAAGCTGTGGACCAACTAAACCAGAACGACCGAATTGTTGCCGCTGCTGTTACCGGTTTGGGTGTGGATGCGGTTCCTTTGGATGCTGAAGGGGAACCGGTTTATCCTTTCATCAATTGGCTTTGCAACAGAACTACGCCACAATACGAAAGATGGTTGGAAGAAGTCGGGCTTGACAAGACCATGCGCATCACAGGATGGCAGCCTTTTGTCTGGAACACCGTTTTTCGAATCCAATGGCTTCGGGAAAACGAGCCTGAGATATCTCGAACGGTAAAGAAATGGCTTGTCATTGAAGATTATGTCAATTACAAGTTGACCGGAAAGATGAGTACAGACTATACAAACGCATCACCGACATTGCTTTTTGATCAAAATGCTTTGGATTGGTCTGACGAATTGTTGGCAATTGCAGGAATTGACAGAGACCTCTTGCCTAAGCCTCAACCAAGCGGTTCTTTTGTTGGTGAGGTAATCGCATCGGCCGCTGAAAAAACAGGGCTCAAACCGGGCACTCCAATTTTTCTGGGAGGACATGATTACCTTGTTGGAACGTTGGCTGCCGGAGTGATCAAGCCAGGTATGCTTTTGGATGTAACTGGAACCTGGGAGCTTGTTATTACCCCAACAGATACTTTGAAATATTCGGATAAGGTTAGGGAATTTGGATTAACTGTCGAATCGCACTCTGCTCCTGGAATGTATAGCATGTGGGCGGGCGGTACTTCTGCGAGCATGTTGGAGTGGTATAAAGACCAAATCGGTTCAGCTGCACAACACGAAGACAAAGATAACAATATTTGGACAAGGCTGATGAATGAAGCAGCAGAGTCCCCGGTTGGAGCTAACGGTGTGATGTTTCTGCCTCATTTTAGTGGCAGTTCCAGCCCGAAGCTTGACCCCCGATCGCTCGGAGCTTTTGTTGGTCTGAGTGATTTTACTAAAAGAACAGATTTGATCCGGGCAGTTATTGAAGGGCTTGATTATGCATTTTTGGATATGCTCAAAGCCCTTGAATTTGGTTCGGGTTTGAATGTTGAGAGAATTACTGCTGTTGGCGGCGGTACACGCAACGAGTTCTGGATGCAAAACAAAGCAGATGTTGTCGGGATACCAGTAGCAACAATGATGATTGAAGAGGCGACAGCGCTTGGTGCTGCAATGCTGGCAGGTGTTGGTGTGGGGGTGTATGGAAACCTGGAAGAAGCAGCAAAACGCGTAATAAAGCCAGGTAAAACTTATGAACCGAATCTCAATTTAACAAAAGTTTACAAAGAGAATTTTGAGATTTATAAAGAGCTTTATCCAGCTCTCCAGAAAGTGAATCACAGCCTGTATAGTCGTTACCGACTTTAGTTGATTCAAATCAAAAAAGCACCTCTGTTGTTAGTTTGCTGCAGAGGTGCTTTTTTATTTGTTACAACCGATCATTCATAGAGGATTTCAGGGTGTTCAATCACCTTTACCAGGTCTGCGAGGAATTTTGCTGCAACAACACCATCAATCACCCGATGGTCAGCAGAAAGGGTGAACTTTACAATAGGTCGAACAGAGATATTGTCATGTTGGTCGATTACCACCGGTTTTCGCACCGATGCACCAACGGCAAGAATAGCAACTTCTGGCGGGTTTATGATGGCGTTAAACTGTGTTATTCCATACATTCCCAGATTCGAGATCGTAAACGTCCCTCTTTGAACTTCACTTAACTCAATTTTGCCTTGTCGCGCTTTTTGGCTTAGCTCATTCAGCCTTAAGGCCGTTTCGGAATATGACAGGTGGTTTGCATTATGGATCACAGGGACTATCAGTCCATCATCCAGGGTTGTAGCGACGCCGATATTTATTTCTTTCCAGAGATGAATACCGTCATCCAGCAATGAAGCGTTCAGATACTTGTTGCGTTCCAATGCCCAGGCGACCAGCCTGACCAGGATGGCAGTAAGGGAAACCTTGCTGGTGCCATTAGAGATTGAGTTTTCGTTAATTCGTACTCTTAATTCTTCAAGGCGGGTCATATCGGCTTCAATTGTTTCGAAAATATGTGGCACAGTTTGGAAGCTTGATTGCATTTTTCGTGCAATATGAGCCCGTTTTCCTGTCATTTGAACAATCTCTGCTTGAAGCGCTGCATCTGGCTCTGTTGAACTATGTGCTGTTTGAGCGACATCTTTCAATTGAATTCTGCCAAAAGGACCGGTACCTTTTAATGATTCTAATGCTATGTTTTTTTCTTTAGAGACCCTGCGGGCTGCAGGGGTCGCGGCAATTTTACTCCCGGGTCCAAAGCCAGGAACTGATGTTTCCACTAAGGTTGCTGCGTAGGCTTCGACATCTTCACGAGAAACTATGCGGTTAGAAGAAGGCACATCGCGAATATCAACATTCAACTCCTTTGCTACTTTTACAGCAATTGGTGAAGCCTGTTTGCCCTTCTCTTCCACAGTTGAGACAGGTTCTTGAACGGGTTTTGTTGCCTTGTCATGCTTTGACGCTGAAGCGTTTTCCACGTCACTTAAACTCTCACCGGGCTTCAATATATATGCAATTATTGTCGCAACAGGCACAACGTCGCCTTCATTGAACAGAATCCCACTCAATATGCCATCACCTGGTGAGTTAACTTCGATGGCGACTTTGTCTGTCTCAACTGTGAGCAGAGTCTCGTCGAATTTTACGTGGTCCCCTTCAGCCTTCTCCCAGGAAATGATGGTAGATTCAACCTGATCCATATCGACTTTGGGCATGATCACTGGTGTTGGCATTTTAGTAATCTCCTCTTACAATAGCCCGGATCTCTCTTTCAATATCTTCTTCCTGGGGCACTGCTGCGGCTTCCAACACACGGTTGTAAGGAATTGGTATGTTTTTACCTGTCAGGCGTCTCATCGGAGCGTCCAAATAATCAAAAGCCCGGCTGGATGATATGATCGCCATAATCTCGCCAGCCCATCCAGCGGTTTCACAAGCCTCATGGACAACGAGCAGCTTGCCTGTCTTCATAACTGAATTAATGATCGTTTCTGTATCAAGTGGAACCATGGTGCGTGGGTCAATAATCTCCACATCGATACCTTCGGCTTCTAACCTGTTTGCCACTGCCAGCGATTTGTGGACCATGACACCGTTTGTGACGATAGTTAAATCTTTACCAGCCCGTTTTACATCAGCGACACCAAACGGGATTTGATAATCTTCTTCCGGAACTTCCCCTTTCATCTTATAGAGCAGTTTATGTTCAACAAAACAAACTGGATTGGGATCATGAATGGCTGTTTTTAGAAGACCCTTGGCATCATAAGGTGTTGATGGGGTAACAACCTTCAGTCCCGGTAAGTGCATTAAAAGTGTTTCGAGAGACTGAGAGTGTTGAGCAGCTGCTCCGGTTCCTGATCCACTTGGCATGCGAATCACCAATGGTACCGTTGCCTTACCGCCAAACATGTAATGCATTTTTGCTGCCTGGTTGCCAATCTGGTCTAGAGTCAGAAGGATAAAATCCATGAACATGATCTCGGCAACCGGGCGCATTCCCAACAAAGCCGCGCCAATTGCGGCACCGATGATCGACGGTTCTGAGATCGGGGTTTCAATAATCCGTTTTTCTCCGAATTCTTTGAGCATTCCTGTGGTTACGCCAAATGCTCCGCCATAAACACCAATGTCTTCACCAATAATAAACACTCTTTCATCTTGCTTCATTTCTTCCCATAAAGCAGATCGAATCGCTTCAGCGTATGTAATTTCAGGCATAGACGTACTCCTTAACTGTTGATGCATCAGGGTCGGGTGAAGCATTTGCGAAATCTACTGCAGATTCGATGACGGTCAAAGCTTCCTGCTCGATCACTTCCAACTCTTGAGCCGAGAAAATATTATTATCAAGCAAGTTATTCTTGAAACGGATGATTGGGTCTTTGACAGAGCGCCATTCATTGATTTCGTCTTTGGATCGATAAAGATTTCTGTCACTCTTGGAATGACCGAAATATCTGTAAGTTTGGGTCTCGATGAGAGTTGGACCCTCTCCTGCCCTGATGTTCTCTGCCGCGTTTTTGACAGTCTCATAGACAGTGAGAAGATCATTGCCATCGATGTAGTGCCAGGGAATGTCATAGGCTTCTGCACGCTGGGCAATCGGTAATTTGGCTGAGACCCGTTTGATATCCATTGACATGCCATATTGATTGTTTTCGCATATAAACAGAATTGGTAGTTTCCAAAGCCCCGCCATGTTCAAAGTTTCATGAAAGACACCCTCGTTTGAAGCTCCATCTCCAAAAATTGAAATGCATATCTGATCTCGTTTTTGCATTTGAAGCGCCAAGCCGACGCCAAGGGAATGGGGTATCCCTCCTCCAACGATCCCGTTCGCCCCTAAATTGTTGGAAGAAAAATCAGCAATGTGCATCGAGCCACCGCGACCTTTACAATAGCCGGCTTCTTTACCTAAAAATTCAGCCATCATTAGGTTGAGATCTGCATTTTTTGAAATGAAATGACCATGTCCACGGTGGTGGTTAATCAGATAGTCGTCAATATGAGTCGCATGACGAATGCCAACTGCTACAGCTTCCTGACCGGCAGACAAGTGCATTGTGCCATGAACCTTGCCAAGGGCATAGAGCTTATCTGCCATAAGTTCAAATTCCCTTATCGTGCAAAGCTTTCTGAACATTTCGAGAAGCTCTTCCTTTTGTAGGTTTAATCTTTCAACTTTTTCGATAAATAGTTCTTCTTTGTTGTTCTTTTCCATGTAACCTCAGATATTGAATTTTATGTCAATGGTGAATTTAATATCGACCTGGCGGTCAGACTATCAGTAACTAAGTAATTGATAAACCTGGAATTTAACGCGCCAATGATAGCATTTACCTTTGCTGGTCCACCAGCGATGGCTATGCGGATTGGAATGCGAAGCAGATCTTCCAGTTTGATTGAAATAATACGATCCAAGATTTCATCAGTATAAGGAGTGCCATCCATTCTAAAATAGTTGCTGGAGATATCACCAACAACACCGTTTTCACGCATGATGTTTACTTCTTCCTCAGAGAGAAGACCTGAAAGGTAGAGACTGGAATATTGAGTCACGGTGGTGCCAATCCCCAGCAGGGCGATATCGACCGTTTTTCCCAATTCGATCGTTTCTTTAATCCCTTTGGTTTCGCGAAGAGACCGCGCAATTTCAGGCGTTTCGCACAGATAAGGCGCGTTAATAAAATATCCTTCTCCGCCCAGCTTCTCGGCAAGACGTTTTACGATAATGTGACCATCATAATCGACGTTGCGTGCGCCTTGAGCACCAACAAGTTGAACGACCGTAATTGACGGATCTTTAATAACAGGCAAAGCTTCGACTGCGGCACTAACGGCAGTTCCCCAAGCTATACCGACTGATATATTCTCTTTTAATTGTTTTCTGAGTACATTTGCTGCTGCACGGCCCAGGAGGTTAACCAATGGTTCGGGTCTCGAGTCTTCAAGGGAAACAACCCTGACACACCCGATATTGAACTTGTCTTTTATTGCTTTTTCGAGCGCTGGATTAGAGTTAATTTGTCTGACTATTTTAAATTCGACAATTTCCTGCTGCCTTGCTTCGGTGAGCATCCTTGATATCATTGAACGTGAAACACCTACTTTTTTTGCAATATCAGACTGATCCATGTTTTCCAGATAATACATTTCTGCAACATCTGCCAAAAGATTCAATCGTTGTTGGGAGATTTTTTCATTTGCCATAGGACTGTTTCCATAAGTAATACAATATCAATTATTCACGTATATGAGTATATCATCACATACGTGCACTGTCAATATTTTCGCATCAGTTCAGCTAAAATGTTTGCAAATTTTGGAAGATTAACAATTTAGCAAATATTTTGTTCCTGACAAAGAATCCCGGAAAATATCAAGGCAAAATGAATTAGAATAGTTGCAATGAAGAAGACAATAATTAAGAATCTTTCTATCATTGTGGTCGTTGGGCTGATCTATTTTCTCTTTCTTGTGCCTATGAGTCGTTTGTTTGCCTTGCTTCCCGGGACTGAGGTGCGTCCCGGCTCTTTCATTCCTCCAGCAGCAGGTATCTATTTTGGTATGCCCGCAGCAATTGGGGTTTTTATTGGTAATCTCTTTGCCGATTTGGTTACCTTCAAAACCATAAATCTGCCTACGCTTTTTGGCAGTCTCTTTAATTTTTTTATGGCTTACATTCCGCACAGGCTCTGGTATGCGACGGATAGGAAACATTTGAAGGAGGATCTCTTAATCTACGACAGCAGGAGTCTCGTGAAATTCATCGTGATATTGCTGTTTAGCTCTCTCACTGCTGCGATGGGAATAAGCTTATCCATGCTTATGTTTGCTGAGGTCAATCCCAGAGACAGTATAGTTCAGTTGTTCTTGAATAATTTCGAGTTTGGTCTTATTTTTGGAGTCATCGCCCTGACACTCCTGCCAAAAAGCAAATTTAAGCTGCTGCTACCTAAGGGAGTATTCCGCAGTAAAGTGACTTCACGAGGAGCATATCTCCTTTTATTACTGCCCCTGGTTATTTTTATGCTTGGATTGTTCTTCGGACAGAGTTTCTCAGCTGCTGATGCAGGACTTGAGCTGGCTCTCATATCAATTTGTCTTGCTCTTGGTGTTATGCTGCTGCCGGTTTATCAGCCGGAAGTAAACAAGGAAAGCGAGATGCTTAAGACCTCAATCCGTTTGAGGATCTTTATCTATTTCATTATTGATGTCATGTTGATAGCATTCGTCCTGCTGCTGATCTTTGTCGGTTTTTACAGCAGGCTTGAATCGGACAAAATGCGTCTATGGAATATGACCTATCTTGCCGCCGGCATCAGCTTGAACCTGATCATGCTTATTTCTGCCATTATCCTCAAAGGTATGGAAAAGAAGATAACGGTGCCTTTATATAATCTGGCGCGAGCCTTTCAAACTGAAAATAATACGAAGGTGTCTGCGAATGAGATGGATGTCTTCTCTTCAGCGATTGACTTCTATTCGGTTAGCATGGAAGGAGAAGAGAACACTTCTGATGAATATAAGCTCTATATTGGGTTGACCGATAAAGATGCCTGTGAACAGCTCATTTCGGTGGAAGAAGCCAGAGCTATTCTTGGCCATATATGCCTTGATTATGTTCAGGGCTATATGGCAGATGAAACCAGAGGCGGCTGGCTGGATGAAGGAAAAAATAAGATACAGGAGAACACTCTGGTGTTTACAATCTTCGGAGCCACTGACGAGCAGATACACAACATTGCTGATGAGTCGATAATCAGCTTGAACCAGGAAGCGATTCTAATTATTAAGAACAATAAGCAGCATGAATTCTATTCAGGCCCAGCATTACAGTAGATAACACGCTTCTTACTCCAGATCAGTTCTTACTCTGTGAGTGAATTTGTTACCCAGGCACTAATTTCTAAGCCTTTGTTAGATTCTCCAAATCGAGATTCCTACATCCGCTCCTGGGATTCCCCTGACGGTTTGGGTTTTTATGGACAGAATATAAATCTGTTTTCCTCTTAATAACCTGTACTTTTTTATAGAATTTTGAGCGGTCCCAGTCTGGAGGGAAATAATCCGGATGCCTGGACGTGGATTGAGCGACGCTTACGTTGTAAACAATTCTTTGATTTTATCAAGTTGTATTTCTGTTAATCCACACTCGATTAAATAGTTGTAGGCATCGCCATAATCAGTTTTTAATTTGTTTAAAAACACAACTATGTTTTCGCGATTAGAATTCGCTAAGTTCAGTGGAAGGTTTGATGTTTCGAAAGAAGTGTCTCTAAATAAATAGGAGAAGGTCACTTCATAATTAGCAATAATATCTCCATCTTTAGCACCCAATAAATTTAATAACAAAGCAGCAACCACTCCCGTTCTATCTTTTCCAGCAGCACAATGGAACAAAATACCTGTTTTCTGCTGGTCTGCAAAGACAGAAAAAATTTCATTAAACGATGACTTGCCATCTTCTAAAAGAAGACAATAGAAATCGCTTAACCTTATGTCAGTTTCTGCTTCCATAATGTTCATAATTTTCGTGACATTCTCTGTAATCATCAATGAGATATAGTGCTTTTCAAATTCTTCATTTTCAGCTAAAACATAGCCAGTTTTTTCTCTTTCTTCCTGATCTCTCAAATCGATTACAGTTGTGATGCCATATTCTTTTAGTTGTTGAATGTCCTTAGGGCTTAAATTGGAAATATCATCACTTCTTAAAACTTTGTTCCATTTAACTTGTTTATTATCGCCTAATGGGATGCCCCCCAATTCTCTTGTGTTATAAGTAGTTTCTAAATCCAAACGGGTGACATGTCTCATTAAATTTCTCCTCTTTATTTAGTATTACCAGGATATTATAGTGCCTTCATTCATTACCTGTCTTTATCTCATCGCCGTCGGGTAGAATGAACGTCTGCTCAAACTTGAGCTCAAGTCTTTATCAAACTCTTCTAATCAACCCTTGTCATCAATACCACCGTCTCCACATGTGTTTGCGCTAGCATAAGAGGACGCAGAAAAGTCCTCGGTTTGTGATGAAGATGACGGAAGAATTGCATTCCCGTCTTGATCAAATTGTCTCCGTGCTATCCCATAATT
>Ga0123334_1005865_pt1 | contig 11615 bp, 9 predicted proteins | sample BiotimSIPDNA_FD_89706 | JGI IMG/M metagenome (GOLD analysis project Ga0123334, IMG submission 89706) | Anaerobic biogas reactor microbial communites from Washington, USA - Biogas_R1 time_0 SIP DNA | ecosystem: Engineered > Bioreactor > Anaerobic > Unclassified | place: Washington, USA | collected... | reverse complement strand
TGGAACCACTAGATATCCGCACGGAAATGAAGCGTCGCATAGAGGCCTTGGCTTCCTTGTATTAAGATTCTGTTCCTGTAACAGGAACATATTTGTGTTTTCGTTCCTGTACTAGGAACGTTAATACGACAGGACAAACGCACGAAGTACCAGCAAGTAATTGTAAGAAATGAAATAACCACCTGAGAAATCGAAAAAATTGAAAGATTTTCTGGTATATTGGGTGGGTTTCTTGTATAATGTATTACATTGAGTGTAATACTCAAGGAGGACCTATGCCCTACCCACCATGGGTGATGGAACATAAGAAGAAAGGAATGTACGTCAACAAGATCAACGAGGGTACCTACCGTATCTATCGGGGTCATTCCGAGCGGGTCAAGGGAACCAGCACGGTTAAACGGGTTGTCGATGAATACATCGGTACCATCACTGAGGCCGACGGGCTCATTCCTACAAAACCGAAGGTCAAAGGTGAGGTTCGCACCCTCCGCTCTGGTGGCTATGCCCTTGTCCGGTGGTTCTGTCGCACCCAGATCGAAGGAATCCTCCGTCGCATGGGAGATGAAGGTCATTCAGTGGCAGCCGTAGCCGTTCTGCATGTTCTCTATGGGGAAGCGACTGACTTTCTCTACAATAATGACTGGGTAGGTATCGCTCATCCTGGAGTTTCGCTACCTGTCTCTCCTTCGGTGGACTCGGAGGCGAAGAGAGTGGCGAGAGCGATGGGCACCACCCTTGCATCCGCTGTGGGTGAACAGCTCTCTACCGTATTGGAAGCTTCTTCGTTTGTGTACAAGGTCTGGGTCAATGGGCAATGGGTGAGCGCCGCAGTGCCCGAGCAGTGCAAGGTTCTTGCACATACATACAGTTTTCGCTGGGAGGTCTGACATGGAAGAGGAAACCACAAGAGGCACGGATCTGTTCATGGAAATACGAGAGGCGATGGGGAATATTGGACCGTGGCAGGGAGAGCGGAAGGCCACGCGTAAAGTGATCAATCGCCTGGTGAGCATTCTGGACACGAATGTCGATGACCCCAGGATGCGTGGCAAGATATCCTACCCGCTTTCAGAGATCATCGTCCTCTCGTTCTTCGCTGTACTCGGAGGCGCGCTCTCCTTTCAGGATATTGAAGCGATGTGTAGGTTCAAGGAAAAGTATTTCCGCAAGTTTCTTCCTCTGAAATCGGGAATCCCCTCACACGACACCTTCTGCAGGGTCTTCTCTCTGATGGACATGGAGCAGCTCAATGATACATTGGTGACCTTCGTCATGGATTCAATGGAAGATCTGCGCAAGGCCCTGAAGATACAGGAACCGCCGATACGCCAATTATGTGTGGACGGCAAGGAATCGAGGAGTTCAGGCAGGCTGCCCGATGCCGATGGCAATCTCATCCGGAATATCCAGACGCTCCATGTGTACTCATCCTACAATGGGATCTGTCTCAAGTCAGTCCAGATAGAGGAAAAGTCCAATGAGATTCCCATGGCCCAGAGGGTGTTGGCCACGATGGATCTGAGAGGAACCCTTGTCTCCTTCGATGCAATGAACACCCAGAAGGATACCATAGACGTCATCATTGCCGGCAAAGGGCATTACCTGGGAGGGTTGAAGGGAAACCAGAAGACACTGCTGAGCGAGAGCGCCGCCTATTTCACTGCCGAATACCTCAAACAGGCCGAGGATGACCCTGATCTCTATTACCGAACGTTGGAGAAGGCACACGGCCAGATGGAGGAATGTGTATACACCGTAGCGAAAGTGAAGGTTCGCGAACGGTGCTTCTTCTCCGATTGGACGGCAATAAAGGCTGTGGTTCGTTTTGACAAGCGCACGCAGAAGATCAACACCGGAAAGAACACCGAAGAGACCCGTTACTACATCACGAGCCTTGATTCCAATGCTCAGATCTGCGGCAAGGCGATACGTGAGCATTGGCAGGTCGAGAATTCTCTGCATGGGTTCATGGATATGATGTTCTGTGATGACGAGAATGCTACGGTCAGCCGCAGGGCGAGTGGGAATCTTTCGCTGGTGAAGAAGATGACCCTTTCGCTTTACAAGATGATGAAACCTGTGGAGAACTCGAAGACGCTCAGTCACATCAAGAGAGGATTCAATTGGGCCTACGAAGACATCCTCGAAAGAATGCTCAGCATGTGCGACAACAGGACTATTCGCAATGCGTTGGAAGAGTCCCTGAGAAAGAAATAGTTTCACCGCCTGCTTTTTGACATCCTACTATCGATTTGAGACACCCGCTCCTCATTCGGGGAGAAGCTTTCGGGTGTTTTCTCATGTTCTCAACCATTGAGCCCTCTCCATATTTTCACACGCACTCCTTCGTTCCTCTGTCAACTTCTATTTCATGCGTTTGTCCTATTGTCTTTATATCACTATGTGACATTAAACGATCTCTATGCTACAATGCGCGAGAGGGGTAAGGAGCATGCGATGCGTTTCAATGAGAAATTGAATCTATTGATGAAGATGTCAAATACAACGAACATGTTGTTGGCCGAGGCTTTGGGTATAGATCCCTCGCTTGTAAGCCGTTGGAGAACCGGTTCAAGAGAACCGAACTTCCATTCACGCTATATCATATCTATCGGAGCATATTTCGCTTCGATCGCCAAACAAGATTTCCAACGAGTAGCGTTACTTGAACTGACAGGGCACACTTTTGAAGAAAAGGATGTCGCGGAACCGATAATTGCAAACTATGTGACACGATGGCTCACCAACGATTCGAAAATCACAGGAGAAACCATTCAAACCTTACTAGATACCATATCACAAGCGACAATGGCCGAAAATCGACAAACGCATCATCTCGAGCTACCGCAAGAGCCTTCGGGAACCAGTGTGTTGTCCCAGACATTTCATGGGACCGGCGGCCTTCAGGAAGCTGTGACGAAGTTGTTGCTCCGTACGCTCTCAGCGGGACAACAATCGGTTTTATTGCTGTACAGTGACGAATCGATGGACTGGATAAATTCATATCCGGCGTTTGCCCGCATGTGGAGTTATCTCTTGGTGCAATGTATCCGAAAGGGAACAAAGATAAAAATCATCCACACATTGGCACGAGATAGCAGCGAATTGGCAGGTGCCGTTGAGAAATGGCTCCCGTTCTACCTTACCGGGGCAATAACCAGCTATTACTATCCGCGAAAGCTCGATGGACTATTCAGACATACGCATTTCATCTTACAGGGACAGGCAGCGGTCTCGTCCGTATCGGTCAAGCACCAAGAAAAAGCGACAATCGCCTACCATTTTTCAGCTGATCCGATCCAAGTCGATGCGATGCAGAAACTTTTCAACGCGGAACTCGATCAATGCAAACCGCTGGTCAGAACCTTCATCGGCAAAGCGATTTCAAACGTGAACACACAAAGGCTGGCATTCTTGTCGATGCCGGGTTCGTATGCGGCCAATCTAGAAATATTGCCGACTACCGGAATGCCGACACACCTCTTAGAACAGATGCTTATCCGTAATAATGTTCCTCTCGATGAACGAATTGCAATTGTTGAGAAGGCTAAGGAATATGATAAGATTGTCATACAAATTCTACAGAAGCAGGATTACCTTTTCCTTATCTGCCTGCCAAGAATAAACGATGTCCTTAAGGGTAATGTGAAAGCCGGAGCAGTCGAACTGTATGTACGTCGACCATGCAATTATCTCCCCCAAGAGTATCTTGAACACCTCAGGCATACGATTGAATTGCTCAAACATAATGATCGCTTGCAGTTATGCATCATTGCTAAAAAATATATGATTCCGAACGTCCAGGCATTTGCAAAGCCGGGAGCCGGGATGGTGGTATTGAAGTTGAACGAACCGAAATTCGCATTCATTTCCGAACAACGCGATCTTGTTTCAGCCTTGTACCGCCATATTACCGTCCAAGCCCAAAAGTTACCGAAACGTGAACGGAACAAGGAGTTTGTCCTTAATAGATTGGAGAATTTTGCCACGCGGATTGAATCGGGCATGGCAAAGAATGACTCTTGAATACTATGGAAACATTACACATTGTAATAAATAATACATTAAAGAAGGAGTGTTTATATGGGAAAATTATCTATTCCTCCCGCAAAGGAACATGAGAAGACGATCAGCGTGAAACCGTACGATTTTATCGCTCTCGGTGCATTGGTGACAAGGCTTGATCCAGGAATCGTCCCATTCGAATATGCTGATACATACATAGTTCATGTCTCTGGTGGCGAATTTAACGTAGCAGCCAACCTCTCAAGGGCTTTCGGATGCAAGACAGGGGTTGTTTCGGCAATGGTCGACTACCCTATCGGACGGAAAATCGAAGCTGAAGTACGCCGCATGGGAGTCCATGGATTCTATACCAGGTATGAGCACGACGGAGTACACGGACCGAACATGGCCCAGGTCTGGAGCGATATGGGCGGCGGAGTCCGTCCGCCCGTGGTTTTTTATAACCGATCGGATGAAGCAGCGGCCAGATTGCAGCCTGGAAGTGTAGATTGGAAAGCAGTCTTTTCCGACAACGTCCGCTGGTTCCATTCCGGCGGAATTTTCAGTGCTCTTTCAAGTACTACCCCCGAGTTGGTAATCGAAGGAATGAAAGCCGCACACGCTGCCGGAGCAGTCGTGTCGTTCGATCTCAATTACCGGGCAAAGTTGTGGGCTTCGAATGCAGCGAAGGGCGAAGATCCGGTAAAGAAAGCACAGAGTGTTTTGGGTAGAATCGTCGAGCATGTGGATGTGCTCGTCGGAAATGAAGAAGACCTTCAAATGGGGTTGGGTCTCGAAGGGCCAAAGGTTGAAAAACATGGCAAGCTCGACCCTTCTTCATTCTTTGGCATGATGGCTACCGTATCAGAACGTTTCCCGAACATCAAGGCTGTCGCGACCACTATGCGAGAAGTTCGTTCGACCAACCGTCATGATTGGAGCGCAGTCCTTTGGCTCGACGGAAAAGGTTATCAAGCCCCGACATGCTCGCTTGACGTATATGACCGTGTCGGAGGCGGCGATGGATTTGCTGCCGGCCTCATTTTTGGTCTATTGTCCGGGAAGGACCCTGAAGATGCGCTCAAACTCGGTTGGGCTCACGGTGCGTTGCTGACGACCTATCCTGGAGACACCACCATGGCAACGCTCGAACAAGTAGAAGCTTTTGCAAAAGGTGGTTCTGCACGAATCCAACGGTAATAACATAGTAATTACATGTTTTGAAGCTGTCGTCGAACCGGCAGCTTCTCTTTATTTGGCATCCCGATCGTAACTTGAAAGGATAAATTGTCGATTTTCTTGACGAGCATGACGTTGGTAGGCTACAGTCATGGGAGAAACAGAATAAGGAATATCATGCGCTGGCGGATAACTGCAAGAATAGTATCAATAATTTTTATAGTATCGGTTCTCATGTTCGCCATCGCCTGTAGTTCTACAAACAGGATAGTCATCGACGGAAACACATCGCAGCAGATCGCTAATTACGTGATCGATAGTGCCGTGGATTGCGATTCGTCTTTACGTGGAAATATTCCGTCAAATCTACGTAACGGAGCCTATGTGCTCCAAACTGATGAAGAACACCTCTATTACACGACTACGATTCAATTTGATGACGGTACAACGTTCGGATATCTTTATCATTTGCCTTCACAAGCAATCGGCAATGATTTTCTTGAATTTGACATACTCGCGGAATTGAACGGACCGATGCTTGGTATCTTCGATTCGGTTCTCTATTACATCGACGTACAAAACAACAAACAAATCACTGCGTTTGATCTTACCTCATTCGAAACGACAACAGTAACCGGTTCCGGCATCTCCAGCGCTCATCTTTTCGACGGAGCCCTGTACTATTCGTATCATAATCGGGAAGGTCTCTTTCGAAGTATCATCGGAGCTGAGAATCAAGAACAAAAACTCTATCACTCCGGTGGAATAATCCTCTCAGTCTGCAAAGAGATGATTCTCGCATATGCCGATAAAGAAAACCACGAATCATTGGTGGCGGTCTCACTCAACCCAACAATTTCGACCCGATACTATTCTGGTCATACATTTGAGGATGCCGAGGCCATCGGCTCATGGATTTTTTTCACCGAGAATGGATATCTGTTCCGCATGGGGATCGACGGTTCTTTAGCGATCAAGACCTATGACGGCATGGTTGATAGTTATGCCATAGCTGATGGGAGACTAGCCATATCTTCAAGTGACAAGGGGATTCTCTTAGGAAAAATCGACGGGACCAATCTAAAGGAAATCAGCAAGGACAGAGCCTCCGGACTATCAATGATCGGTAAGAATCTTTTTTATATAAACCACCTCGATGACAACAGTATCTATGTGTATGACATGGAAAATTCGAAACGTTCCAGGCTCCAAGGCGATACTCTTCCTGATGGCGGGCTGGGCATGACACCTATCGAAGCACAACGATATGATGCGATGATGACCTATTACGGCAGTTTCGTGGAAATCGTTAGAGACTTGGAGACTTCAGTCGAATCTTATACCGGAACCTTGCCATCAGAGGTCTTGTTCGTTGAATTCGAAGCAGAGGCTGACAAGCCGATCCTTTACTCACTTCCCGGAAGGCGTCAATTTACTCCCGACAAAGTAAACACCATCGTGCTCATACGACAAGAAGTCACGTTGCTCGGATATTATACCGATGGAAGTGCGGCCAATCGTCTTGATACGACGCTCACCGTTTTCAGAACCGATGTGATCGAACCTCTCTTCAAACTGAGGGTGGAAGGGAAACCACCGACATTAATCAAACATGGAGAAGGAGATCGCCTCGGCCTTACAAGGTCATGGCATCAAAAAGCGTTTGATTTTGAGAAAGATTTTGTCGTTTACCAATAAAATCAGTGTAGAAATCTTTTGATCATCTTCATGTATTGCGGTTTGTACGGATGATAACGCATCGGAACATCAAACAAAAGTGATTTTCTCAGGATACTTTTCCTATGGCTGAACGTATCGAATCCTGTTTTCCCATGATAGGCACCCATACCGCTATAGCCCACGCCCCCGAAAGGCATTCTAGGATTTCCGATGTGCATGATCGTATCATTGATACACCCACCGCCGAAAGAGATTTTGGCAATCATTCTTTTCGCTAGCGTACGGTCATTGGTGAAGAGATAGAACGCCAATGGCTTAGGACGCTTGGCCACATAATCCGCGGCATCCTCAATCTCATCAAACTCAAGAATCGGGAGAATCGGACCAAAGATTTCTTCTTGCATCAGCGGATGCTCTTGATTGTTTTCGATATCAACCAACGTAGGTTCGAGACGATCCTGTGAATGGGACCCTCCGTGTAGGATAGTACATCCTTCAAGCAATCCGACAAGATGATCTAGCTTCTCTTTAGTTATTATCTTTGGGTATTCGGGGTTATGTAAAATATCGGAACCCATTGCCAATGTGATCTGTCGTTTGAGAGCCTCCACCAACGGTTGTTTGCAACTCGAATGCACCAAGATATAATCTGGTGCGATGCATGTTTGCCCTGTATTGATCAATTTCCCGAATACGATGCTTTTAGCAGCTTTCTCGATTGAAGCATTCCTGTCAATGATAACCGGACTTTTGCCTCCGAGTTCGAGTGTTACCGGAACCAAATTCTTCGCAGCCGCTTCCATCACCACCTTTCCGACTGTTGTGCTACCGGTAAAGAAAATATGGTCAAACGGCAATTCCAATAAATTGGCGTTGGCGACTCTCCCTCCCTGAACAACAGAAATATATTCCATTTTGAAAGTTGACGATATCGCAGTCGTAATCACTTGGGAAACATTCGGAGCATAAGCTGATGGTTTGAGGATCGCGCAATTCCCAGCCGCTATGGCCGCGACCAATGGAACAAGATTCAATTGTACGGGATAATTCCATGGAGCCATGACAAGTACCACACCCAACGGCTCTGATAAGATTAGGCTTGACGCAGGCATCTGGGCCAAAGACGGTAGAACCCTGCGAGGTTTCATCCAACGGCGCAAGTGTGACATAGCATAAGAAATTTCATGCAATACAATGCCTGTTTCACTCATGTAGCTCTCATAAGCGGTTTTACCCAAATCCGCGTACAGAGCTTCAGCAAAACGATCGCTGTACTCAAGTACCATCTTCTTGAGATTTGTCAGGGCTTCAATTCGATTGGCGTATGATCGGGTATGTCCTTCCGCGAAATATGTTCGTTGCTTCGCAAACAGTTCCTCTGATTTCATAACCGTACCCTCCGGATAGAATTATTCTATCACATGAATCCGGAAATGAGAGCGTTCTGTTTCAATAATTCGTTCGTCCGCCATTTTTGAGATCTCTCGAGAAAGTGCACTGCGGTTCACACATAAGAAATCAGCCAATTCGTCCCGGTTGAAGGGAATCTCGAAATCCATGGCGTGCTGCAATTCACTTTGCCATACCAGGTAAGCCATCAACTTGTCACGGATCGAACGCTGTGAAAGAATTACCAGTTTTCGATTCATCATCAGGTTGCGGTCAGCCAATACACCCATCATGTTCTCGATGATTTTTGAATGGAACCGACACGCTCTCGCACATGGCGAGACAATCTTGTGGAACTTGAGAAACAATATGCTGCAATCCGTATCGGCTTGTACCGAAACCGGACTTGCTTGAATGTTACCGCTGGCATACACCTGTCCGAACGGCTCCCCTACCGCGAGTTTAGCGGTAATCGAGCGATTGCCAAAGGCATCTTCCGTAATTATTTGCACGCTCCCGCTTAGGACCACCCCGATTTCACCGGTTACATCCGTTTCTCTCACGATATATTGCTTGGCATCGAACGAACGAGTCGAGGCTCCCAGACAATTGAGAACATGAGTCAATTCACCTATTTCGAGTGAATTGAACAGCGGGGTGTTAAGCATGCCACATATTCTTGTATCCATTAGACTTTGTTGCATTAGCAACAATCCTAGAGACTTTTTCGATCTGTGGCAAGACGTTCGACACAACACGGAGTCAAAGTGATGATTTTCCATACATATACATCGTCAAAGAAATATCTTAAAAGGAAATCTTGGCTTTCAAAACTATTCGATCGGATGCTGGATGAGGAACCAACGCCACATCCAGTGCCGCCTGTTCCCTAATTTTCTTATTATTTGAAACTCCCCAGATCGTTGTTCTAATTACTTGCAGTACTCTAGAGACTGCAATGACAGCTCCTCCGCCAATGATCATGCCCGCACTCAATTTTCCCAACGGTGTCGTTATTTCATAGCTACTGGTATCACCCGTGATTCCCTTACCGAAACCAACACCGAACCAATCGATGCCAAGACCGAACGCACCGATGATTGCTGAACCCAAGCCAATTCCATCAACAGCTGCTCCGAACACTGCTCCGTTGTGATCCCCGATTGCCGCAGAACCGCTGCCGAATCCTATGATCAATGATGTTGTTATCGGCCAACCTAGCCTTACCTCGCTTTGATCAGCAACAGTGGCTCCCAATGACCCTACGATCAAGACCAAGACTAGTAACACAATCCATAATTTTGTCCAATTCATGTCGTACTCCAAATACATTAACATTATCCCAGATTTACATATAATCAACCATGAAAAACAAAATTCATTGAATAACCATGCGATTAGTCATCTGAAATGTCAATTTCATAATGCGTATTGACAAACCGAATTATCGGCAGTATGAAGCAAGAGCAAAGTGATACATGTAATCACGTCGAGAATCGAGGATGTACATGAATATTCGTTGTATCGAACATAACAAAATGATGGTTGCCCGGGTACCATCCAGTTCGACAATATTCCAGGATGTGGATGCGGCATTGGATCTGTTAGTCACCGTTCGTCATGATCATGGTTGTGACGGTATGATAGTTGATGCTTTGGCGATCGATGCCCGATTCTTTACATTAAGCACAGGACTTGCCGGAGAAGTTTTACAAAAATACGTCATGTACATGATGAAACTGGTAATTATTGGTGACTTTTCACAAACAACTAGCAAAAGCCTTCGTGATTGTATATACGAGTGCAACCAAGGGACACAAGTATTATTTGTTTCGGATGAAACTGAAGCTTTGGCGAAAATTTGCATTCCCACAACTAAGTGTAATAATTCATATGGACAAATTCGTTGATATCCCGTACTATTGCTAACAGATTTTAGGGCGCGTAACTCAGCGGGAGAGTGCTACCTTCACACGGTAGAAGTCGTTGGTTCAAACCCAATCGCGCCCAACTCTCAAATACTTTCTTTGCAAGTATTTGAGTGGATTACCGTGTAGTTGGAGTCTATGCATCTCTCTCAAGTGTGACCTTTACTGTTACCTTTATAAAGGAAAAGGTGGGTATTTTTGAGTTGAAGCATAGCCAGACCCTACTGGTGGTTTCCTCTCTATTATGCGAAAACTACTCAAGGGCAACGTTATTAAATAGCCTATCATAAACAGCTTCAAAGTGTCCAATTTCTTTTTCAGTTAACTGTAGGAATTCCTTTTCACGTGCTCGTTTTGATAGTTTTCCCTCATTCTGTGAGATGAAACTATACAAGAGAAAGACAGTAGAATCAGGCATTTCAACGGAATTCTGTATAGTTTCTCTGAACCGATCATAATTCACTAGGAATCGTGTCTCTTCAGGGAGATCATGTTCAATAGTTTGCTGTACACAATGATATAGGAACTCCACATAGGGGGTTGCATCAAAGTATCGGTAGTAGTCTATTGTCGAATTCAGGACACGTACATTGTGATCTTCTGTAGGTTCCCATCGCATGAAAGGGAGAATGCTTTGTGAGTAATCTTTTAGGACGGATGCATATTCCTCTATTCGAAGTAACATTGCACTTGAAATAGGAAATATCATTCCTGGAGGATTGTAACCATGCTCTGCAAGAATATGATGGATGAGATATCGATGAATCCTTCCATTTCCATCAGAGAATGGATGGATAATCACAAACCCGAAGGCGATGGCAGCTGCGGCAACGACTGGATCAATTTTTTGGGAAACTCTTTTATTATAAACAATAAGTCCTGAAATCAAAGAGTCAATATCTTCATATCTAGCACTTATATGTTCAACAATGGGTGTTCCTGTTTCCCTATCATGTTCGCCGATGAAGCCCCCTTCGTCTCTGAACCCTATTTTTACAAAACCTCTAGAGCCTATCACAATATGCTGGAGTCGTATCAGCTCCTCTTTACTCAAAGGTGATTTCCCTGCTTCTCTCAGCGCATTACCCCATCGCTGAATCCTATCATGGGAAGGTGTCTCATTTTCTATGGAAAAACTTGCTTTGGAATCTTTAAGTAGCAAAAATGCTGCAGCACGGGCAACGACATCCTTTGGGATATCTGAAATGACTTGGAGAGCTTTAAGTTTAAGGTTCAAATTGAGATATTCTTCAAGTTCTTCAGTCCTTTTGATCAGCGGACAAAAATCAGGAGTCCCTGGAAGATTGTTCACTACACGGTGTCTCCTGGAATTCTCGCCTTCTATGGCAACTTGCTGTTTGTGATTTACAACCAATACGTAATTACCTTTTTTGGCATCAGGGATATCAAGTAGTGTTCCCATGAGCCATT
>Ga0123334_1005863_pt1 | contig 11617 bp, 10 predicted proteins | sample BiotimSIPDNA_FD_89706 | JGI IMG/M metagenome (GOLD analysis project Ga0123334, IMG submission 89706) | Anaerobic biogas reactor microbial communites from Washington, USA - Biogas_R1 time_0 SIP DNA | ecosystem: Engineered > Bioreactor > Anaerobic > Unclassified | place: Washington, USA... | reverse complement strand
CCACCTGACGCCAGTTGTACTCCTGCTCCCGCTCCACCTTCTCCAATTCCTCCGGATCCATCTCCTTCAAAATTAGGAGCCGTTCATTCAAGCGGTTCAGCCAATCAGTCACAGGCAGGAAATCCCGGGTCGGTTCTGTAGTCTGATAACTGTCATAAAATTCGCCAAACAGGACAATAATGGCAACATACATAAGATAAATATCGGCATTCACCGCATGGGCGGCAAGATATTCTTCTTTCAGGCGCTGGTTGGATATGTGAAAAGGGGAACTGATGGCCAAGGGAATAAGATAGAGCTGATCTCCGGCAGGAATGACTGTACAATCTACCTCCTGGGCAAACTCTTCCACCAGACCCCGTACCACATCATCAGCCAGATAGAGACGCAAGGCTTCCTTGTCCCCGTAACCCTTCGCAGCCAGCGCAGCATAAAGCCGAAATGCTTCCTTCACCTGCCGTTCATCATAGAACATCGCCTTCCACCTCCATACTCAAACGCATATTGCGGATACTGTAACGCCCGTTTACCTGTAGAATTCCTTCCTGTTCCACTACCGTTAAGCTGTGGACGTTTGCCGGCAGGATTTTCATTACCTCTCCCAAGATATTCTCTTCCGTCCCCTCATTGTCCCAACTCAACAGAATTGGCGAACGCTGATGCAACAGAATCCAAAAATCATAGAAGGATCGATGCTGCAGCAATCTATCCTGCCGATTGTCGGTACAATACTGGATCACTTCCTGTAGACTGATATCCTCCCGGTCACCCATGACTTCCAGAATCAGCTCCATAAAGCCCCGGTAATTCCGGCGCATGACTTCCCTCTCCTGTGCCTGGGCTTCTTCATCAAGGGCTTGCAAGAATTCCTCCTGCCCTTCGTTTTCCTTGCGCCGTTCTACTCGCTGTCGGGAAAAAACTGTCAGCGGCGACCATTGCCGGCTTTGCTCCATGAACAAAAACGGCTCCACCAGCGTACGGGCTGCCGTCAGCGGCAATGGGGCACCCAGCAGCTGCTCGGTAATCTCCTTTTGAAAATTAAAAGAATCAATGCCAGCGTAATACAACGACTCCTGCGCGGCCTGCAGAGCCGTCGTCTTCAGCTCAATACTCTCCCGCAGCAGTTGCCCGTGCTGATGGTGCACCTCCCCCAGCTCCGCATCGATCTTCACAATCAGCTCATAGGCCTGCTGGTCTTTTTGGTTGATTCGTTCGTAACTCAAGCGATCCCGGGTCTCCCGTACAAAGGTCTGCAGCTCTTCAAATTCCTGATCCTCACGGCTAAGCCGCAGGTGAATCTCTTCTATAGTATCCCGATAGCGCTGATAGGTCTGTTCAGACACGATATTGCGCTGTATCTCGTGGCGAATGCGGGTGATCCTTTCTTCCAGAGTCTCAACCGCCACCCGCATTTCATCAATCTGACGCAATGCCCCCCAAAACTGGCCCCTTTCCAGCTGTTTGCGCAGCAAAAGCTGGTTGATGGAAACCTGAAACTCGCTGAAATACTCCCGGGTGGCAAAAATGAGCTCCAATCCCTGCTCATCCAGGGTATAATACTGGGTGTTGCTCTTGCTGTCGGAACGATCGGCTTTTAAAATCGAATAATAAATGGTTTCTTCCTGGCGAGTATGCCAATCATAAAAAGTGCGTGCATTTCTTTTCCCGCCGGGCGGGCGGAAAACATCAATAATATCCCGGGCCAGCTTTTCATAGCCTGCACCATCCAGGTTCAGTTCACCCTGGTTAATCACCTGAAAAAATTCCGCCAGTTCCTTTACGCCTGCCTTATGATTACGCAGCAGCATATTCTCAAAAAAGAAGAGCAAGGTCAGCAAACCCAAGCTGAAATAATCGATAGGTCGGTTGCTGCGATCTGTCGTCTTCTTATTCTCCAGACGAAACAACGGGTCAAACATGGCCAGTCTTTGCACCCGCTCCCGATAATTATTGGTAATATTGCGGGGATCTAACTCCACGTACTGTTCCTCCATATGTCCCCCAGCTCCGCGCTGTTTAAAACTTCCTGGGGAGAATAACCGCCATGACTCAAAATCTCCCGGATCTGTTTCTGTTCTTCGGGCGTAAACCAGGTCAAGAAGTGAGACAGGGCTTCCTCATTGCAGATTTGGTTGGTTTTCCCCTGTGCGGCCGGTTTAGCCAGCAAAGCACGATAAAACCATACCGCCGGTACAACCGGGCGCCGACTGTTCACGGCATGCCAGATGCTGATCCCCTCATAATCCAGATCACCAAAATAGAAGATCCGGGCATCCGCTTGCTCCCTGCCCAACTGCTGATCCAGCATGAAGATATCCGCCGTCACCTTCCAACCTGCTCCATAGATAAGGGTAAGAAAAGACGTATCACGCATATGTTCCAGCAAAGCATGAAAAGTGGTTTTGTTTTCAACCACCAGGTGCAGGCTGCCGGCTTCGTTCCAGACCGGCTGATTAATCGCCAGCATCAAAGGATCAGGCCGGGAAACAATCTGCATAACCGACCAGATCCCCACCCGTTCCAGCAGCTTTTTGCCGCCTTTTTCATCAATCCATTTCTCATCGCCAACCAGAGCATAGGACCTCTCCGGTGCTGTTGCTTCGCTGTTCGGCCAGCCATGCTGCTGCAAATAATTGTTAATTTGCAGCAGATAAGGAAGATCCCTGTTCCATTCCGAAGCAGTTAAGCTATAATAAGCCTCCAGCTTGATCTGTGGGTCCAGTAAAAAATGCAGCCGTTCGATTTCCTGCAGATGGTCAGCGAAGATTTTGGATTGGATGATGCGATAAGTATTGGCTAGCGGGATGGTTTTATGATTATCACCATGCTTTTTTACCGGGACTAATATGCCTTTTTCAACCAGGTTGTTAACAGCAATTGCAAAAGCCTCATAACTGGTCTGTCCTTCCACCAGCCGCTCCAATTCACCTAAGGAAACGGTTTTCTTTTTACTTGTTTGCAGAAAGGATAGAATCTTATTATCCATATTGTTTACTTTTTCCTCAACACATTAAGTCATTTTCAAATGTTCTTTTGCCGTTTCTATAAATAAATCATATTTCACATATAATTGTAAGCAGTATATCATCTGGTTAGATTATTATCGTTAAACTATGGAGTAATACACGTTTCAACTGAAGCCGATGGGCGGATTTGAACCGCCGACCTATTGATTAATAATTAGAATAGCCGGCCAAAATGCTGTTCAAACGTATCCAACCATATCCGAAAAATAGGCATTCTACATTTTCTGCAAAACTCTAATTGGAGGCTTTATTAATCCCGTTTTTGATGCAAAAATGATAATTCGCTCTGCCTATCTGATGCAAAATTTTCTGCCATCCGCGTTTTTAAACCCATCGAATTCGACTGGTTTAAAATGCCTCTTGTTCAGTTGACTACAGTTTGTAGTCAACTGATTACCTTCTTTTTTAATCGTGTTTATAGCATACACCAATATTTTCTGCGGTTTCTTCTCAAAGAAGAACTATTTCAATGTTCTATTCCCATTATACAGGTATTTATTTAGAATACTTCTTCTTCAAGTTCTTCTTAAGTTCTTCTAACAAAAGTCTTTCAAGAAGAACGAAGACATAAAAATATGCGCCAGGCGTGTAAATAATCACACTTGGCGCGTATTTATCGAAAACATCGCTTTTGGAAAATCAATTCGCATAGAATTCATCCTGAATCGGCAAATCATTACTGGGCTTCAGCTGCACCCATTTTAGAGCCGCCAAATTGCGGATGGACAAGGCCACTTCATCCTCCTTCAAGGGAGGCCGCCGGCGTTGTTTCCATTCCATTACTTCCTTGAGGACATCCAACTCACAAGGAAACTCTGTTTCCTTCTTTAACTGATCCGCCGAGTATAAAATGGTGGCCGTTATTTCAGCCTGCCCTGTATCTACCCGCATAAACAGGTCAACTACCTTGTCAATGGTTTCATTCCATTTCCCATAGTGCGGCAGGACATCTTCACGCAACCCCGCATAAGCAGGCCCTACTTCTATATGAAACATTCTTCCCAGTGATTTTTCCTTTAATAGTCTGCAGTTTACCAGAAGCGTCTCGGTTTCCTTCAGATCTGGTGAAAAAGGACCATAGCTGTCCTTTTGAAATTGTAAACCGGTTGGAATTCCCTCCCTGCTGGCAGCAAAAGCGATTTTCTGAAACATGGTCCGTCCCACCGGATAATGATAAGGTTCTTGCTGCAAACGATAAAGAATCTCCACCAGCATGATCCACCCCAGCGGCAGGCGCTGCCTGGTATTGGGCTCGCGGGCAGATCCTTTCTTCTCATCAGCCAGCCTAGCGGCCAACTTTTCCAGATCCTCAATGGATAAGCTGGAATCGGGTGCATAGAGTTCCACCTCAACATCCATTTGCTGCAGATAATGATACAGCAGCGGCCCGACTTCTTTCCACTCCAGTTGCCCATTGCCACAACCCAGGGCGGGCATGGCTATGGATGTGATACCCCATTCCTGATAATGCTGGAGCAGATATTCCATACCACTCACGATATCCTCCAAACGCGAAACCGAGCGCCAGTGGTCTTTGGTCGGGAAATTAATGATATATGGCGGTGTTAATCCTTTATAAATGTACGGTTCTCCTGGCTTCACTTGATTATTTGAGCAGCGCTGCTGATAGTCCAGATACATTTCCGGAAACAGCTTCTTAAACTGTAAAGCAAGCCCCTTGCCCATAACACCGACACAGTTCACCGGGTTAACCAGCGTCTGGACCTGGGAATCAAACATGTTTCCTCTCGTTATTCTAATCATAAAGCCCTCCTACAGGAAAAACATATGTTCGTCTACCACTATATTACCTGTCAATTCATTTTCACGCAAGCACTTGACGGATTGCCTGGCAGATCCATAAGCACCCATAATATACGACGGATCTAGCCGATCAGGGATCAAAATCTCCGCGCATTTAATAGATTTATGTTCCCACTCCAGGATTTGATCCGGATGTGTCCAATATTCACTGAATACCAATTCTCCATTTACTTTTCTTAAACCTTCCGGACTGGGATAAAATGCAGCGTATTCGCTGGATGCATTCCGGTCGGCAACCACAGCGCCCCGTATGTCCAATACTTCTGGACTAATTCGCAATATGCATAAATCCAGATGCAGATTTCTGCGCCGATACATCATAGGATTTCGTGCACATATATAGAGATTCACATAATCATGCAGCCATTTGCCTGTGGGAAGTCGTTTATCCTTCCTCCGCTCCTGCACTTCTTGTAGGGCTACCGTCTCATGTGCTATTCGTTCCGCCCTTTTATGCGACAGAATACCATGCTGTAAAATGGACGGGATATTATTGATCGGCGTTATGTAATGGAGCTCTTCTAATTGATCTCTACGCAACAATACCACCTTCCTTCACCAAATAATTACTATTGCACAACGGGTAATCGGGTATTCTGCCATTTATCCTGCATCTTTTGATAGAAACGTTTTTCGAAACCAAGAATATTGACACTTCGCAACTTTCCTATTTTTGAACTATCCGGAATTTCCGAATAGTTGCATTCTCATCAAGTCAAATTGTGTTATCTGCCATCAGATAACATTTTCAGTTGTCCGACTTTTGCGGACAACTCACTGCCTTCTACTATTAACCTTCATTTTGAACTTGTAAGAATGTCTTACAAGTTACAAACTTCATCTAGTTCGCCATTGAAATAAATATTTTTTATTTTGGGTTTTGGTGTTTTAGTAAATGACGAATCCCCAGTATTATTGCGTCAACGCATTATTTTTATCTTAAACTTTATCTGAAGTATTACTAAATAAATTTTACTTTTACTAAGCTTAGTAAAACTCCATCCACAAATTGCCGAATTATTGGCATCTTTCACCTTGCACTTCATCTTAAGTTTATCTAAATTCATCTTAAGAATATCTAAAATACTCCAGGTCACTTTAAACTCGGCAGCACTTTCTCCAGATATTCCTGCCAGTAGTCATCATCACCGCAAATACTGTGAATCCAAAAATACATCATTAGTATCTCAAATGCTTGTTTTTTGCCTTTGGTGAAGGATTTTTTAGGCATCTTCCTATACAGAGAATCAAGATTAAAAAGATTGCTCTTTTGCCTGTAATCATATTCGTATTTACGCCATGAATGTGGGCTCTTGCTTCTATGGGTTGCTGGCCAGGAATCCTCAGCATCGTAAAAATAATTAACCCAATCATCAGCAAAAGCCACCACATTCACGCCATGTTTTTCGCATGTTTTTTCAATCCAATCATTGAACTCTTCTGAAATATAGTGGAAATCTATCCAGTAATTACGCTGACTATGAATGTGATGATAGTCTTTTATAAACTGGAATAGCATTTCGGTTTGATCCTTTAGGAAAGGAAACTTCTTGATCAGTTTTGCATAGCAATCATAAGATAGGCTGCGGAACTCACTGTCCAAATCATACAACAGAAAAAACTCATCCTGTTTTAAGATGTTGGCAATATTCCGGTTCATATGCTTTCCATATTCCGCATATATCTGGACCAGCCATTCTTGAACAGCAGGATCATAATCCTGCAACTGGTGCCGGTATTTCTCAAGTTTTTCATTATGCAGGGCTGTCTTTTCATCAACCTCGGTAATATCCAAATAATTGTTAAAATACTCAAAGACATAGTTAACGCAGGTTTTTAAATTCTCTGCCCGCTGATTCATATTAAATTCGTTAAGCCTGTCTTCCTTTTTTCTTCGGGCAATGTACTCTTCTATAGGAAGCATTATTTCACCTCGTTTGAAGAAACAGCCAGCGGCCATGGCCATTTAAAACAGTTTATTCCCGTTTCTTACTCAGCTGCTGATCTCTTCTTCTACTACATTCCTGGCAAACCCCTTCCGGCTCGTTTAAATGATAGATATGCGTCATTCCGCCGCTTCCATATTCTTTTTGACAAATAATACAGCGGTAGCGCATGCTTGGCTTTTCCGGTCCTTTTGTGTCCCAGTCATTGCGGTTTATAAAATTTATCCGGTGGATGAATAAATTCAGTATTATAGATAGGTTCTACCGGTTTCTTTTTTGTGATGCCTTCTGATTGAAGCTAATATCTATTCCCTTCTTTGTTAAATACTGTCTGCGATTTACGCAGAACCTGCTCAATGCTGTTAAGCCCTAGATCAGCAAAGGCTTTGTCGTTCCCCTCTGTAATAAACGAAATCTGGTTTTTAATATCGTTCATGCGGTTATTTACAGGTGTGGCAGACAGCATTAAAACCTTGGTCTTAACGCCGGATTTACCGGTGTACCTGGTTAGATCGGTATGGTTTAAGACATCGTAACGGAATCGGTCTTTCTCAAATATATTCAGTTTGTCATTACGGGTGTAGATGGTCCAATTCTCTCGTAATTTCTTGGGCACCAACACCAGCACTCGGTCATTTCTCGATTCATAGTATTTGATCACCGCCAGGGCGGTAAAGGTTTTGCCCAGTCCTACACTATCGGCAATAATGCAGCCATTGTACTTTTCAATTTTATCAATGGCCCCCATGACACCGTCTTTTTGGAACCGATAAAGCTTGTTCCAGATAATCGAATCCTTAAAGCCGGTACCACTTCTGACAATGCGCTCTTCCGTCAGTTCATCCAGGTACTCACTGAAGATATTGTAGAGGGTTACGAAATAGATAAATTCTGGTGTGTTCTCCTTGTAGAGTATCTGCATTTGGTCCAATACTTTTTGTTTGACATCTTCTACAGCCGTTTCATCAGTCCATAGTTCATCGAACATTTTTAAAAAATGCAGGGTAAAGTCTTTCCCATAAATACACATATTGCTATCAATACGATTGGAATTGGTGATGCCCAGTCCGTCAGTTGTAAAGTCAACGGTACCGTTTATGGAGACATTGTCCTCAGGGTTTTCTATATAAATAAGGCGTGGTTGAGCAGGATTTGCCTGTTTTAGGGATTTTACTTCAACCTTTTCTTTTAGCCATTCTGCACACTCTCTGGCAATGTGGGATTGTTTCAGTTCATTGCGCAGCTTAATTTCAAATTCGTTGCCCGAGATCTTTTTTTCATTTCTATCGATATAGTATTCTCTGATCAGTTCTCGGTCTTTTTTTACAAAGGTAGGTTCGGTAAAGATAAAGCGCATTTTATCAATTTTTGATAGCTCTTTTTTCAGGTCATTAAAAGCATAGATAGTAAAATAGGCCGAGATAACAGAAATCCTAGATCCTTTGCGGAGGTTTTCTCTAAGTTCGTCACTAACCTTACCATTGCGTTTGTTATCAAGCATTTTAGGTGGTTTCATCATCATTACTGCCTCATTCTATTAATATATTCCAGGCACTACTCTGTCATCCCGCATTGTCTAAGCGTGTTTGGGTATGGCCGAAGCATTGCCGAGTTAAAATGTCGTCAATTTTGCTTTACTCTTAATAAATCCGGATGTTCAACGATCTAACTTCTACTAAAATTTTATTACATTCTAAATAGCACTTTTCCTGGAACGAATAGTAAAGCTAGCCTTGATAAAGGTAAATCTATCACATAACTACAATCAATATACCTTTACCTATCCTGACCGCCACCATCCGATAATGGAGGATTATGTAGCCCTTTGGGTGCGCTGCGCCTACATAATCTCCATTATCGTAAGGTGGCTATCCCGCTCCAGGCCATGCCTGCAGACTTCCCTGTCGGTGCTCGCTCTGCCTTGCTACGCATCGTGTGCAGATCGCTATTTAGACAAAATTCTATTTTGAAAACAAAATTCCTGCAATTGGAAGGAAAATGAATCATTGGCAGCAAATTATTTGAACTATACTGCTGTTAGAACTCAAGGAGAGGCGGTATTATAATGACACATGAAGTGGAGTCTATGTTTTATGTTCGGGAAGTTCCCTGGCATGGTTTGGGGGTAAAAGTAGATGTAACACCGAATAGTGCTGTATTTCATTTAGTTTGTTAACGGTGATCTGGTTAATCATTTCGATCACCTCTTCCGAAATAGTTGTATGTTAACCTGCTGCCCGATGAGGTCAAAGGGCACTGTAATTTTATTACGCAATGGAAATAAATGTTTCACGTGAAACATTTTCTGTTTTTTCTAATTTACAAAACCCGTAATAACGGGCTTTAATGATCATGGCTCAAGTAAAATAATTCCGGTTGGGCAAAAAATGCTGCCGGCAACCGGAGATTTATTATCGACATTTGGCCTGGAAGAATAACGGGTTTCTACCTCTTTGCTGATCAGAAACACAAATTTTAACCTGGCAATAATAGCCTCTTCAACCTCAGAAGAGCCTACACGCAGAAAAAAGCATTAGCAAATCGTTAGCAAAACCTTAAAATTAGATAACTAACAAAAAATACCGGGGCCTTAAAAAACCCGGTATTACTTTATTTTTTATGGAGCCGATGGCCGGATTTGAACCGGCGACCTGCTGATTACGAATCAGTAGGGCCGGCCAGAATGCTGTTCAAACGTGTCCAACTATGTCCGAAATATCGGCATTCTACATTTTCTGCAAAAATCGATTTGGAGGCTTTTTTGATCCTCTTGCCACCTTTCTGCCACCCGTTTTTTGATGCAAAATCAAGATTTACTCTGCCTATCTTGATTCAAATAAACGAATCAAAAATCCAATGTTTCGTTAGACAGCAATCCCTTTAAATGTTCCTTAATCTCTGCTAAATTGCGAGCTACCACATTCCATACTATTTGCAGGTCAACTCCCATATAATCGTGAATCAGCACATCACGCATACCGGCCATTTCCTTCCATGGAATTTCCGGATGTTGCCTGCGCAATCCAGGGGAAACCTGTTTAGTGGCCTCACCTATAATTTCTATGTTTCGAATAACCGCATCCTGAATTAACCGAGAGTTCATAAATTCTTCACGGCCATTAATCGTGTACTCTTCAATCTGCTTAATGCATTCGAGAACATGGATCAGATACACGCTATCATCCTTCATAGCGGAACTGCCTCCTTCTTTACCTTTGCGGAAATCAAACGATGCATAGCATTTTCAGTCACCAGATCAACTTTATGGCCCAGAAATTCTTCAAGTTCCAGCTTGAGCCCAACCAGATCAAAAAGACTTCGATCTTCTTCAAAATCAATAAGAAAATCAATGTCACTGTCCGGTCCTTCTTCCCCGCGAGAAATAGATCCAAATACTCGTATATTTCCTGCGCCATGTTTTTGGGCAATTTTCTTTATATGCTCGCGCTCTTTTCTTAGATCATTTAAAGTCATACTCATGTTTTTGCACCTCACTCTTCATGGCCGATTACTCCGAATACTCAGACTAAATACTGATTAGTGGGGATGATTTTCCTTTTTTGTTTTGTAAGCATTAGCATCCCCCTTCCACACGATATATTATGATTGTATTCTTCTTTAATTCTTTGTCTTATAAGCACCGCGATGGCCTCTATAATTTTATTATAACAATACAAGCTGTATGAGGTAGGTATTATTCCTAGCAATTCGTTTCATGGCATATCATTTCCTTGTGTCAAATGAAGTTAAATCAGTGCTTTTCCCGTCAATTTTGATCAATCTTTACCCTTATTATGCTGTATTCTTTGGCAATCGGCAAATAGCAGGGGCACAGGTTACTGTATTTCAAATTGAGTTATGATTAAACTGGGTGCATACTTAAAAAGCAAAGAACCGCAATTGCTCGCGGTTAAATTTCAAATATAAATTACTCTAAGTTTGCATCACTTTTTGAACTATCCGGAATTTCCGGATAGTTGCCAACTGGTCTAATTCACCGTCATAAATACTTTGAATCACTTTAAACTCGGCAGCACTTTATCCAGTTATTCCTGCCAATATTCTTCATCACCGCCATGCCATTTAAAACATTTTATTCCCGTTTTTTACTCAGCTGCTGGTCTCTTTTTCTATTGCAGCCCTGGCAAATACCTTCCGGCTCGTTTAAGTGATAGATTCGCTGCATTCCTCCCTTAATAAACTTTCATTTTCTTTCAATATCTCTTGAAATCACAGTATTTCATTTTGGTTGCGAGAAGAGTTCCTCTTGTTAATTACAGCTTTGTGTAATATTGGTTGTTAACAGGTGCATCCCGCCAGACCGCTGTTGTTTTAGTATTTCGGCCAGAGGGGATTCCACATTAACTCCTGGCAGCAAACCTCCCATATCTTCCTGGGTCATTGCCCTTAATTCCTTCGTCCTGCCTATCCAAGAGGTGGAACGTCAGTCATGCTCCTAAGCTGGGTCTTCGCCCTTATGGATAAATTCAACCTGACTGTCCCGGCTCTTCATTTCCAATGAATCTGTGTTTTAACTTATTGGCTCCTTGAGCTGCCGCGGTTTGGCTGGCTCTGAACCCGGGTACCTCTGCTTGTATTTTTTAAGCAGCTACCTTCATACCCATTTCAATGTCTCCCAGCATTTTATCTGCACTGTAATCGGTGCCTGTTCTTAAGAGTGCATAGAATACGCGGATTAGCTTGCCACAGAGCGCTATGATCGATTGCATCTTGTTTAATGGGTTGTTTTCTCTGGTAATATTCTTTTGGTGTAATTGCCTGAACTCCGGATTGGTAGCCAGAATGGTTATCATAGCCATG
>Ga0123334_1005862_pt1 | contig 11617 bp, 8 predicted proteins | sample BiotimSIPDNA_FD_89706 | JGI IMG/M metagenome (GOLD analysis project Ga0123334, IMG submission 89706) | Anaerobic biogas reactor microbial communites from Washington, USA - Biogas_R1 time_0 SIP DNA | ecosystem: Engineered > Bioreactor > Anaerobic > Unclassified | place: Washington, USA | collected... | reverse complement strand
TTTCGTCAGGAATCCAGTCGTTACTGTCAAGATTTTCCCTGAAACTTTTTGCAACACGCCATCCAACATGACGAAATCCAACCTGCAAGGCCCACTCGCAGATTGTCCTGTTGAATTCTCCGTACGGTGCGCGCCACAGCGGTTGCATTTTTTGTCCGGTGATTGAATAGTAAATCTCATTATTTTTCTGAAGTTCTCTGTGGATCGTTTCTGCTGTAATATCCGGCAGTGTCGACTGAATGTGATTCTGTGCATATGTTGTAAGGTGCGGATGACTCAGTGTGTGGTTGCCGATTTCATGACCACCTGCAAGAATCTGCCTCACAATGTCCGGGTAACGTTTTAGAAAATGTCCTGTTAAGAACATTGTTGCTTTTATATTTCGTGAGCTTAGTGTATCAAGGATCGGTAAGGCAACATTTGACTCCGATGCTCCATCAAAGGTAAGGCAGACCGCTTTAAGTGCTGTCGAACCGTTATCAAAGGAGAAGGTATTGTTTTTTACAGGGTGATAATATACCGGTTGACGTTCCCTGATTTGTGCCGGTCGATTATGTTGAGGCTTTTGTGGTTCCGGTTCGATGTATTCAAAATTAACCGAATCGGTCAGGGACGATGATGTATCGCTGGTTGCACGGTTGTTTTCCTGCAATGTGCGGATAAGATTGCTTCTGCTTTGTGCCAGTGTATCATTTTCGTTTTTTAAATTGTAAATTTCCCGGATTCCCAGGCTTGATAGTGACACGACAACAAGTACAAGGGTGATTACTGCCCAAATAACAGGTGCTTTTGATTTCCGGGGAATCTGATTCTTCAGATATGTATCAATAAACACTTTAGGAATACAGGAGGATACACAATAGAGGTTTCCTTTGTACATGAGTGCACACTGACCACACAGACTTTTTCCACATGCATTACATTTGCCGATTGAACCCGCACTGTGACCACATGATAGTCCTGATGCTATGCCGGATGGCTTGTGTGCATGACGTCCGTTGTTTTTTGATTTGCTCATTATTTAAAGATAAATCCGGTAAAGGTTGCAACGATCTTAAAAATCAATTTTTCATGGTGCATATGAAGACTGTTACTTGATCCATAGTGTTATTTACTTTATTATCAATCAATTACTGGTGGTTTTCAAGTTGTTTTATTGTCCTGATATGCTGGATAGGCATACAATACACCATAATGTATTATTTGTATATTCTGACTATATCCGTTATGTTACCCGGCACAGTATTAGTTTCATTCGTTCCAATTTTCGCTATCAAAATCGCACGTATCATCTCTGCGGTTTTATTAAAAAAAACTACTGGCAACAATCAGTGCAGAAATTTATAATTAGTTGTACCTTAACAAACAGGTGATAGGTTATGTACAGTATTGAAATAAAAAATCTTACAAAAATTTACCGTAAGGGATTTTGGGGTATAAAAGTACCTGCTGTAGTTGATGTCTCCTTTAATGTTCACAGTGGGTATGTGACCGGATTCGTTGGTCCCAACGGTGCAGGAAAAACGACAACAATAAAGACAATCATGGGGCTCGTTTATCCTCAGAGGGGCGAAGTACGGGTACATGAGTGCAGTATTGCTGATTACCGGGCCCGTAACGGTGTTGCCTATTTATCGGAGCAGCCGTATTTTTACGGGCACTTAACAACGCGCGAATCACTTGCTTTTGCATCACACCTGCTGAATCTGGATAAAAAAAGAATTAATGACGAGGTTGATAGAGTCCTCGATCTTGTTGAGCTGTCGCATAAGTCAAAATCAAAGGTAAAAGAGATGTCCAAAGGGATGCAGCAGCGCCTGAACATGGCGCAGGCACTTCTTGGAAAACCAAAACTTATGATCCTTGATGAACCGATGAGCGGTATGGATCCGCCAGGTCGTCGTCTGTTCAGGACGCTGTTTAAAGATCTTGCTAAAAGTGGAATAACCATTTTTTTCAGTACTCACGTGCTTGAGGATATCGAGTCGGTCTGTGACAGGGTTGTTGTTTTGTCAAAAGGTAAGAAAACCTATGATGGCGCAGTGAATGAGTTACTTGAAAAGGGATTCAAAGGAACAGAAATTGAACTGGAACAGGATCCGCAGGTACTTACGGAGCTGATTTTAAATGCCGGTTGCACTGTCGATCAACACTCTGAACGATCATGGATAATTACAGTACCGCCTGGTATTGAAAATGCTATTATTCTCGAAATGTTAAATAATAATAAACTGTATCCAGCAAGAATAGAACGTCGGAAATCGAGTATGGAAGAGCTCCTGTATAGTGGTGGAGGTGCACAATGATCAAATCAACCAGCTATATTGCACAGAATACATTTAAGGAGACTATCCGTAATAAGATTTTGTATAATATCCTGCTTGTCGCCGGTATTGCACTGGTGCTATCAATATCATTTGGGGATCTGTCGGTTTTTTCAAGAGGGCAGGTGATGGCGGATTTCGGACTTGCGACAATGTCGCTTACCGGACTGCTGCTTGCGGTGTTTATTGGTGTCGGGATGCTTGGTGTGGAGATTACCACAAAGACAATTTACGGCGTGATAACAAAACCTGTCACCAGAACATCATTTATTCTTGGAAAGTTTTTTGGTCTGATTGCAACACTGATGCTTAATTTTATTCTGATTGCAGCGGTGTTTTTCATAACCATCAGGGTAATGGGGGCAGGGCAGAGCTTTACAATGTTTAATGCGGTACTGCTTCTGCTGATAGAAATGATTGTGATTGTTGCGGCTGCAATATTCTTTTCGTCATTTACAACACCAACACTGTCTGCCATTTTCACGCTTGGTTTTTATATTGCGGGGCATCTTAACGATCTTGTTAACATCGGTGCTGAACAGCAGAACAATCCTGTGTGGCGTTCGATTTTGAAAGGACTTTTTTATATACTGCCGAATCTTGAAAATTTTAATATCCGTACAGCAGTGGTGTATAGTCTCCCGGTACCATCAGGGTTTATCGCAATGGCGGTACTCTATGGTTTTCTGTATGCGTCAATGCTGCTGCTGCTGTCAATAGCACTGTTTTCCCGGAAGGATTTATGATACATAAAATTTACTGGGGAATTGCAGTGATACTCATTGCGGGAGGTATCTATTGTTCACAGACTTATTTGTCAAAAAATACCGATCCTGGATGGAAAACGGAAAGTTTTTCCTATCTGCCCGATAATGAGCGTATTAAGGATGTTCTCCTTGGGTATGAGACAACGGTTTCACATTATTTGTGGATCAGATCAGTGATTTATTTTGGTGAGCATTACAAGGGTGATAAACGCTATTTATGGATTGTCAACATGCTCGATATTATTACAAAATTAAACCCGCTTTTTTATCCTGCCTATGAATTTGCTGGGGTACTTCTGCCGGATATCACAACCAATCCTGATATTCCCAGAATATTACTTGAACGTGGATTGACAAAGCTAAACAATCGTCAGTGGAATATCGCTTTTTATACAGGAATGCTCTATTATCAGAAGTATTCTGATACATATACCGCAGCGAAATACTTTGAAATGGCATCTCGATTCAACTCGCCGCACAAAGCAAAATACGCAACACTCGCGGCTGCTTTTTATAAAAAATCAGGATTGGAAAAGGATGGTTTAAATTTCTTATTGTTTATGTATGAAACATCAGATAACCCCGAAGTAAAACGTCATTTGAAAGAAAAAATTGAACACTATGTGAAGAAGTGACTTGTGGCATGTTACGCGTGGCAAGCAGAAGACTATTCCAGCAACTCTTGCGTGTCACTAGTTACTTTTTTCAAAAAGGAGAGCTGTGATGACAAAGTGGGAGTATCAGTTTATTATTGCGGAGAAGTATGGTAAGGCGATATTCGGTCATGTTATGCCAAAAGAGGTGTCATGGAAAGTTCACTATGTCAATGGTGAAACAATGCAGAACTGGGATGACATTCCACTCTACAATTATTTGAATCGTCTTGGTGAGCAGGGGTGGGAATTGGTTACTATGAACGAGCATACAATAATTCGTACCGGGACACTGCCAGTGGAACACCTGTATGTCGCAATGAAACGGGAAAAGGTGTAGGAATGTATTTTTTCTCAAAACGCTGAATGAAACATTATTGTTGATTTGTTTTAAAAAATAAAAGTTCTTCCTTTTCAGTGTATCAAAAACTATTTTTACTACCTCTTTTATTCCAGATAGTGTAATTAACTGGATTAACTTGTATACGTAAGAGATTAACTGAATTATATATTACAATGTTCAATGGAGGAAAAAATGGGAAGAGGAGACTCTCGTACAAAAAAAGGCAAGATTTTTAAAGGTTCTTACGGTAAGAAACGTCAGAAAAAATCTAACGCGACACAGAAATAATCTGCTCTATATAAAGGGCGACTGTCATAGTTGCCCTACAGCTCACTGCTTCAATAAGTAATGTATTTCAATTTATATTCTGAAACTAAAAAAAAATAGAATTACGGTTGCCTGTTTTAAATTGACCATACAGATGTTACGTGTATCATTTTGACGATTCATCCTTGTGCACTATGTAGGTCAGGTTATCCGGAAGTTGTTTGAGTGCTTTTCGCAAAAATGACGGATTGAGCGTTACGGATTCTATTGTGTCAAGAGAGTGCCACTCAAAACGCAGAATGGAATCATATTCTTTCTGTGAAAACCGGGCACCTTTTGCAAGAAGCATGTCGGGAACTGATAGTAAAAAATAAAAAGCAAGTTCATGCGTGTCCCTGTTGAATGAGTGAAAGAAGTTTTCCATCACCCATAGTGGCCGAAGAACCCTGCAGTCAACACCAAGTTCTTCCTGCATCTCCCGGATGACAGAGCTTTCCGAAGACTCACCGAATGCAACACGACCACCCGGGAGCGACCAGTAAGGGTTGTCATTAATCTTGTGAAGTAACACTTTATTATCATGAATAAGAATGCCGACTGCACGGAAATTAAAACGATTATTGTCACGGTCAAAAACGAGGTCATTATGCATAATTTTTACTAATTCCGATCTGCTGAAAAAAAATTGCTGGAACACTGGTAACGAATCAAAATAATAAATCTCAGTACGTTGTTTTTTGTCATTGTGCCGGACGCTCTTTTAGTTCGTTAGTCTATAAAAAAGGCACCCTTGCAGGTGCCTTTACAGTAGCATTAATGAATATCTTTTAGTCAACAACTGTGTAGTCTGCATCAACCGCGCCATCTTTATCTTTTTTATCTTTTGGCGGCTCCTGCTGACTCTGCTGCGGGTCTGCTCCAGGATTCGGAGCACCTTGCGGGCCAGCTCCGGCGCCTGCTGCACCTGCATTTTTATACATCTGTTCAGCCATTGAGTGTGATGCTTTCATAAGTGTGTCAATACTTGCCTTGATTGCTTCGGTGTTGTCACCCTTTGATTTTTCCTTAAGATCATTGAGTGCTGCAGTAATCTTTTCTTTATCTTCTGCAGAGATCTTATCACCGGCCTCACCGAGGGTTTTCTCTGTCTGGTAAATAATCTGATCAGCCTGATTCTTTACTTCAACTCTCTCTTTTTCCTCTTTGTCATGTGATGCATTCGCCTCTGCTTCCTTAACCATCTTGTCTATATCGGAATCAGAGAGGTTAGATGATTCAATCTTGATCTGCTGCTGTTTACCGGTACCAAGATCCTTTGCACTGACATTGATAATACCGTTCGCGTCAATGTCGAAAGAAACTTCGATCTGAGGAACACCGCGAGGTGCTGATGGAAGACCAAGAAGATCAAATTTCCCAAGGAGCCGGTTATGCTGTGCCATTTCACGTTCACCCTGATAAACCATGATTGTTACCGCGGTTTGATTGTCAGCTGCAGTTGAGAATACCTGACTTTTCTTTGTAGGTATTGTTGTATTTCTCTCGATAAGTTTTGTCATTACACCACCAAGAGTTTCGATACCGAGTGATAGTGGTGTTACGTCAAGAAGAAGAACATCCTTCACACTTGAATCACCACTGAGAATTGCACCCTGGATTGCAGCACCAACAGCAACTACTTCGTCGGGGTTGACAGATTTGTTCGGGATCTTACCGAAAATCTCTTCAACTTTTGCCTGAACTGCAGGCATACGTGTCGCACCACCAACGAGTATGACTTCATCAATTTCACTTGGGCTCATTTTTGCATCAGCAAGTGCTTTCCTGCAAGGTTCTCCGGAGCGAATAATCAAATCTGCAGCAAGCTGCTCAAATTTAGCACGGGTAATATTCATGTCAAGATGACGAGGGCCGCTTGCGTCAGCTGTGATAAACGGCAGATTTACATTTGCCTGCATTGCTGATGACAACTCGATTTTTGCTTTTTCAGCAGCTTCTTTAAGACGCTGTAATGCCATTCTGTCATTACGTAAATCAATTGAATTTGTCTTCTTGAATTCCTCAGCGATATAATCAATCAGTACTTTATCAAAGTCATCACCACCAAGATGTGTATCACCATTGGTTGATTTTACTTCAAAAACGCCATCACCGATTTCAAGGATGGAGATATCAAAGGTACCACCACCAAGGTCATAAACAGCAATTTTTTCATTTTTCTTTTTATCAAGACCGTATGCAAGCGCTGCAGCTGTAGGTTCGTTGATGATACGTTTAACATCGAGACCTGCGATACGTCCGGCATCTTTTGTTGCCTGGCGCTGAGCATCATTAAAATACGCAGGCACGGTAATAACTGCTTCTGTTACAGTTTCACCAAGATAGTCCTCAGCAGCCTTTTTAAGGTACTGAAGAATCATTGCAGATATTTCCGGTGGTGTGTAGTCTTTGTCAAGAATATTAACTTTCACGTTTTCATCCGGAGATCCAACTACTTTATAGGGAACGCGCGTTTCTTCAGATGCAACTTCGCTGTGTTTACGTCCCATAAAACGCTTGATCGAGTAGATGGTGTTCTCTGGGTTTGTTATCGCCTGTCGCTTTGCAATCGCACCAACAAGACGTTCACCGCTTTTTGTAAAGCCAACAATAGATGGAGTTGTCCGTCCACCTTCTGAATTGGGAATAACAACCGGCTTTCCACCTTCCATAACTGATACACATGAGTTTGTTGTTCCGAGATCTATCCCGATAATCTTGCCCATAATTTCCTCCTGATAATAATTTAATTGTGCCACTAATAAATGCAAAGCATGTGCCAGTTATATAAATAACTGAACTATTGTAACCGGACACAAACCGGCAAATACTGCAAATAGTATATAAAATATTGAAATAGAAAGAAATACGTAACTGTATCATTGCAAATAATTAGTTAAGGTACCATGTATGGCAACATATTCTACTGTACAGAACTGAAATAGGATGTTTCATTATAGAACAAGGACGACCGTCTATCTGATAACTGTTCAATAATGAATGGCTTAAGAGATTTGTACTGATGACATGGTTGACTGAATAGAGTAATAGTTTGAAATATCGAAAATAATAATTTTAATTCAGTTTTGTGAGTTGTACAATGGTGGGAATAAAATAAACCGGAATAGATAACCGAATGTTATACTTAATAAATAAATCGAACATTAAAAAGGGATGGACATATGAAATCGATAAAATATTTTTCGGTGTTTCTCGTGATACTGCTGAGTTCCTTTTCTCTTGTAGCAATGAATTTTGGAAAGAGTGATTCTTCAGCGTGTTCAACGAATGTAACACGAGAATTTAAGTTTATTCAACCTGGAGCAGCCTGGTTTTCATTGGATAATCTAAATGATTATCTTGTACTTCAGGGACTATCAGAATTCAATGACAGAAGTCCTTCGCTGACTATTGGTCATAGAAAAGAGTTTAATCGGCTCTATTTTGAATCAGGCTTTACATTCAGGTATCATGACGATCATACAAGAGCAAATCTGAAAACATCTCTATTTAATGGAACATACCTCTGGAATACAGGATTTAATACATTGCCACCGACACTACCGTTAACATTGTTTCCGTTTGCTGGTATGGGTATTGGTGGTACATTTCTGCATGTAAGAAGTGATTCAAGAGCTTTTTCTGATGCAATTGTATCTAATGGACCTGATATAACAATGTGGCAGGGAGCATTTCTCTTAAATGCTGGTGTTGGTTCTGATTTCATTGTAGCGAAAGCATCTCATGGTTTTGTGGTTGGTATCCGCGGTGGTTATGTATTCGACCCGTTTACAAAAAAGAGAGATTGGCGTTCACGCGGAACAAAGATCACTAATCTGCCGACACCCGATCAAAGTGGTCCCTATGTTCAGCTTGTGATCGGTGGATGGGGAGAGCGTAACAAAAAAGCAAAAGTAGCTGAACGGGAGTGAATTACAAATGTCGCATTAAAGACATCACAGGCGTTATCGGAAGGTGGTCAGGTCAAATGGTTGTATAGTGGTGGGGTGCGTCAGCACATAATCCGAAAAAGAGAGTGCGGGTCAATTGGATGAAATAAAAAAGGCATATCAAGTGATATGCCTTCGTTGTCTTGCTATAACAGATAATTATTTTTTCCCAAGTTTGATATCAATCAACTCCGGTCTCCGGAAGTGAATGATTGATATAATTCCAACAAAAAGAAAACCGGATGCATAAAGGACTAAGAATGGACTAACAATGAAATTTGTGTAGCCGAAAAACATTTGAAAACTGGCAAGGCAGTATATGCCAAGAAGAATTTCTATAACGCAGGTAATATCTTTAATAGGACGATAAGCACCGCGGCCTTTTGATTGACCTTTTTTGGGAGTTCTGATAAATGGAGATTCTTTTTTGAAAAGCGCTTCCAGAACTGCTTTACCATTATTAACGGCAAGTCCGGTACCAATGAGCATCATGGCCGGAATCAATAGAATCTGTTTTCGGATCCGGTTGCCGATAAAATGCTGCGAAACCATGTACATCGTTGATGGGCCACTGGCTGCGAGAATCATACAGAAAATAAGACATGCAAACCAGAACGGCGGCAGGTATACCTTAACATAATAAAGCACTGGCATTGTAAGCAGTGCAAGTAAAAGCATAAGGGGATGTACCGAATAGTGAGTAAGATGAAAAACCGCCTGCATCGACTTGAATGCAGAGACCTTCTTTTTCATAAGCATCGGGATAATTTTAATGGCGGTCTGGATCGAACCTTTTGCCCAACGGAACTGCTGATTTTTGAATGCATTAATGTCCTCAGGAATTTCTGCAGGAACCTCAAGGTTTGGAACGTATTCTGTCTCACAACCTGTAAGCTGCATTCTGTACGAAAGGTCCATATCTTCAGTGAGAGTATCGTGCTGCCATCCACCGCTTGTTTCAATTGCTTCACGACGGAATATACCCGCTGTACCATTGAAATTCATGAAAAGACCATTCCAGCTTCTGGCGGCCTGTTCAATCATAAAATGACCATCAATACCCATCGCCTGACCCCGGGTGAGCAGTGATGCATTCTTGTTTAAATGCGTCCAGCGTCCCTGAACAAGGCCAAGCTTTGGACGATTTTTAAAAAACGACATGGCTTTTGTGAGAAAATCAGGATTTGGAACGAAGTCTGCATCGAAAATAGCCACAAATTCAGCATCTGTAAACTCTAAACCATTTTGAAGCGCCCCAGCCTTGAAACCGGTACGGTCTGTACGGCGAATTACTGAAATGTTTATACCATTCTTTTTATGCCGCTCAACTGTAGCATTCACAAAACCAACAGTCTCATCGTTACTGTCATCAAGAACTTGAATCTCGTGGCGTGATTTTGGATAATCCATTGCCGCAACAGCATCAATCACTCGTATCGCCACTTCCTTTTCATTGTACATAGGAAGCTGTGTTACTACTTTCGGATACTGTGTTTCATCAGTTATACCGTAGTAATATTTCATTTTTTCAACTTGAACATTAACAACAGATTTGCGTTTGCGAAGGAAAAGAAAGGTGAGAACATAACATTGGATACCATACGCGAGAAGAACTGCAGAACAAATAACATAAAGAGAAACAACAATAATAAGAGCGATCATACTCCCACTGCCTGCACAGGTTAAACATATCGGTTAAAAGAACCGACGGCATTTAGAAAATTCAAAATGCCGCACTAAATATACATATTTGCATGTTTAATTTTTCAAAGAAAAAAACTTTTTGTTAGTTTTTAATCAGGAAGTACTAATTGTGTCCAGTTCCTGCTGAATTTCCCGAAAGAGTGGCGCATCATGTAAAATATCCGCGAACTGAAGATTGTACCAGCCTGATTGCCGTAATCCATTGATTTCACCTGGACCCCGATTTTGTAAGTCAAGTTCAGAAATTTTAAAACCATCATGGTTTTTACAAAAAACTATAAATTTAGTTCTGGTTTCATGATCAACTGTTTCTGACAGGAGGAGAAAACAGTAGGATTTTTTTGATCCTCTTCCAACTCGTCCACGTAATTGATGAAGCTGTGCGAGTCCAAAACGCTCGGCATTCTCAATGACGATTATAGAGGCATTGGGGACATCCACACCAACCTCTACAACTGATGTTGCGACAAGCATTTTTACTTTTCCGGAAATGAACTGCTCCATTATGGAATCGCGAGAATCAGAATCCATTTTCCCATGAACGTATGCAGTTGCAGTACCGGCAAATGATCCTTTTGTAAGAGAAGTAAAAACAGTCTGAAGATCTTTAATCGTAGTTACTTCTGTATTGTCAATGTCCTGTTCAATTCTCGGTACCACATAAAATGCCTGAGAACCACTTTGAAGTTCTCTCACAATGAATTCCTCCATATCAAGACGTTTTGATTCCGGCACAATATGGGTTGCAACAGGAATTCTGCCTGATGGCGGCCTGTTGATTGTTACAATGTCAAGATCTCCGTACAGTGTCCTTGCAAGGGTTTGTGGAATCGGAGTTGCTGACATAATGAGAAAATCAGACGCATTGTCTTTTTCCTGCATTGTAAGGCGCTGTTGTGCTCCAAATTTATGCTGCTCATCGATGATGATCATTCCCAGTGCCTTGAATGTAACCGATGGCTGCAGCAGTGCGTGCGTACCTACAATACATTGTGCGGTTCCATCTGCGATACTGTTCAGAACTACCTTTTTATTTTTAGCAGATAATCCACTTTTCAGGAGAACTGTTGTAATACCACATGGCTCAAGAAGTGTTGACACCGCATGGTATATTTGACGCGCAAGAATGTCGGTTGGTGCCAGCCATGATACCTGCAAACCACTGTCAAGTGCAGCCAGTGATGCAAAAAATGCCACCAGTGTTTTACCCGATCCAACATCACCCTGAAGAAGCCGGTGCATTCGTTTTTTTGATAGTGCATCTTTGTAAAGTGTTGCTATCGCACTTTTCTGATCGGGTGTTAATGTAAACGGAAGCTGCTTTATAATTTTCTCCGGAAGAGTTCCCGGTGCCATTGCTCTTCCGGGAAATGCAAACTTTTTCTTACTGAGTTTAAGCGTTAATGCCAATTTGTAAAGTTCTTCGTATTTCAAACGTTCTTTATAGTTATCCAGATCAGTCAATGACTCCGGGATATGCAGCGACATGAGACATTTTTGAAGGGGTGGAAACTTTTTGCGGATTTCAATCTGTGAAGGAAGAAGCTGTGGATAGTGTTTTAAATTGTCA
>Ga0123334_1005860_pt1 | contig 11624 bp, 10 predicted proteins | sample BiotimSIPDNA_FD_89706 | JGI IMG/M metagenome (GOLD analysis project Ga0123334, IMG submission 89706) | Anaerobic biogas reactor microbial communites from Washington, USA - Biogas_R1 time_0 SIP DNA | ecosystem: Engineered > Bioreactor > Anaerobic > Unclassified | place: Washington, USA... | reverse complement strand
TGAGCTCTCAGACATGCATGCCGACTTGTTTGAAGTAATCGGCGAAGTTGCGGCAGTGGCCCACGAGCCTATCGCTCAGAGGTTGCGGCGACAACTGGAAGCGGTTGAATCATCGAAGATCGCGATGAGAATTCTGCAAAAGGCCCTGCCGATGGCAGGTCCGGATCTATGGCCGCTGCTAGCCGACGACTTGCGGCAGAAGATTCTGGGTCGCTACAAGCGAATGTTCATGAGTCTGTGCTGCCCAATGCCGCCCGGCAATGCGCAGGTCCTCCTGGGGCTGATGGCATCCGGTCGGCTGGATGTAGTCGACCGGCTGGAATCGGTAGAGCCGGCATCTGGAGGCTTCCTGATATCCGCTGGTGGAACCGGATACTTCGCCGACCACGTAATTAACGGGGTCGCTGCACCAGCGCACCGTATTCCCCTCCGAGCCAAGCGTCTAGTCGAGTCTCTGTACGACGAGGGTCTCGCAGTCCCGCACCAAGATGGTGGGCTTTGCGTGCAGTTCGGGAGTAGTCTGTGCAATGGTGTTCGGCGGGGAGGGGAGAGCAGCCATATACCTGGCGTATACGCGCTCGGCGATATAGCGGCAGGGACATTCTTCTTCACCTTCGGTATCACGTCGATAGTCGACAGATGTCGAGACATTCTGGGTGATATCGTCGCGCGTCATTCGGAGAAGCACGAAGGAAAGCGAAGTCATGCGTCATAGCAGGGGGACATCGTCGGCGCATCTAGCGGACACGGCTACGGGTCTGCCGATACCGGCTACACACCGATTTGATTCAATAGAAGACGAGCGCGCACAAAGAAGGCGTCGACTCGCTGGCGCAATGCGACTGTTCGGGAAGTACGGGTTCGCTGAGGGCATATCAGGGCATATATCTGTTCGGGACCCCGGGGAGCGGGATCTCTTCTGGGTCAACCCCTTTGGGGTTCCGTTCAGTCGGGTGACGGTTGGCGACCTCATCTGTGTGGATGCGGACGGCGTCGTGGTCGCTGGTGGCGACCACTCGGTGAACCCAAGCGCATTCGCCGTCCATTCCGAGATCCATAAGCGGGGATTCGACGGTATCGCGCACGGGCACACGGTTAGTAGTCGCGCGCTGGGAGCACTCGGCCTCATGCTCGAGCCTGTAGACCAGGAGTCCGCTGCCTTCTACGGCAACCAGTCGTTCTACAGCGCATACGACGGGCCGGCCGTGAGCGTCGAGCATGGTCGCGACATTGCCAATGCGCTGGGTGAACGCAACGCCATTCTCTTGCGTCACCATGGACTTCTCACCGCGGGAAGGTCGTTGGAGGAAGCTGTTCACTGGTTCTTCACGTTCGAAAGCTGCGCCAAGGTCCAACTGCTGGCCCGCGCTGCCGGACCGATGGAGGTCATGAGTGGAGAGCAGGCTGAGCTCGCGAAGGCGGGTTTCGGAGACAGGGACCTCGCGGAGTTCACATTTCAGGTGTTGTGGGAAGAGATCGTTCACGAGCAGCCGGATCTCCTCGACGAATGAGGCCGACGAAGGTGGTCCATGAGGGCGAGCAAGCTGTCCAGAAGAGGGTGGGCGAGGGCGGACCGGATCGAGGGTCACCGATGTTCGGGCCGACGTTGGGATCTGGAGTTGCTGACTTCATACGAAGGCAGCGCATGATTGTGATTGGTGGTCCGGACACTGATGGTGATGTTTGGGCCTCGATGCTGACCGGTCCTTCAGGTTTCGCCGATCCGATTGACGACAGAACAATCGTTTTCAATGCTTCACTCGCAGTTGGAGATCCGCTCCATAGTGCCTATGCGTTGAACCAGCCCGTAGGTACTCTGGCGCTCGATACATCTCAGGTCCGACGCATCCGCGCCAACGGCGTCATGCACCGATCTGGGCAATCGCTGGTCCTGCGAACCGAACAGGTCTTACGTAACTGTCCGAAGTACATTCAGACGCGCGAAATAGTCGACGTACAGCCGTGCGAGCCGAGTGTCGAGGTAGGCACATCCTTGTCTGCGGCCCAGCAACGATGGATCGAGGCTGCCGACACCTTCTTTGTCGCGACCCACTCACCGCGTCACGGGGCGGACGTAAGCCATCGGGGGGGAGCGCCCGGCTTCGTGACTGCAGACGTCGACAGGCTCATCTGGCCCGACTACGTCGGCAACTCGTTCTACATGACGTTCGGCAACCTGGAGCTCAACGATCGTAGCGGGGTCTGCTTTCTCGACTGGGAAAGCGGACACATGCTCCAGATATCCGGGACAGCAGAGGTTGATTGGGAAAACCGAGAGGCGCCGGGAGCGCAACGAACGGTCCATTTCCAGGTAGAGCGCGTGGTTTACACACGCGACGCCGTCCCGTTGCGGTGGAGGCTAGTCAGCTATTCCAAGTTCAACCCAGACTCAGTACAGAAGGAGTTCGATCAGTGACCACCACTGAAACCCGTGAGGTCGGCTCTGTGCCGAATACTGCAGCTGAAATTCTGAGTGCGGTCCAAGGGCTTGCTCCTTCCTTGCGCGCACGGTCTGTCGAGATCGAAGAGGCGCGGCGGATGCCAGCAGATATCGTCGAGATGCTCCGCGCGGCCGGCGTATTCCGCATGGGATTCAGTGCGGAGTTCGGAGGCCCGAATCTGACGTCGATGGAGCAGACACGGGTACTGGAGGAGCTAGCGCGCGCCGATGCATCGGTGGGCTGGTGCGGAATGATCGGCATGGATAGTGGCCTGTACTCGGCGTACCTGACGCCGGACGCGGTCCGAGAGCTATTCCCAACTCCCGACACCATCACTGGCGGCATGGTTCAGCCGAATGGGCGCGCGGAGCGTGTGCCTGGCGGCTACATGCTCACCGGAAAGTACAGCCTGGGAAGCGGTATCACTCATGCCGATCGCATTTCAGCGGGAGCGCTGACATGCACTGACGGCCAAGTCGATATCAACCCGACCGGAAACCCGAATTGGATTGTCACCGTTCTCGCACCCGAGGACGTCAAGATGATCGACACGTGGAACAGCACTGGTCTCGCAGGTAGTGGGAGTATTCACTACGAAGTGGACGGAGTATTCGTCCCCGAGCAGCACGTTTTCAACTTCAGCCGCCCGAAGAGCCGCTCTGGTCCACTATCTGCGCCGGATGCTCTGATGCGGAAGATGCCGGGAGTGCCGCTCGGCACGGCACGTGCCGCGTTGGACTACGCGCGTGCCGTAATTTCCGAAAAGACGAATAGCCAGACCGGACAAGCATGGAAGGACCACTACCGGGCCCAGTTTGTTCTTGGTCAGTGCGAGATGGACTACCTCACCATCCGCCACGCCGTCTACGGCAGTTTGGAACACAAGTGGCAATTGCTCAACGGGGATGCTACCTATCCTGATTTGACCCCGGACGAGCGTGTGGGGTCAGTTCTGATTGCGCTAAAGGCATTCAGGGAGTCTCTGTCAATCGTGCGCCGACTCTACGATCTGCTCGCTACTGCCTCCATCTATAAGCCTTCGCTTCTCGACCGGAGCATGCGAGATCTCACCACCATGTGCCAGCACGTAATGGCGCAGGACGTCATCGTGCAGTCCGCCGGTGCCCACTTCCTCGGCGGAGAGCCGGGCTTTCCTTTCGCGCTGGGCATCACCGAATGAGCCTCGAGCCTGAAGTGTTGTCCACGCCGAACATATTTGCCGACATACATAACGCGGTTCGCGCGCTCCGACCTACTCTACGCGGCTACTCGCAAGAGATAGAACAGACCAGGCGTCTTCCACGTGAAGTAGTGGAGCTTGTGAGAAGTGCTGGCGTTTTCAGGATGGGATTTGAACAAAAACACGGTGGACCCGGCCTTACTGCCGCGCAACAAGCCGAAATCCTTGCCGAACTGTCATATGCTGATGCGTCAATCGGTTGGTGCGCGATGGTCGGGATCGACTCGGGGCTGTTCGCCAACTACCTGCGGGATGATGCGGTGAGCCGCATGTTTCCGTCGCTCGACGTCTCTGCGGCCGGGATGCTCGCACCACGAGGTCAGGCGGAACGGGTCGATGACGGCTTCATCCTGAGTGGCCGGTGGACCTTCGGCAGCGGCATCTCACACGCCGACTGGGTTTTCGCAGGTGCCCACGTCACTGAGAGTGGGGAGATCAACCGACACTCGGACGGGCGTCCGGAGTGGCGCGTACTCATGCTCCGTCCAGAAGATGTCTCGCTGACCGACAACTGGTACACAACCGGACTGGCGGGGACATCGAGCATGGACTTCTCGGTTGACCAAGTCTTTGTACCCGGGTACGCGACGTTCTCCTTCCGGGAACCCAATGCGAAGTCAGGGCCGCTGTCCACGGCGGATCTGCAGATGCGCAAGATGCCGGGCGTGCCACTGGGGGTTGCGCGTGCCGCGTTGGACTACTTCCGTGAGATCGCGGCAGAGAAGGTCAACAGTGCGACGGGCCGTCGGTGGGCGGACGACTACCGGATTCAGTATTCGCTCGGCCAGTGCGAGATGCAGTACATCTCAATGCGCCACGGTGTCTACAGCACGCTTGAGGAGCGGTGGAACCGGCTCGAGGCCGGCGCGGATCTTGTGGATCTGAGCCCGGATGAACGTATCGCCACCGCGCTGGCACGAACAAACGCGATGCGGACTGCGAGGGACATCGTTCGGCGGCTATACGATCTGCTTGCTTCGACGTCGATCTACAAGCCCTCGCCCATGGACCGGTGGCTCAGGGATCTCGAGACCATGTGCCAGCACGTGATGGCACAGGACAAGGTGATCCAGTCCTGCGGCGCACATCTCCTCGGTGGGACGCCGGAGTTTCCCCTTGTCCTCGGACTCGAACGCTCATCCTCGCAGCGGCAGAAGGCTGCTGGCCATGATTGAGACCTCGCGCGTGACCAGCGCTGAACTTGTAGGCGAGCCGATCGGCCCACTGGCCTACCCTTCCTTGCCCAGCCTTCTCATCAGGGCTGCGGCGATGCCCGACGCGGGCCAAATTGTGCATATCGACCCGAATGGCGAGATCGAGCGCTATTCGTATTCGGACCTCCTGGACGACGCACGTAGAATTCTGAGTGGTCTACGATTCAACGGAATCAAGGAGCTCGACAGAGTGGTGCTCCAAATACGTGAGCCCCGTGATCTATTGGCGACATTCTGGGCATGTCAACTCGGCGGGATGGTCCCTGTTCCCGCGAGCGCCAATCCGCCCGCGAACAGCGGCCTGTCATCAAAAGGCCTTCTTGAGTCCGTTCTGAAGATCGCTGATACGGATTGGTCGATCACGAACGTCGACACCGTTCGCTTAGATAGGCTGGAGACTGAATTCGCTATTTCATCGCCATCGGAACCCGCTGCATTGTTGCTGACTTCTGGTAGCACGGGGCTACCGAAGGCAGTAACCCTGACGCACCACAACATCGTTAGTCGATGTGAGGGGACCGCCCGGGCGCGAGATTTGACCAAGCGGAACCGCACATTCAACTGGATGCCACTCGACCATGTCGGTGGCCTGGTGATGTTCCACATCCGCGACGTATTCCTAGCCTGCCATCAGGTGCATGCGGACATGCAATGGGTGCTTGAGGATCCGCTACGTTGGCTGGACGTCATCAGCGAACACCGTTGTGACACTACATGGGCGTCGAACTTCGCATTTGGACTAGTGGTAGGCCGCCGTGCGGACGTCCGCCAGCGTTCGTGGGACCTGACACAGTTGAAGTACATCATGAACGGGGGCGAGCCCGTAAAGCCTCGTGTCGCTCAGCAGTTTCTCGATGTTCTTGCACCATTTGGGATTCCGCAAACGGCGATTCACCCCGGATGGGGGATGTCCGAGACCTCCTCAGGGGTCGTCGACATCGTGTTCGCCCCAGGACCAATTGGTGAGTTCGAGAGATTCACTCCCTTGGGCCGCCCACACCCCGGCGTCCGCGTGAGAGTTGTCGACGAATCCGGAACAATGCTGGATGAACGGGAATTAGGCCGACTCCAGGTCGCCGGCGACCCCGTCAGCTCAGGCTACTTCGGTAACGATCGCCAGAATAAACTCTCATTTACCTCCGATGGCTGGTTCAAGACTGGAGATCTGGCATTCATCGCGGACGGGCAGCTGACTGTAACTGGTCGGGTCCACGACATAATTGAGTCTGATGGAGTCGCGTTCTATGGACACGAGATCGAGGCAGCCGTTGAAGAGCTTCAATTCGTCGAGCCATCTTTTACGGTCGCCTGCCTGGTCGCCGCCGAATTGACGATCGTCTACTGTCCGCGTTCACGTGGAGCGGAGGCCGCCGAGGCGGATGAAATTCGCCGCCATGTGTTGAAATTGTTTGGGTTGACTGTGAAGGAAGTCAGGGCAATGGAGAAGTCCTATATCCCAAAGACGGGTATCGGGAAGCTCAAGCGTGCTCAATTGGCGTTGCAGCTGGAGCATTCGCCGGACGCGATGGACCTGTGCGTCCTGCAAGCGATTCGACTAAAAGGCCGCCCAATGTTGCACGACGTAGTAGCTGCAATCGCGGCTGATGCGGATACCGTGATTGCGGCCCTCGTCGCGCGCGGACTGTGCGGTGAGGCAGACGGAAGGTACTCGGTCACGGCGGCTGGGCGGGACAGGCTAACGGATCTGCTCGGGCAAGAGCGGACGCGTATCGATCAGTCGCGTATCCTCAACCTATACAAGAGTTTCGATGGGTACAACACTGAACTCAAACAAATTATCACTGATTGGCAGCTGACAGATGGATTGGCCCCCAACAGTCATGAAGACAAGCAATACGACGCTGCAGTGATCTTGCGGCTGGAGGACCTTCACGCCACCTCACTGCCTCTATTGGGGGAATTCGTCGATCTGGTGCCTCGGCTCCATCCATACATCGTTCGACTCGACGCAGCTTTGACACGAATCCACGCAGGGGATCATCGCTGGCTTGCCGGGCCTCTCATCGATAGTTTCCACACTGTCTGGTTTGAATTGCATGAAGAGCTCATCGGCCTAGCAGGCCGGACCCGGGCTGGCGAGGCAAAAGCGGGGCGTGCTGTATGACCGGTGCGGTGCTCCTGGACGGTAACACCGGTCTGGGCCGAGAGACGCTGGGTAACAAGGCATATGGCATCGATCGCATGGTCCGACTCGGCCTGCCGGTGCCGCCCGCATTTGTCGTGACAACTCAGGTGCGGTCAGTGGACGCGGTGTGGCAGCGCGTGGTGGCGCTTGTGCACGAGCTTGAGGAACTCACCGGGCGCACATTTGGGTCCGACCCGAACCCGCTCCTGCTCGCTGTCCGATCGGGTGCGGCACTCAGCATGCCGGGGATGATGGACACGATTCTCAACGTCGGAATCACTAGCGAAGTCGAGGACGCGCTCTCGGATGCGAGCCCGGACTTCGCAGCCGACGTAGTACGGCGCTTCAACGTTCAGTTCCATAAGAGTACCGGTCAACCCGCGCCGTCTGATCCTTGGGAGCAGCTGCGGATGTCGGTGGATGCCGTAGTTGGATCGTGGTCTTCTGCGCGTGCCGTGGACTACCGGCGCAGGCGTGGCTTAACGGATCTTGCCGGCACCTCAGTCACGATCCAATCCATGGTTTTCGGCAACCGCGGAGCCCGTTCGGGAACAGGTGTGCTCTTCACAAGGAACCCGCTGGACGGAGGCCCGCAGCTATACGGAGAGTGGTTGGGGAATGCGCAAGGTGAGGATGTCGTCTCAGGCAGCCGAAGCGCACGCCCTCTAGAGGAATTGCGACGCGAGCTTCCCGTGGTCTATGAGCAGTTGAGTGGCGCTTCGCGAACCTTAGAGGCCGACCGGAAAGAGGTCCAAGACATCGAGTTCACGGTCGAGTCGGGGGAACTCTGGTTGTTGCAAACCCGGACGGCAAAGATATCGCCGGAGGCCGCTGTTCGGCACGCCGTAGGGCTCGCCAACGATGGCATCATCAGTACAGCTACAGCTGTCGCTCGTGTCACCGCCGACCAGATCGCGGCGGTGCGCAAGCCTTGGCTCGAAACGACGGGCGCGGCAATCCTTGCGAGCGGCACGCCCGCCTCACCGGGGTTTGGCGTCGGCGTCGCTGTCTCCCAGACAGTTGAGGCGGAGCAACCTATTGCCGGCACTAGCGCGGGGTTCGTGCTGACCCGTCCGACTACTGACCCCAACGACGTCCACATGATGTCGATGTCGAATGGAGTGGTGACTGAGCATGGTGGTTCAACTTCGCATGCCGCAGTTGTGTGCCGCGAGATGTCCGTCCCCTGCGTTGTTGGATGCGGTGAGGGCACAGTTGACGCTCTCTCTGGTCGAATGGTCACCGTAGATGGTTACAGCGGAATCATCTACGAAGGCTCTCTCCCGATCAGGCCTGCCGTAGATGACGATGATCCCGATTTGATTGCACTGCGTAGTTGGGCGAGTAGCTCGCCAGTCGTCAAATGAAGGCCGAGGATAGTGCCCCCGTTAATGAAAGAGGTTGGAATCATGCGTGATGCGGTGATCGTCGGCGGCGGCGCTGCCGGGTTGAGTGCGGCCCTGCTATTGGCGAGGGCGAGAAGGAAGGTCACTCTAATCGATGAGGGGCGGCAGCGTAATGCCCCCTCCGCTCATTCCCATGGCCTACTCACTCGCGACGGATTTTCTCCAGCAGATATCGTCAATGTTGGCGCGACAGACGTTGCCCGGTACGGTGGAGAAATTGTGTACGCCGGAGTGGATTCGATATCCAGCGCATCCGACGGCGCATTCGAGGTTGAGCTGAATGATGAACGGGTCATCCGCGCTCGGGCGGTTCTGGTGGCAACGGGTCTTACCGATGTACTTCCAGAGCTGCAGGGTGTGTCTGAGAGGTGGGGGGTTGATGTTATCCATTGCCCGTATTGCCATGGCTTCGAGGTATCTGATCAACCCATCGCTGTTGTCGGCGGCGATAATAGGCCGTTTACGCTGCATCAAGCATCACTCATCCGACTATGGTCGGATGACGTCATCTTCTTTCCAAACACAATCGAACTCACCCCTGACGAAGCGGCCAGTCTCAACGCGTGGGGAGTGAAGGTCGAGCTTGGAAAAGTGTCGCAAATCGCACCATGTGCTCCCGATGGCGTTCTGGCCGTCACCATGGAAGATGGGCGTTCATTTTCGCGGCAAGCGGTATTCGTCGGCCCCAAATTTGTTCCGAATGACAAGCTGCTACGCGCACTGGGTTGCACCCCGGACGCGACGGATTGGGTTGAAGTTGATTCGGAGGGGCGGACCGCCATCGATGGCGTATGGGCGGCAGGCAATGTTATTAGCTCGCCAGCCCAGATCGTGAATGCCGCCAGCCAAGGCGCCACCGCGGCGATCAGTATCAACCACTACCTCCTTGCGCGCGATATCCAAGCTGCAAGCTCGCGTGCTAACAACGCCTAACGTAGTTGCATCAGGCTACGTCGCTGCAATCAACCGAACGAGCTCGACTCTTGATAGGTGAGGGAAATCGATGACTGACCGTGTCCAATTCTGGTTTGACCCTGTAAGTCCGTGGTGCTGGGTGACTTCTCGCTGGATTACTAATGTCGCGTCTGTTCGAGATATCGAATTGTCATTTCACGTAATGAGTCTCGCGGTTCTGAATGAAGGGAAGGTCCTTCCCAGTAAAGTGCAGTCGATCGTTGATGGTTCTTGGCCCTATCTGCGCGTTCTTACGGCTGCAGATGAACGAGAAGGATCTGATGCGGTTCGAAGGCTCTACGCTGCCTTAGGCGAGAAGATCCATCGGGACCACTCCGCGGTATCCGCGGACAAGATCATCGCCGAGTCGCTGCACGAATGCGGCCTCGACGCCGACCTCCTACGTGCTGTAACGTCCCGCGACTACGATGCCGCTATTCGGGAATCGCACATGCGTCGTAGTGACGAATCGGAATCGGCATCAGGTGCGCCGACGATAAGAATCAATGGAGACGCCTTCTTTGGCCCCGCTCTCTCGCGGATCCCGGATCCTGAGGAGTCAGGAAAGCTCTATGACGCCGTCGTGAATTGTATTTCATATCCATATTTCTTCGAGATGCAACGACCCCGGACAGAGCGTCCCGTCTTCGAATAGTCGACAACCTGTGAGAGTGAGGTTTTCTCACCAGGATGTGTCTGACAGCGGCCGTGTAACGCCGGGCATCGTGGGGTGAGATGAGGACGTGGGATCCCGCCTGGTAGAGATCGTTTCGACCAAGAAGCAATCCCGAAGCAGGACCCCACGTGATCTCCTATCGTGCCACGCTCGACGTGCCCGAGCACACCCTGGCCTTCGTCGCCCGCATCCTGGCCACGCACCGCAAGAGAACCGACCACAGGCCGTGGCAGCGGGCCGCGACCGTCTACGTCCAGGCGGTGATGGTGCTGCGCTGGTTCCGGGACGGTACCGACGTCGCAGCACTCGCCCGCGACGCGGGGATCTCGCAGGCCACCGCCTACCGCTATCTCCACGAAGGTATCGACGTGATCGCCGCCCATGCCCCTGACCTGCACGACGTCCTCGCCCACGGGATCGAATCCGGGTGGGAACACGTCAGCCTCGACGGCACCCTGATCCCCGCGACCCGGTGCCGGCAACGTTCCGATACCGGCCACGACCTCTGGTACTCGGGCAAACATCGCCGGCACGGCGGCAACATCCAGGTCCTGACCGATCCGACCGGCTACCCGGTGTGGGTGTCGGGTGTCGCACCCGGATCGGTCCACGACCTCACCGCTGCACGACGGCACGGGATCCTCGGCGCCCTCTACCCGGCCGCGGCCGGTGGGATTCCCACCCTTGCCGACAAGGGGTACACCGGCGCAGGGATCGGTGTCCACACCCCGGTCAAGGGCCGGGACCTCGACGCCGGTACTCGTTGTCGGAACACGATTCTGTCCGCGATACGGGCACCGGCGGAACGGGCGAACGCCCTGCTGAAGACCCGATGGAAGGTGTTGCAGCGAATCAGTCTGTGCCCGTGGAGGATCGGGGCCATCACTGCGGCGGCCCTCGTTCTTCTTCATCTGCAAGCGCCGGCCTGGTGAGAAAACCTCAGTGTCTTGAGCATGAACTATGTCGGGACACCGTGCGGAGACGTAGCGGCCTGTGGGCGGCGGGCGGCACGGATGGGCTCCTCGTACTACGCGGGCGTTTGGATCGCCGCCGGCGGTGCTTGCGTCAGTTCGAGCGGATGTTCAATAGCTGAGGGGGAAGCTCAGATACAACAGCACGCTGTTCCAGACGAAGCGATATCAGACCGGCGCTCGAATCGAGTGTGTTTTGCCACACCAAGGAATTGATGAAGGAGGCGAAATATCTTGGAGGTCGGACGCATTCTGTTTGTTCATGCGCATCCCGATGACGAGACTCTCACTACCGGCGGCACTATTGCCCGGTACGCCGCTGGCGGCGCTGACGTGGCGGTGCTTACCTGTACGCTCGGTGAGGAGGGCGAAGTAGTTGGGGATCGCTGGGCAGGCCTAACCGCCGGACGTGCTGACCAGCTCGGTGGATATCGGATTGTGGAACTGACTCAACCTGAATACACCGATCCGGTAGCGATCCAACGCGCGTCGTAGACACGAAATGCCCTGCCGTAGTGAAAGAATGAGATTTCTTGAGGATCACATTCGGCCACAACGAAGGGCATCTCGCAAATG
>Ga0123334_1005858_pt1 | contig 11627 bp, 12 predicted proteins | sample BiotimSIPDNA_FD_89706 | JGI IMG/M metagenome (GOLD analysis project Ga0123334, IMG submission 89706) | Anaerobic biogas reactor microbial communites from Washington, USA - Biogas_R1 time_0 SIP DNA | ecosystem: Engineered > Bioreactor > Anaerobic > Unclassified | place: Washington, USA... | reverse complement strand
TCCACATCAGCAGGCAGGCAGATGTCCCTGGAGATGACTCCCGATAACTACCGGAGATTATCATCAGGGCAAAGACAGGCCGAGGTTGAGACCAGGGTAATAAAAGTCAGCTCAAATGTCATGGGATGACTTTTCCTGCTTAACAATCTTTTTATATATAGAACAGGAATGATTCATCGTGGTTGCCCGTAACAGAACATTGGTTCTGGTTGAATTATTCTATGCATTTGTTGCACTTGTATCTGGGACAGTGGCTTTGACGTCACTGATCAGGTATGCAGTCAGGACCATGAGTCTTGGGACTGCGGCCCAATGGACATGGGCATGGGCTTTTGCAATGGTAGTCCTGCTTGGGGTAACAATTTACGCATACAGGAAGATTGACCATGCGCCGGTCAGGGTACTTGTAGTTATCCTGTTATTTGTTCCACAGATTGTGTTCCTGCTCATGGACCAGACGGTTCCGTTCCCGGATGCAGGTTTCTTGAACATATGAAAAAAGGACGACGTTATTTTTTATCTGATGCATAAAATGTCAGGGTATTGCTGGTTGATGCAAGATACTTATCAGTCCCCTCAAATACTGCCCTGACCGGAACACCTCCGCTTTCCCAGGTACTGATGGTTGCCGAGAACCTTCCGTCACCATCGGTTGAAGTGGTAAGCAGCGGTAGGAAATCGGTTCCGTAATCAGGGACCTCGATGGTGATACTGACTCCCGGCACTCCTTTTCCAGAGCTGTCAACAAGCCGGCCGGTCAGCTCTACATCTGTTCCTACAGTCGGCCGGAGATTATTTGCCGAAAGGGTCAAGCTAGTGATGACCTGGAGGTCTGATGCCGTCGCAGGTGCATTTGTGGCAGCCGGAATGACCTGTCCTGGTGATGGTGATGCCGGAACAGATGATTCAGCCGGGACATAACCGGAAAGTCCTCCGGTCTGGACAATCTCTGATTTTGCCATTGTGCCACTTACTTTTGCAACAGCCTGGAAGTAAGGAACTTTTAAAAGTTCATCCGGAACTGCCCATACAAAGATTCCATTTTCCTGGGCCCGGGTTGTCACGATCTCATGGAACACATCATCAATCTTCATCTTGCCTGTGATGGTAACCTCTGCATTATAATTCCTGCCACCGACATAACCGGCCAGGATTGCTGGCTGTCCTGCCTCTGAACCTGGTGGATAATAGGCCAGTTTCACCCATGTATCACTTGATAACTTTGGGAGAGGCCCTGCTGTAGGTTTTGGAGTCCAGTCGACCTCAACCATTGGGAAAAGGCCAATTCCGGCAACTGATGCAAGCTCGACGTCCCAGCCCTGGTACGGATTCCAGTAATGTGTCTGTGGAAAATCTGCAACTGCCAACGGAACCATGCAGATGACAAGTCCTGCCAATAGAAGGCCATAAAGAAAAATCCTGCACAAGGCAGGTTGTCTGGTACACCCTTGGTATTTCATATGATATGATTGGGGTATATAGTAAGAAAGAGTTGCTGAGATAGATGTTTATATCATCTTCCCAGGGTGCTGTGAGCTCTGGCAAGATGTTGTGCTGCCAGTGCGCCAAGCAGTGAGAGTTCCCCGGCAAGAACCCCTGCAGCAACAATCTCTGCAAATTTCCTGGCATTAGAGCCTGGAGGGTCGCCACTCCCTGCTACTCCAAGCAATCGAAGACATTCGGCCTGGGTCTCAACAGTGGTTCCACCGCCAACCGTTCCGACTGGAAGAGCCGGGAGTGTGACCGAGACATAAACACCTGATGGTGCAGGATCAACTGTTGTCATGCAGAGTGACCCCTCAACCACGTGAGCTGGATCCTGCCCGCAGGCGATGAACATGGCGGCAACAATATTTGCTGCATGTGCATTGAATCCAAATGATCCTGCACGGGCTGAACCAACCAGGTTTTTCCTTGTATTAACCTCAAGCAGCGAGGCTGCATCGGTCTTCAACACCTTTCCGATAAGGTCCTGTGTAAGCAGCACTCCTGCACTGGCTGTCTTACCCCTCCCCATGACAAGGTTTACTGCAGCCGGCTTTTTATCTGTACACCAGTTACCTGATAGTGCGATGAGGCGGGCACCGGTCTTTTGGCAGATAAGTCCGGCTGCCTTTGCCGAAGCAATGGTGACCATGTTCATCCCCATGGCGTCGCCGGTGAAAAAGGAAAATCTGACAAATACAGAGGTCCCGGCGGTTGTTACCTCTATGCCGGTGATCTTACCAAACCTCGTGGTTGATTCGGCCTCTGCCTTTATCTCTGTTTCATGAGCAATGACCCAGTCGCAGACTTCTTTTGCATGGATAATGTTATCAGTAGCGAAGACCGGCGCACGGGTCATTCCATCCTTTAGTATCCTGACATCTGCCCCGCCGGCAGCAGTAATAAGGCTGCAACCCCGGTTTACTGATGCAATCAGCGCACCCTCGGTTGTAGCCAGTGGGAGATAGTATGTGCCATCCGCGTACCCACCCTTTACCCTGACCGGGCCAGCAACCCCGACAGGAACCTGGACCGTGCCTACCATATTTTCACAATTTTTCTTTACTACTGTGTCCAGGGATATTGAACAGTTACCTATCCGGTCAAGGCTGACACCTGCCTCTTCTTCAATAAATCTCCGGCGTATGGCGACAGCATTCCCTGGAGGCAGTTCTTTCTCAAGTGCATATAATTTCAGTGTTCCATCCCGCAGCCTGCGGAGGTACTCATCCATGCATACCTGTTATACCGGAACGGCCATAACACATGAGGGATGCAGGTAAAACGCTGGTGCCTGCCAGTGGACAAATCGGTTGGTGAACAGACCAGGAAGCAGCTGCTTGAGGAAGGGGTGCTTGACAGGCTCTGCCGGATTAGATCTGACGGGGATAATCTCCTCATTCCGGTAACAAAATATATAGAAGGCGCGGTATGCGAGGAGTTCAGCTGCATTCCGTCAAAGACGGTGCTGCCACGTTTTGAACAGGTGGGCGGAATTGCAATCATGCAGGAGGATGACAAGATCGGTGCTGAAGCAGTTCTCGCCTCGAAAAAAACCTACCATACCGTTCTGTTTGCTGATAGTGCAGTAGAGGGCCCATTCCGGACGAAAAAGTTCAGGGTGCTTGCAGGTATTGATACCACTGCTACAGAATATACTGAATACGGCCGCCATTTCTTCATCGATCTCTCTCTGGCATACTTCTCGGCACGGTTGTCTGGTGAAAGGCAGCGCATTCTCTCCATGATGAACGAAGGGGAACGTGTCATTGATATGTTCGCCGGCGTCGGACCATTTGCAATCGCTCTTGCAGGAAAAGCCTCGGTTGTATATGCCTGTGATATTAATCCTGAAGCTGTCATTCTCATGGTCCGGAATATTGCGAAAAACCATCTTACCAATATCGTCCCCATCCTTTCCGATGCCATGAACCTTCCTGTAATAATCACACAACCTGCAGACAGGATCATCATGAACCTGCCCTTACACTCCATTCCTTTCCTTGAGGCTGCGTTCAGCATGACAAGACCTGGAGGAATGATTCACCTGTATGCCCTTGTCAGTCATGAAGAGGAGTATGTCCCAGTTCTCCGAACATTTCCATTAAAAAAACTGGAGCACCGTTATGTCAGGTCCTATTCCCCTGACAGGTTCCATGTGGTATATGATATCATCCGCGGATGAGAAAGCAGGCTACCAGGCAGTCTTGATCACGGAAAATGCCAGGCAGAAGTGGCATTGCATCGGTATACCAAGGAACACATTTTCTGGCAGGCTTGTATCTGCTTCCAGGCTCAGGTTATTGTAATATGCCTCAACTGACTCATTTTTTGAGTAAATACCAGTTTTATTAAGGGTAAAATTAACATGGCTTTCTTTCACCGGGCTTGCAGCTGAAAAATTGAAGATCATGGGTGATGCATTACCCCTGGTATCTTTCTCGTCTGCCATGGCAGAATAGGGAAGGGCTGACAGAATAAGGAATACGCATATGATGAAAGCCAGGTACTGCACGATATAATATCAGTAAAAAAGGAGATAGCCTTTTTCGCCGCCAGCCCGGAGTCATGGTGGAGACAGGGAAAAACCAGTCTCATGCCTGATGAACACATTAATAATTCACGCCGTGAAATACCTTTTCACTGGAGAAAAAAGGGATGGAAAAACTTCCTTGTGAAACTATAGTCTGGAATTCGCTACCTGCGATTCGTGCTGCGATAGCTGTTGAAATGGTTCGGTGCGGCCTTTCCCAGAAGATGGTTGCCGGAATTCTTGGCATGGCCCCATCAGCCGTATCACAATACCTTTCCGGGAAACGAGGATACAGGATCGTTTTTTCAGATGAAGTGTCAAAAGCCATCGCAGAACTTGCAAGAGATCTGGTTTCAGGCAAAGTTAGTGATCCTCGTGACCGGATATGCAGTATATGTGTACTGATCCGGGGCGGTGATGCCATCTGCTCTGCATGTAAAGATCCAGGTATTAAACAGAGTCCGGTTACTTAAAGCCCGAAGGCTTTCTACTCCCGTATAACAATACACACCCCGCTTACGATATTTTCCTGAAAGGACAACTGCGACGTCGATAAAAGAACCTTTTTCTTTCTTCCGCCCCTTGCCCTGATGACAAATTTCAGTTCTTTTATAACTTCACCATTGCAGGTTTCACGTATCACATCATGCCCGCCATTCAGTTCAGGAGTTATGATGGAGAGTGCTGAGCTTCCGATGAGCTCGTCCCTTGGATAACCGGTCATCTGTTCTGCACCCCGGTTCCAGGAGAGAACAGTGCCTGCAGGTGTTGTTGTTATCACGGCTTCGAAAAGCAGGTCCATCATTGATGCAAGCAGGACACCGGCTGATCCCCCTTCCTGAAAACCAGTAATATCACGTGAAAAGCCGATGATCTCCCTGACAGTTCCATTGTTGTCATGGACAGGGAACAAACGTTCATCAAACCACCTGACCTGATCTCTCTCCTGGATAGAAAATAATGTCCGGTATGGCTCACCCATGCTGCATACATAACCAGCAGCTTCCCTGATAAGGGGTTTTGCATGGTTATCGCAGATATTCATCCTGGACTCGCCAATGAATGACTGGGGGTCACGGTCGAAGGCAAGTCCGAATCGTGGATTTACATATGTAAAAATCATCTCAGGTGTCATGACAAAGATGCGGTCATCTGTTTCTGCTGCAATTGCATGAAAAAGGGCATAATATCTTTTTTTGCTCTCTTCTGCCTCTTTCCAGTCATGGACATCTTCGATGATAAAATAATGCCCACTGGTTCCGTCATACATGACTACATCAGCCATGGTAAGCCAGACAAACCTTTTTTTATTAGCAAGGTTCAGTTCAAGGTCTGTAGTAAAAATGAGCGGGCGATCCGGAGAGAGAATTTTTGTTCTGATCTCCGGTTTCAATCCCTGTATTACGAGTAAATCCAGGATATTTCGTCCTGTCATCTGAGTATAGCCTGTCCCCAGAAATTCTGCTGCAGGCAGATTGGCACTCTGGATTCTAAACCGTTCATCGGTCTGGACGACGGCCGATGAGAGGTAGTTAAGAAGTGTTGTTACCGGGATGCGCTTTGACAGAAAAAATAACCTGGCTTTCCCCACTGTCCGTACATCCACTATTCCGGACTGAAACATCATCTCAATATATTTTCCAATGGTATTTCGTGACATGGACAAACCGGAGGATATTTCTGATATGGTCATTCCATCAGGGTTTTCACGTAAAACTTCTGCAATCCGGGAGATGTACTGGTGGGAATTGTCCATCGGTGAAAAGATTAATTATGTCATCATAAATACTTGATGGAAAATAACAGGAAAAGACCCCTGTTCACGATAAGGCTGGTCTGCACACGGAAAAGATTACAAAAATCATAGGTTTTTCAGTGCCACAAGGTTCCTGACACCATTCAGCCGCCATACAAGTGAACGTTCTTCTTTACAAATGGATTCAGGGGCGTCCTCTGGTGAGTGCCCAAGCGCAGCAAGGATATTGGTTGACAGGTTCTGCTCCTGTATCAGCTGGACGAAACGTTCGCGTGTAAGTTTCTTCTCAATTGAGTCGGTGACTTCTTCAAGATATCCCTGCAAAGTCACAAACATGTAACTGGAAAGATCTTTTGCATATTTATCAATCTCCACCGAGACATAGGGAGATTTTCTGAAGTATTCTATCTTTTTACCATACTTTGTTGAAAGAAAATAAAGATGGCTTCCATCGTACACGTACAGGAATGGCGCAATATAGGGATATTTTTCCCCCGAAAAAGCAATCCGTGCCATGAAACGACTATGGATCAATGCATCGTACTCTTCTTTCTCCATGCGGGGGATTTTTACTATCTCCATGATACCTAAAACAACATACACCTGACATCTAATAAATTATGCAGAACTGGATCTCAGGGTGAGAACTCTCTCATTCAGTACTCTTTCGACAAATGAAAAAACGAGAGCTTTTCATTTGTGAAGAGAAACTACTTTATTGAATCTCTCACACTCACAATGGAATCTTTGAGTAATATTACTATGGAATCACCTATGAACCGATGGAACGGCATGGTTTTGGCAATCTTTCTCTTTTTAGTGACTGCCCTGATTTTTAGTCCTGTTGCTGCTCAAAATATCCAGGACGCAACCGTATGGATTAACAAGGGAAAAGAGGCATTTCAGAAGAAAGATTATTTAGGCGCGATTGCAGCCTATGATCAGGCCCTTCTCATAGACCAGTATTACACAGAAGGGTGGAAACTACGTGGCGACGCATTGATGGAACTTAACCGGTATGCCGAAGCTGCTGAATCCTACGATCGCGCCATCGCAATTGACAAGACCAATGCAGATCTCTTTGGGAAAAAAGGTCGTGCCATATATAAACTTGGGAATTACCAGGAGGCACTGGAGATCTTTACAAGGGCCGTCTCTTTAAACCCGAACAGCTTCCAGAACAAAGATGGATATGGGGATGTGCTGGCTGCACTGAACAGGTTTACTGAGGCTGACCATGCATATACCGGGGCACTGAAAATTGATCCAAAAAACAATGCAACCTGGAATAAAAAAGGTGAGGTGCTCGCGAAGATGTACCGGAATAAAGAAGCGCTCGCAGCTTTTAACCAGTCCATCCAGATCTACCCGGACTCGGCCGAGGTATGGAATAATATCGGAAGCGTCCACTTCAACATGGGCAACCTGAACAAGGCCCTGACTGCATTTGAAAAGGCAATCTCCCTTGATAAAAGTTATATTCCTCAAAAATATGGTGATACAATAAGCAGGCTTGCAAAAGCAGATCCTTCTAAACAAAGCCCTATTATTGAAGAAGATACAGATATTCCGGTTACGAATATTCCCTTTACCATGCCCCCTGCAATATTTGTTCTGAATTATATTATGATCGGAGTAGGTGTCATTGTCATCATCCTTCTTGGAGTTATGACTCTGATGAAGAAGAGGTCAGGTTAAAGACAGGGTGAATTTTTTTCAGGAATGCCCGGTGAGGATATCCTGGATCGATATTATCCTGTCTACCTTTTTTTGTTCGCGCTTCTCCGGCAGTGAAGAACGAATTGTTTTATAAAATATCCCAAGTGGAATAGGACCTGGATCTGAGTAGTTCCATTGTTGTCCGGTCCGGCAGGCCATCTCAAACTGCGTGACATTAACTTCAGAGGTCTCGTATACATGCTCATCGTAAAAGGACGTCATGTTAAAGAAGGTTGCACAGATCTGCAGCACGTCAATGTGTGCAAATCCAGGGTGGGATATCGCATCATGCATGATTCTTTTAAGTAGCGGAATATTTCTTGAATAGGCCCTGGCAACAAAGGTTGCACCTGATCCAAGCATCATCTCAATAATATTTAGCGGGTACTCGTGAATTCCTTCAGGTGTGGATCGTCCCCTGTATCCATAAGGGGATGTCGGGGTATACTGTCCGGTTGTAAGCCCGTATACCCTGTTGTTGTGACAAATGACAGTTATATCGATATTTCTCTTGGCAGCATGAATCAGGTGGTCAAGCCCTTCTGCATAAAGATCGCCGTCACCTGCAAAACATATAACCTTAAGCTCAGGGTTTGCCATCTTGATCCCTGTGGCAACAGGAATGGTCCTTCCATGAAGTGAGTAAAAACTGTTCAGCCGGAAATAATCAACAATCTTTGCATGACAACCTATACCAGATACCAGAACGAACTTTTCCCTTGGAACACCCTCTTTTTCAAACTCTTCTATCACATTTTTAAATGCGTGCTGAATAGAAAAATTTCCACACCCAGGGCACCAGGTGTTTTTTGTATCAGATATAAGCGTTGCATCCGGTTTCATAACTCCCTCCTTACCTGTTCTTCCAGTTCTTCTATCGCCGAAGGTCTTCCATCGTACCGCAGGATTAACTTATCAGGAACAATACCGTGTTCCATGAGTATCTTATCTATCTGTCCGGTTGCACTCTCCTCAGTTATGATGATCCTAGTCACACCATCAAGGGCTGTTTTAAAAGCGTTTACCGGGAACGGTTCAAGGATGAGGGGCGATACCAGCCTTATGGAGTGCTTTTTTGCAAACTCTGACACCTGTCCCCTGACAGAGCCCCAGGCAATTATACAAACCGGCGATCTCTCATCACCAGATATGATTACGTTTTCAGGCCGATCAGACTGCTCCTTAAGGGCCTCTTCTTTTCTTCTTCGCTTCTCTGCCATTGTATTAGTTATCTCTGGATCTTCTGATGTAATCCCTTCAAAGTCATGGGTATAACTGTTGATTTTTATGATTTCACCAGGATGTGGTGGGGAAAGAAGTGGTGAGATGCCATCAGGCTGATCCATGTACCGGCTATATGGGAAGACAGGGGCCTTCAATTCATATGGTTTTGGATCAGGAAGATCTGGAGAGCCGGTGAACAGACCTTCTGAAAAAGTCTTGTCAGTTAATATAAATGCAGGCACCTGAAACTCCCATGCAATCCTGAAAGCTTCTGCCCCAAGGAACATCGCTTCTTCAGGGGTTGCGGGTGCTGCAATCCATCTTGGAAACTCTCCCTGTCCGGCATGGCGGATGAACAGGAGATCAGACTGCGCCGTGTACGTTGGCAACCCTGTTGACGGGCCGGTTCTTTGTGAGACTACGATGACTATCGGTATCTCCGCCTGGCCTGCAAGGGAAAGCCCCTCGGTCATCAGGCAAAAACCACCTCCTGATGTTCCGACTGCAGCCTTCTTCCCGGCATAGGAGAATCCAAGTGCCATGAGGATCACTGCAATCTCACTTTCCGGGTGGTAAACCTGTATCCCGGTCTCTTCTTTAACTGATGCAAGAAAGTGAAGGATACCTGAGGAAGGAGTCATTGGGTATGCAATGTATGCGTCAAGCCCCCCTGCAAGAAGGCCAAGCGCTATCCATTCATTCCCGGAAAGAAATGGTCTTGGACCTCCACCAGGCACAACGAGATCCTGTTTTGGTGTGAGTATGTTCCATGCAGCATGTGCGATGTCCAGGTTTTTTTCCGTGCTCTTTGGCATCTTTCTTCGAAGAACGGGTTCTGCCAGATCCCATGGGATACCAAGGACACGAAGCAGGGCACTAATCATTGCAGTATTTCCCATGACAGGAAGACCCTGGTGCATGCTGATAATCTGGCTAAGAGGGATCCCCTGTCCTTCTGCCTTAACCCTGCCGGAATCATAAATGATTATCCCGTTATCAGACAGGCGATCGCTATGGAGATCCACGGTCTGCTGATCAAAGGCGATGATAACATCAAACCTGGATCTAAAGGCAGTTATGGGAAACTCCGCAGCTCTTATGATACAAAAATTATGTCCGCCCCTGATTAGAGATGGATAATCAACATACTGGTACACATGATATCCAAGTGATGAAAAGACCGAGCCTGTTACCTGGCCTGCCTGCGAAATTCCGTCTCCTGCTTTTCCTCCGATAAGTACTGAAATATCTGCCACTTCACCTGCCTCCCTGTGGGAAATGTACTTTAGCTGCTAATGAATTTTGTCACTGTTTCGGGAAGGCAAAAAAAGCCCGGGTCACTATACAATACTGAACACAGGATCAGCAGGGGAGGAAAAAAGGAGTTATCCTGCGGCGGGTAAATTCAGATAGTAACCTGCTTTTCTCTTTGAATTGCAAGAGATCATGATGTATAGGAGATTTACAGTTACAGGATAGTAAGATCTCTTCATGTGTGATGGTGCAGGAAATGCAGATTACCAGTTCCTGGTGTGCCCTGTCAAGTGCATCTGCAACACGGAGTATGCCTGAGCACCATAAAACAATGGTCTTAGCCAGGTCATCTAATTCATAATAGATGGCATGGTCAGATCTTGGGGTCGATCTCCGATGATATCGCACGATCATTGCGATGATCTTTCTCTCCACAGACGAGAGATTCATCTTTGTATCTTTCAGGATTATATCCCTTGATGCTTTATGATGGGGTTTGCCGGGTACACTCCATCCGATGTCATGAAGAAGAGCGGCTGCTTTTAAAAGGTCTCGGGCATAGGCAGGCAGGGCATGAAGTGCCTCAAGCTCGCTGTACAGTATTAGTGACAGCCGGCATACCTGCCTTGCATGTGCAGGATCAGGGTCCAGGCGGTTTGAATAGTCCATTACAACCGGCCAGACAGAAGGGTCCATCAGGCAGGGTCACCATGCCCAGATATATCATCATGAGATCTGCCTTCTGATATCATCCTTGTAAATGAGCCGGGAAGATGACGATTTTGCATGGCAGTTATTGCCCTGGAGATATCATAAGAGACCCTGACATGAACAACAGACAGTGGATCCAGTGTCAGCAGGGCATAACATGCACGGGGATCTCCATCTTCTGTCCTTCCCACGCTTCCACAGTTAACAAATAAAACATCATCAACCTGCCTGATTGATGGCAGATGCGAGTGACCTGTAATAATTATATCTGCCCTGGCTTTTTCTGCGATCTCGCGAAGTCTTGATTCAGGTGTCCCCCTGTCCAGGTACTCATCAATCTGGTCCGGGCTTCCGTGGGTCACAAGGATGTTGGTCCCTCTGACCCTTAACCTGAACTCACGTGATAGTCCTGCAAGATAAGTCCTGTTCTCTTTTGAAAGGTTTTGAAACGCAAACCGCATGGCAGCCTGTTTATCATGTGATCGCGGCCTCCCTGTCTTCCATTTTTTTGAAAGAACAGCAAGGTCATAATTCCCGATGACAGAAAGCACATGTGATGAGCGAAGATAAGAGATGACCTCATCAGGAAAAGCACCATACCCGATACTGTCACCGGCATTTAGGACAGCAGTTGCGCCTTTATGTTTTGCATCGGCCAAAACCGCCTCAAGTGCGGGCAGGTTTGCATGTATGTCTGATATAAGGGCAATCGTTACTGGTCTGTCATTGTCCTGTGCATCATCTTCCCTGAATGAAGACCTGGCCGGGTGTGAGACTTTCTCCATGAGCTGGTCCCAGAAACCCTCCTCCCTTATCTTATCCCATAGAACATGAAGCTCATTAAAAAGCTCCACTCTTCTGTTTTTCCGGTTTTCAAGAAGCCCGGATAGTCCATGTTCAATGATGGAGAAAAAATCAGGATTCCCAAAGTACCTGTATGCCCTT
>Ga0123334_1005857_pt1 | contig 11628 bp, 12 predicted proteins | sample BiotimSIPDNA_FD_89706 | JGI IMG/M metagenome (GOLD analysis project Ga0123334, IMG submission 89706) | Anaerobic biogas reactor microbial communites from Washington, USA - Biogas_R1 time_0 SIP DNA | ecosystem: Engineered > Bioreactor > Anaerobic > Unclassified | place: Washington, USA... | reverse complement strand
AAGGCATGATCAATTTCATGGATGAAAAGAACGAGCTGAAACTTTCGGTGCAGGCCGACCAGGTGCTGTGGTTGGAAGCAGCCGACAATTACGTAAAAATTCACTACCTCAATAAAGGCAAAATTGCCACCTTCATGATACGAAACACGCTCAAAATCATGGAGGAAAGACTCTCCAATACAGCCTTGGCGCGCTGCAACCGCTCCATCATGGTCAATTTCGACAAGGTCAAGGTGTTGCGCAAGGACAAGGAAGGTCTTTTCCTGGGATTGGACCACGAAAACGTACCCGACATCCCCGTGTCAAAATCGTATAGCGACCGCATCATGTTGCGTTTTTCTCAGTATTCTTCGAACGATTTCAAAGCATGACAAATCAAACTCCCTCAACTGTTTATATAGAAACATACGGCTGCCAGATGAACGTGGCAGACAGCGAAGTTGTCGCCTCTATCCTGGAGATGGATGGATTCATCCTGACCGATAAGGCTGATGATGCCGACCTGGTGTTGATCAACACCTGCTCCATCCGCGACAACGCCGAACAACGCATCCTGTCCAGAATCAACCACTTCAACGCTCAGCGGAAAAAAGGTAAAAAGCTTATCCTGGGTATATTAGGTTGTATGGCCGAGCGCGTCAAAGAAGAATTGGTGGAGAAGCACCACGTTGACCTGGTGGCCGGGCCGGATGCCTACCTGGATCTGCCCAACTTGATCGGAGACGTGGAGCAAGGTGAAAAAGCCGTCAACATCGATTTATCCACCACGGAAACCTACCGCAGCGTGTTGCCCTCCCGCATCGGCGGACCCAGCATCAGCGGTTTTATTTCCATTATGAGAGGTTGCAACAACTTCTGTAATTACTGTATTGTCCCTTACACCAGGGGCAGGGAGCGTAGCCGCGACCCGGATAGCATTCTGGGCGAACTAGCCAACCTGGTCAGCAAAGGGTATAAAGAAGTGACGCTGCTCGGACAAAATGTCAATTCCTACCGCTACTCCGAAGAAGGTGGCTCCACCCTAACCTTTGCCGGTTTGCTGGCATTGGTAGCCGATGCAGCACCAGATGTGCGCATCCGCTTCTCCACTTCCCACCCCAAGGATATGACAGACGACATCCTGGAAACCATCGCCGCCCACGCCAACATCTGCAAACACATCCACCTGCCCGCTCAATCGGGTAGCTCGCGCATACTCAAGTTGATGAACCGCAAGTACGACAGACCCTGGTACCTGGATAGGGTGGCCGCAATCCGACGCATTATTCCCGGTTGCGGGTTGTCGACCGACCTCTTCTGTGGCTTCCACTCTGAAACGCCCGAAGATCATCAGGAGACGCTGTCGCTGATGCGTGAGGTCGGCTTCGACAGCGCCTTTCTGTTCAAGTATTCGGAACGCCCCGGCACGTACGCAGCCAAGCACTTGCCGGACACCGTGGCCGAAAGCGAGAAGATTGAACGGCTCAATGAACTGATCGCCCTTCAAAACGAACTGTCGGCTGCCAGCAACGCCAAGGACGTAGGCCAGGTGTTCGAAGTCTTGTGTGAGGGCTATTCCAAACGCTCCCGTGAGGACTTTTCTGGAAGAACCCAACAAAACAAAATGGTCGTCTTTCCAAAGGGCAAAACCCGTATAGGTGACACAGTCCGCGTCCGCATCACTGGCCACACATCAGCCACGTTGTTGGGTGAACTTGTTTAAAATTGTCAATAAATCTGTATTAGTTCGTTATTTTTGCGGCCATTCGGGATATTTTTTGCACTTTTGCGGCAATTTTAGGGGTCGTCTGTTTTTTTCACTGGTTACCGTTTATGAATCAAAAGCCAAAATCCGTCAGTGCCGCCAGGGTGTTTAACGCCCGCTTTACATCGACACTGAGCATCAGCCTGGTATTATTCCTGGCCGGCATCATGTTGACATTAGGCTTTTTGGCCGGTGCCCTATCCGATCATGTCAAGAAAAATGTGTGCATGTCGGTGGTGGTGGACGATGAAATGGAACTGCCTGACGCCCGTATGTTTCAGAAAAAATTGGAAGCCCTGCCCTGGGCTCGTTCTGTCACGTACATCGATAAGGAAACAGCGCTCAAAGAGTTGGTCGATGCCTTGGGAGACAATCCCGAAGACCTCTTGGGTTACAACCCGGCTTTGGCCTCCTTTGAAGTTTATTTAAACGCCGATTACGCCAACACCGACAGCATGGCCATGGCTGAGACCTACCTGAAACGCTTTAAAAACGTTCAGGAGGTTATTTATCGCAAAGATCTCATCCATTTGGTCAACGAGAATGTCAAACGCATCAATTTAATACTGCTGGTTTTGGCCGTCTTGTTGACGCTCATTTCTTATTCACTCATCCGCAATACGGTGAGGTTGCTCATCTATTCCAAACGCTTCCTGATTCGCACCATGCAACTCGTGGGAGCGGGCAGGGGTTTCATCCGCAAACCCTTCCTGATCGGCAATATTTGGAGCGGCCTGATCGCCTCGGTGTTGGCCATGGGCTACCTCTATGCCTTGCTCCTCTACCTGGACAGCAAAGTGGGTGGCCTCATCAACCTGTTGGATCCCATCATGCTGGGCAGCATTTTCCTGGTGGTCCTGCTGTTCGGCTTGGTCATAATGACATCCGCTACCTGGTTGGCTGTAAATAAGTATTTGAGAATGAACACAAACGATCTATATTACGTTTAATAACGAATAACTAAGATGCAAAAAGAAGACACGTTCAAACAGTTCGCATTAGGCAAAAAAAACCTCCTGCTGATCGCCATTGGATTCCTGGTGGTCGTGCTTGGCTTCATCCTCATGACAGGTAAGCCTTCGCTGGATACAGCCTACAACCCTGATATTTTCAGTTTCAGGCGCATCGTCCTGGGTCCAGGCATCTCCTTGGCTGGCTTCTTGTTTGTCATCGCAGGTATCCTTTATAAAAAGAAAGACAAGGAATGAGTTGGTGGGAAGCCTTGGTGTTGGGGCTAATTCAAGGTTTGACGGAATACTTACCCGTCAGCAGTAGTGGACACTTGGAAATAGGCAACGCCTTGTTTGGCACATCAGGGGCCGACAACCTGACCTTCGGTATTGTGGTGCACGCAGCCACGGTTTTGAGTACCTTGGTGGTGCTCGGATCTGAAATCGGTCGCCTCCTCAAGGGCTTTTTTCGTTTCCAACGCAACGAGGAGACCACCTACTTGCTGAAAATTGGTTTATCCATGATTCCAGTGCTCATAGTAGGCCTGTTTTTCAAGGACACGGTAGAACAATTTTTCGGCAACGGCTTAATCATCGTCGGCGCCATGCTATTGGTTACAGCAACCTTGCTGACTTTTTCCCACCTTGCCAAGCCAAGGCCAAAGGAAACCATCAGTTGGGGTAGCGCATTCATCATCGGGTTGGCACAGGCTATAGCCGTTGTACCCGGTTTGTCCAGGTCGGGCGCCACAATCGCCACCGGCCTGCTATTAGGAAATAAAAAGGAACAAGTTGCTCAATTCTCCTTTTTAATGGTCATCATCCCCATACTCGGGGAAGCCTTTTTGGAATTGATCAGTGGTGACTTGGCCAATACTACATCGATACCGGTCACCTCCCTGATTGTCGGCTTTCTGGCTGCTTTCTTGTCTGGCTGGGCCGCTTGTAAATGGATGCTTGCCCTGGTTAAGAAAGGGAAACTCATCTGGTTTGCCCTCTATTGTGCCCTGGTAGGCTTGTTAACGCTCGCATTGTCTGTTTAATTGAATCATTGGTGCCGTTCAGGCGCGCTGAGCAGCGCCCTTGTTCGCCATCGACTATATGAAAATGAATGTATTTGAAGGCCTGGTGCTGCCCTTTGACAAACCCTTGACCTGGACCTCCTTCCAATTGGTGGCCAAAGTCAGGTACCACCTCTGTAAGAAGTTGGGCATTAAAAAACTAAAAGTGGGGCATGCAGGCACCCTCGATCCCTTAGCTACCGGTGTGATGATACTTTGCACGGGCAAGGCGACCAAACTGATAGAGCGCTATCAGTATCAGACCAAGGAATACGTGGCCACCCTCGAATTGGGTGCTACCACCCCTTCACACGACCTGGAAAAGCCCATCGACCAACGGTTTGATTACAGCCATGTAACCCAAGCCCTGATTGAAGAGACATTACCCAGGTTTATGGGGCGCATCGAACAAGTGCCCCCTTCCTTTTCAGCCTGTAAAGTGGACGGAAAACGCGCCTACGAAATGGCCAGAAAGGGTAAGGAGGTAGAGCTCAAGCCCAAGGTGCTGGTCATTGACGAACTGGAACTACTGGATTGTTCCCTGCCCGCCATCACCCTGCGCATTGTTTGCAGCAAAGGCACCTACATCAGGGCTCTTGCCAGGGATTTGGGAGAAGCTTTGGGTTGTGGTGCCCACTTGACAGCCCTCAAACGCACAAGGGTAGGGGAAATCAAACTGGACGACTGCTACAGTGTCGAATCGTTCGAAGCCTGGTTATCCGGGTTGACGGCTGAAGACCTGGCTCCTGCTGACCAACGTCAATAATAACAACTAAATATGACCCTATGAAACTTTCAAAGTTCAAGTTCAAGCTGCCTGAAGAGTTGATCGCCCAATATCCGGCGCCCAACAGGGACGAATCCAGGCTGATGGTGCTCAACAGGGCTTCCGGTACGATTGAACACCGTGTATTCAAAGAAATCACACAGTATTTCGACGAAAAGGATGTATTCATCTTCAACGATACCAAAGTGTTTCCCGCTCGCCTGTACGGCAACAAGGAGAAAACGGGTGCTCAGATTGAAGTGTTCCTGCTCAGAGAACTCAACGAAGAATTCCGTCTTTGGGATGTGTTGGTCGATCCTGCCCGTAAAATTCGTATCGGTAACAAACTTTATTTCGGTGAAGACGAATCGATGGTGGCCGAAGTCATTGACAACACGACATCCAGGGGACGCACTTTGCGCTTTCTGTTTGATGGCAGCCATGAGGACTTCAAAAATGCCCTTTATGCCTTGGGGGAAACACCCCTTCCAAGGAGCATCCAACGACAGGTAGAACCAGACGATGAAGCCCGCTTCCAAACCATCTTCGCCGCCAATGAGGGGGCTGTGGTGGCACCAGCTGCTGGCTTACATTTCAGCCGCGAGTTGCTCAAACGCATGGAAATCAAGGGTATTGATTTTGCCTACGTGACCTTGCACGCCGGTTTGGGCAATTTCAGGGAAATTGACGTTGAAGACTTGACCAAGCACAAGATGGATTCCGAACAAATGCGCATCACCGATGACGCTGTTCGCATCGTCAACGCAGCCAAGGATGAAAACAGACGCGTTTGCGCTGTAGGAACCACCGTCATGAGGGCCATCGAAAGCTCAGTAGGAGCCGCCGGTCACCTCAAACCTTTCGACGGTTGGACCAACAAATTCATCTTCCCTCCCTACGACTTCAGCGTAGCCAACACCATGATTTCCAACTTTCATGCCCCGCTGTCCACCCTCCTGATGATGGTGGCCTCTTTTGGTGGCTATGAATTTGTCATGGACGCCTACGATGTCGCCATCAAGGAAAAATACAGGTTCGGCACCTACGGCGATGCCATGTTGATCATCTAACGTCAACCATGGCTATTGTATACCTCAGCCTGGGTTCCAACAGAGGCGACAGAGCCGCCTTGCTGGAAGAAGCCTATGCACAGATAGAAACAACGATCGGGTCCATCACGGCCCGATCGCCTGTTTTTGAGACGGCACCTTGGGGGTTTGACTCGCCGCACATGTTTCTCAACGCGTGCGCTGCCGTAGAAACGACGATGTCACCCTCGGACTGCCTCGTACACATCAACCGCATCGAAAAGCGCCTGGGGCGCACGAGAACGGCCAAATCGGGCTACTCCGACCGCACCATGGACATTGACATCTTGTTTTACGATAATCTGATTTGTGAAACGGCGGATTTAGTGATTCCACATCCCCACCTGCACGAACGGCTTTTTGTGCTGGAACCCCTGGTCACCATCGCACCCGATCTGAAGCACCCAGTGTTGCATCAAACCATGAGTAACTTGCTGAAAGCGCTCAACGAATAATCATGAATTTGCTGACCTGTTGTTCGATTCCGTCCTCGGTGGCGCTGAACACCAGATATACCCCACTGGCCGCCGGTTTTCCCTGACGGTTGAGGCCACTCCACCCGAATTGTCCTCCCAACGATGTGCCAGCTACCAGGAGGTTGCCGTTCAAGTCGGTAATCCTGACCTGACTGTTGGCTTGCAGGCCGGTCACGGTGATGGTACCGGCATAACCCGGCTTAACGGGATTGGGAAAAACACGTACAGCGCTGTAATCTGCTTTTCCAGCTGTCGCTTCAGCCCTGTACGAAACCAGACCGGCACTGGTACCGATAAACGCTTCACCTGTTTCCGGATGGAGGGTGATGGAGAGGATGTAGTCGGAGGGTAGGGGGCTGTTATCTGTGTTGAAACGATGAACGGTCTCAGTACCATCGGGCGATAAGACGTATAGCCCACTACCTTCGGTACCTATCCATTTGCGATTGGCGCCATCAACGGCTATACAATTGATGCGGATATCCTTCAACAGGTAATCAGCCTGGTCAGTGCCGTCATTTCTGGCAATTTTAACCCTGGTAAATTGATAATTGGTGTTGAAGATTGAAGTCGGATTATGAGCCAATACAGGACCTTCGTTGGTGCCTATCCACAAGGTTCCGTTCAAATCTTCGGTGATGCAATTGTACACGAAAGGATTGAGCACACCTTCTTCGTAGGGCAGTGTATTAAACCACCGGACTGTATCATCAGAGGTATCCCAGTTTGTACCTCGCCTGTCAATGACAGCCACTCCATACCCCCTCGCCCTGACTGAATTGATCCATATTTGACCCGTAGAGGTAAACAAGATGGAGCCCCAGGTTGGCGCCGCTGGCATTTTTGGATAGCATAGACTGGTCCATGTGCCATCGGGTTTGAGGATACGAATGATCGTATCATTGGTGAATTTTGAACTGAAGTTGCTGTTCAGTACCCATAGATTACCCTCATCATCGAAAACGGGTCCGTCCACCCTACAATAAGGCCCGGGCAGTAGGGTTAACAGAGGGCTGTTGTATTGATTGTGAAGGCGGAAAAAACGATGATTTCTGAATTCATACAACCCTTCGCCCCAACTACTAAGAAAAAAATGCCCTTCCTCTTTCGGATCGATGGCCATGCCTAGAATATCCATGAACCGCTCTCCTGTTATCAAAGAAATGGAATCTTTTTGTTCAAGCGACGTCCACTCCTCACCATCAAAACGCATCACATCGCCAGCCAGGAATTGTCTGTCTCCCCAGCGTCCACCAGGTGTCGCGTAATACACACCATCCCTGACCATACCATACCACGCTGTTTCCTGGCTAGGTCCATCAGGAATAACCGATTCTCCCGTCTGATTGTAACCGGTATCCGTATGCGACCAGGTCATCAATCCCTGAGCACCCGATGCCGTAATAATGGTTTGAGCATCCACTCGACTGACATCATGAACGGGAGCAGTAATCAAACTGTAGGACCAATCCGTTTCGAAGACATATCCTTTATCATACGCACACACATACAGCTTATCGGCTGTCGCTTGCAGGCGTATAAAAGCGCCGTCTGTCCACACATGCTGCCATTGACCACCCCGACGGACGTACAACGCACCCGTTGTAGTCAGCATCACCAATTGGCCATCAAACATCACCAGATTTGTGGGCACCGAGCCTGCAGGCACCGGTAGTTTTTTCCACGCTGCCGGATCAAGCAGGTTGGTCGAACGATCTCCAGCAAACAAACCATTGGGTGTGGCTAAAAACAGCGAATCAACCGTCATGGCTGCATCACTGATGTGTTCCTGGATGGAATAGGGGGTTGCTGTCAGTAAGGGTCTGTAATGGTCGATGATGTGCTGTTTCTCCACATCAATGAGTAAAAGGCCCACACCGGTGGCCAAAAGAGCCGTCGATCCATCCACCCTCAGGTTGTAGACCGTCTTGTCGGCCGTCATGGCCTTGTTTTTAAAATCAGGCACATTGCGGATGGAACGACCTGTTACAAAGTCTAAATTTCCATCCGAATAAGCCACCACCAGGGTATTGGTTGGTTGACTCCAACCGATAAAGGCCACATCAAAACCATTAAAACCATCGATGGTTGAATACGTACTCACTACGTCGTTGTTGCTAACGTCAAATAATTTTCCCCTTGCAACGGCATATGTTTTATCCCCGGCAACAGCCACCTGATCCACTTGGTTGTAGGAAAAATGGGTGCGCCAGGTACCCACCGGCACACCTCCCGATTGGCCCATGGCCATCAAAAAGCTGCCGGATAAAGCGATGGAAAGTAACTTATAGCGTACTGCATTCATACATTGGACAACATTTGGCTCATTTTCTGCAATGCACGACCTCTGTGACTTATACTGTTCTTTTCCGTCGAATCCATTTCAGCAAAACTGACCGTAAAGCTTTCAGGCTGAAAAATGGGGTCGTAACCAAAACCGGCTACTCCTGCTTTTGTTTCCAATATCTGCCCATTCACTATCCCTTCGAACAAGTGCACCTCACCCTTCAAAATGAGGGCAATGACTGTACGAAATCGGGCATTGCGGTTGGTTTGACCTCGTAAATTGGTTAGTAATTTTTCCATGTTGTCAGCGGCTACGCAAGCGGCACCTGCGTACCTGGCTGAATATACACCTGGTTCACCTCCAAGCGCTTCTACTTCTAATCCGGTATCGTCTGCGAAACAATCAATGCCATATTTGTCATACACATACCTGGCCTTTTGAAGGGCATTGCCCTCCAACGTATCCTGTTCCTCGGGTAATTCATCGGTACACGCCACAGATGACAAACCAACCACCTCAAACGTATCATGGAGAATGGCGGCCGCCTCGGCCAATTTATGGCCATTATTGGTGGCAAACAACAAGGTTGGTTTCATCAAATACTAAGCTTGGCGGTAATGTCGAGCATGCGTCGGATGGGTTTTAGCGCTAACGCTTGCAGGTGAGGATCTATGGTTATTTCAGGGGTTTCCTTATCCAGACAATCGTACACTTTCTGCAGGGTATTCATTTTCATGAAAGCGCATTCGTTACATGCACACATGGCATCATCCGGTGGGGCCGGAATAAATGTCTTATCGGGACAAAGCCTATTCATTTCATGTAAAATACCTGATTCAGTGGCAACAATGAAGGTGTTGCAATCCGAACGTTTGGCGTATTTGATGAGTGAAGAAGTCGACCCTATGAAATCCGCCATGGTTTGAAGCACCTGTTTGCATTCAGGATGTACAATGAGTTTGGCTTGCGGATGTTGTTTCTTGAGTTGGATGATTTTTTCAATCGAGAATTGTTCATGAACATGACAGGCTCCATCCCATACCAACATGGATCGACCAGTCAGACCATTGATGTAATTGCCCAGGTTTCTGTCTGGTCCAAATATGATTTTTTCATCTTTGGGTAAGCTGTTCACGATACCTACAGCATTGGTGGAAGTCACCACAATATCGGTTAATGCCTTGACAGCTGCTGTCGTATTGACATAGCTAATGACGGTATGATCAGGATGAGCTTTTACGAAGGCTTCAAAAGCATCGGCCGGACAGCTGTCGGCCAATGAACAGCCAGCGTTGACATCAGGAATAAAGACCCTTTTGTCGGGACAGATTATTTTAGCCGTTTCACCCATGAAGTGAACCCCACAAAGCACAATGATATCGGCCTCTGTTTTGGCTGCTTCTTGTGCCAAAGCCAGGCTGTCTCCGATCACATCAGCAATGTCCTGGATGTCGTCATCCTGGTAGTAATGGGCCATGATAACGGCATTTTTCTGACACTTAAGCTGATTGATGGCTGTAATCAATTGATTCTTATCCATCGCTTTCTCTGTTTTAACAACGCAAAAATAGGCATAATATTACTAATTTTGCGTCTTTAAGCCCTCATCATGCCAAAGAAACGCCTGATAACCGAAATGAACAGGCTCAGTCCCGATGCCTTTAAGGAAGCGGACAAAGTGCCCATGGTCATTGTCCTTGACAATATCCGTAGTTTACACAACGTCGGTTCTGTTTTCAGAACCTGTGATGCTTTTCGTGTATCGGAAATCATTCTTTGCGGACTAACCAACACACCTCCACATCCTGAAATTCACAAAACAGCCTTGGGTGCAGAATTTTCTGTTCAATGGCGGTACGAATCGGAGACAATAAATGCTGTCAATCAACTAAAAGCAGCTGGTTATACCGTTTATGCCGTAGAACAAGCCCATAACAGTTTATCATTGCCCGATGTTTTACCTGACAACCAACAAAAATACGCACTGGTATTGGGTCACGAGGTAAAAGGGGTAGATCAGGCTGTTGTCGATGGTTGCCATGGTTGTGTGGAAATACCTCAATTTGGTACCAAACATTCGTTGAATGTCTCTGTGGCTGCTGGTATCGTTGTTTGGCACTTTTTTAACGGCCTTTCTTCCGATTTGATCTAGCATCGATTTTTCAATCTGACCAAACATTGTCAACCGTCAACACTATATTCTTATTTCTTATTAAGTTTAAAAATTAAAAGTAATAAGGATAATAGGGTGTTGAAAGTGTTGAGAACTTTTCTGACTTTATTTTCATCAACACCTTTTTTGACTTATCAACGACTTATCAACGTCGATACAGTAAGCAGGTACTTGAAAAACAAGCGTTTTAAAAAATAGGTTGATAACCTTGAAAAACGGTGTTGATGACTGCCTCCAAAAAAGGGGTTGATAACTCCGCTCAAAAAGGTTCATTCATGTGGCAAAACTATTTTGCCGTTTTATTTGGGCGATTCAAAAAAGCGTGCCGTATAAAAAAAACAATCGGTTGTATCAAAAAGTTTTCAGTTCTTGTCAACATTCATCAACACGTTATCAACCGTGTTTTTGTATATTTGTGCTCACCAAAATGAAAGCACCTTGACCAAGAAACCTGAAGATACCCCGCTCATCAGACAGTATTTTGAGATGAAAAGTAAGCATCCCGATGCCGTTTTATTGTTTCGGGTAGGGGATTTCTATGAAGCTTACGGCCAGGATGCGTTGACAGTGGTTGATATACTAAGCATTGCGCTGACAAAAAAGTCGAACGGAGCTGCCGGTCCCATAGAAATGGCTGGATTTCCGCACCACGCGCTTGATAATTTTCTACCCAAATTGGTCAGAGCCGGACGACGGGTGGCCATTTGCGATCAGCTTGAAGACCCAAAGTTGACCAAAAAACTGGTCAAACGGGGTATCACTGAATTGGTGACACCCGGTGTCTCAACCAATGAACACATCCTTTCTCAAAAAGAAAACAATTTCCTGGCTGGCCTCCATATAGACAAGAACAGGGCAGGGGTGTCCTTTCTGGATATTTCCACCGGAGAATTCTACACAGCAGAAGGTACCATAGAGTTTGTTGATAAGTTGTTGGGATCGTTTGCTCCCAAAGAGTTGCTTTATGAAAGGGGTAAACGAGCTTTCGTTCAGGAACGTTTCCATTACAGCGGTGCCCGCTACGAAATGGATGATTGGGTCTATACCGAAGAATCGGCCAATACCCGCCTGCTCCGCCATTTT
>Ga0123334_1005854_pt1 | contig 11632 bp, 8 predicted proteins | sample BiotimSIPDNA_FD_89706 | JGI IMG/M metagenome (GOLD analysis project Ga0123334, IMG submission 89706) | Anaerobic biogas reactor microbial communites from Washington, USA - Biogas_R1 time_0 SIP DNA | ecosystem: Engineered > Bioreactor > Anaerobic > Unclassified | place: Washington, USA | collected... | reverse complement strand
GCTGGGCCATACCGGCGGTACGCTGGACAAGCTGGAGAGCATCGAGGGCTTTCAGATTGAACTGTCAGAGGAGGACTTCCTGCGCATCGCGCGGGAGGTGGGCTGCTGCGTGGTGGGGCAAACGGGCGAATTGGCCCCGGCGGACAAGCGCCTATACGCGCTGCGGGACGTCACCAGCACAGTGGACAGCATCCCCTTAATCGCCTCCTCCGTGATGAGCAAGAAACTGGCGGGCGGCGCAAAAGGCATTGTGTTGGACGTCAAACTGGGCACCGGCGCCCTGATGAAAACCAAGGAGGACAGCCTGGCCCTGGCGCGCGCGATGTGTGACATCGGCAGGCGCGCGGGGCGTGAGATGGCGGCCCTCCTCACCAGCATGGATGAGCCGCTGGGCAGCCATGTGGGCAACGCGCTGGAGGTCAAAGAGGCCATCGACACGCTGGCAGGCCGGGTGACGGGCCCCTTGCTTGAGGTCTCCCTGGCTTTGGGCGCGCAGATGCTGCTGGCGGGCGGTCAGGCGCAAACTGAGGCGGAAGCCCGCGCCATGCTGGAAAAAGCGCTGGCAGACGGCAGCGGCCTTGACAAATTTAAGCAGATGATTATCGCCCAGGGCGGGGACGCGCGGGTGTGCGATGATACCAGCCTTCTGCCGCAGGCAAGCATGAAGACGGAGATCAAATCCCAGCAGGAAGGCTATATCTGCGGCATGAAGACCGAGCAGCTGGGCCTGGCTGCGCAAATTCTGGGCGCGGGCAGATTGCGCAAGGAAGATGTAATTGACTATGCAGCGGGGTATATCCTAAAGAAGCGCATTGGGGACTTTGTGAACAAGGGCGAGGTCATCGCGGTGCTGCATCATGAGGCGACAGCGCCCCATGAAAAAGCCGCTGCCATGCTGACGGACGCCCTGCTGTTTTCAAAGGATCAACCGCAAAAACAGGCGCTGATCCACGCGATGATCGCGCGGGACGGAAAGGAAACTACATGGAACTGAACAACAAAAAATGGCTGCCGCTGCTGCTGGCGCTGCTGTTGGCACTGGCCATGATCCCTGCCCTGGCTGAAACCGAAGCGGAAGAGCCCGCGGCGGAGCAAGAGCACTTCTTCGCGCAGCTGGAGCTGACCTATCTGGACGGCACCCCCTTTGACACCTCCATCTTCCGGGGCAAGCCGGTCTTCCTCAACATCTGGGCCACCTGGTGCCCGCCCTGTGTGACCGAAATGCCCATTCTGGACGAGTTGGCCAAGGAGTATGAGGACAAGATCTCCATCATCGGCCTGCACGCGGAAAGCCTGACGGTGTCCAAGGAAGGCGAACTGGTGGATGATGAGGAAAAGATTGGCCTGGCAAAGGAAATGAAGGAGAACATGAGCCTGAGCTATGCCCTGATCAACCCGGACCGCACCCTCTTCATCCTGATGAATGACCCGCAGTACGGCCTGCAGGTGACGGCGCTGCCCACCACCTGGATGATTGACGCGGAGGGCTATGTGCGCGAGGTCATCCCCGCCGCCCGGGACAAGAAAGGCTGGGCGGAAGCCATTGACAGCTTCCTTGAGAAGATGCAGGCTGAGGAAGACAGCAAAAACGAAGGCTGATAGCCATAAATCATTGAGCTTTACAAACGCGGGGGGACTATCCCCCCGCGGTGAAAGGAAGGAACCCATGAAAAACCGACTGATGATCATCCTTGCCCTCATCCTGATGCTGGCGATGCCAACGCTGGCCGAGGAGGAAGCAGCCCCCATCAAGCTGGCGGAGATTGAGCTGTTTAACCAGACGCTGCTTGAGCGCGCGGTGGCGGAGGAGCAGCCCACCTTTTTGGACGAGGGCAATTACATCGTCCGCGGGGAGGGCTATGAGTTGCTGCTGGGCAGCGAGGACGTCAGCACGGACAGCCTGGTGCTTGGCGCGGCCATCCACTGGATTGGCGAGCGCGCCCAGACAGCGGACAACAAGCTGACCGGGCCGCGGGATACTGCCCCTGGCATGAGCCTGGAGACGCTGCTTGCCCGCTTTGCCAACGACAACCAATACCTGGCCGGGCGCCCGGACAGCGCGGTGCTCTATATTGACGGCGAATTGCCGGCGGCCGTCTCCGTGGGCTTTATCATCCGCGATGGCCAGAACGTGCAGATGGTGGAGCATGATGTCTACTACCAGGCCGGCGAGGGCGTGATGCGCGAGGGCATCCAGTTCACCATCGAGTCCGGCGACATCACCGCCATCCGCACCTTTGCGGCCAAGGAAGCCCTAAGCCAGCAGGCCGCGGCGGATGAGCTGCAGGCCCTGCGCGACTTGCAGGAGGAAAACGCCTACATCGCCTTTGGCGACATGGCGGGCAGCCGCTTAGCCCGGGAGGACATGGTGCTGGCGGGCCTGGACTTCTTTGATACGGATTATCAGGCTGCTGTGACAGCCCTGGGCGAACCCGCCAATGAGGAGCGCCATGAGGACAGCGACGGCAGCACGCTCATCACCTGCCAGTGGCCGGGCTTGGAGGCGGTGTTCCGCCAGAAGGACGGTGCCTCCCGCGCCATTCGCATCACAGCGCAGGGCGAAGGTGTCTTTGAAGGCCCGCGCGGGCTGCGGCTGGGGGATACCCTGGCGCAGGCGCTCTCCCGCTTTGAACACTCCGGCACCCTGGATGAGGACGGCGGCGCCCTGTATGGGGACGCCCAAAACCAGCAGGCGCCCTATGGCTTGATGCGCATCAACCCGGAAAACACCATGTTGTATTACGCCATTGCCACAGAAACGGGCAAGGCAGGCCTGGTCATGGAGTTTGTGGACGACATCCTGGTTTCCATGAGCCTGACCACCCTGTAACCCCCAAAAAGCGCGGCCTGCGCTTTTTTCGCTTGTTTTCACACGACAAGAGGAGTTGCGATGAAAATCAACCTATCCTGTCCAGTCGAGCTGTGGCATTTTAAACTGCCTACGCGGGACTATCCGGTTGTCCGGCTGAACCTGTTCAACCTGTCAGACAAGGCGGTGACCTCCATCCAGGCGGCGCTGCTGAGCTTTGATGAGGAAGGCAACCAGTTCATGCGGCAGGTGGAGCGGGTGAATGGCCTGGAAGGCGACGCCCGCAGCGCTTTTGAAGTGATGATCGCCATGGAGGATGGCCACCTGGCGCACTACATGGACTTCATCATCGAGAAGGTGTGGTTTGAGGACGGCACCGTGTGGCGCCGCGGGACGGGTGAATTGTCCGAGTACAAGCCCAACCGGCTGGAGCCGTCCCGGCAACTGGATTTGCTGCGCCAGATGGCGGGCGCGGACGCCATGGGCTACCCCAGCGACCAGGGCGCGGTGTGGGTGTGCCTGTGCGGACGGCCCAACGCGGCCAGCGCCACCAGCTGCGTGCGCTGTGAGCGCGACAAGCACGAGCAGTTCACCAAGTTTAATAAAGCGGCGATTGAAACCCTCATTTACCGCCGCGACAGCGAGATGGAGGAGAAGGCCCTGGCCGCGCGCCTGGAAGCGGGCCGCATGCAGGAGGAGCGCGAAGCGCGCGAAAAGCGCCGCAAAAAGCGCATCCGCAACAGCCTGCTGGCCGTTTTGATTCTGGCCATTCTGGCCGGCGGCGCCTACGCCACCATCACCTACGGCATTCCGGCCTACAATTATTACCAGGCTGAGCAGCTGCTGATCAGCAAGCAATACGACCAGGCAAAGGAAAAATACCTGGCGCTGGGGGATTACCGGGAAAGCGCGGATTTGGCCAAGGAAGCCGACTACCAAAAGGCGGAAAGCTTCCTGCAAAACGGCAACGTGACCGCCATCAAAAGCGCGGAGGACTTATACCTGGCGCTGGCGGAATACAAGGACAGCGCCCAGCGCTATCAGGCCGCCCATTACAGCCGGGCCGAATTGGTACTAAAAAACGGGGATTATGAGCAGGCTGTCAGCATGTTCAAAAGCCTGGGCGATTATTCAGACAGCGCGGAACGGGCGCAGCGCGCGCAGTATGACTGGGCAAAGCAGTTAATGGATGAGCTGAACTACGCCCGCGCGCGGGAGATCTTCCTGGCGCTGGGCGCGTATGAGGACGCGGCAACCCTGGCGGATGACTGCCTTTACCTGCCCGCTCTTGCCCACCTGGACAACAAGGAGTTTGCCCTGGCGGAAGCCCTGCTGCTGCAGTTGCCGGAGCGGCAAAGCGCGCAGCTGAAACTGCAGGAGGTGTACTACAACTGGGGCGACATGCTGTTTAAAGCCCAGCAGTTTGAGGACGCCGCGGCCAAGTTCCTGCAGGCGGGCGATTACCTGGACGCCTTCCGCAGGGCCTCGGAGTGCTTGTATGAGCCGGCCATCCTGCTGTTCACCCAGGGGCAGTATGAGAAGGCCAAGAGCTATTTTGACCAGATCCTGGCCTACCGCGACAGCCAGATCATGTCCCAGCAGGCCTCCTACCATATGGGCCGGCAGGCAATTGAGGCGGAGCAATGGCAAACCGCCAAGGACCGCTTGAGCGAAGCGCCGGACGTGCAGGATGCCCAGCCCCTGTTGCGGGAAGCCAACTACAAATTGGCGGAAGCCGCGCTGGCGGCCGGCCAGTTTGCGGAGGCCGCGGGCCTGTTTGAAGCGGCAGGCGATGTAAAAGACGCGAAAGAGAAGGCGCAGCAGGCCTGGTTTGACGGCGGCATCGCGATGATGAACCAGCGGGATTACGCCGCCGCTGTAGGGTACTTCAACAAGATACCGGAGTATAAGACCGCCGGGGAGGAACTGCTGCGCGCGCGCTACAATATGGCGATTGACCTGCTTGAAAAAGAGCAGTACACCGACGCCATCACAGCCTTTGGTGAGCTGGGCGATTACGAGCAGACCCAGGATTATCTGGACAAGGCGGCCTACCAGCTGGCTATTTTGAGCCTTGAAAACAAGGAGTACGAGGAGGCCGCGGAGCGCTTCTTAAAACTGGGCAACTACATGGACGCGCCCAGGCGCTACCAGGAGGCCCAGCACGCCCGCGCGCTGGACAAACTCAACGCGGGGGACTTGGCTGGCGCGATTGAGCTGCTCTCCGGCATCCGGGAGTACGGCAACGCGGAGGAGTTGTATGTGGCGGCCGTGTACCAGCAAGCCGCGGCCGAGGAAGCGGCCGGCAACCTGGGCCAGGCTGCCCGGCTGTATGCCCTGATTCCGGGGCATCAGGACGCGCAGGCAAAAAGCCAGGCCAACTACACCGCCTACTATGAAACCGCCTACCAAACGGCAAAGGAAGCGCAAAAGGCCAAGAACTACAAGGCGGTGGTGGAGGCGCTCTCCGGCCTTGACATGACAGGCACCAGCGAGGCCTATGCCGACATCAAGGACATGTACGAGGACGCCGTCTACCGCTACGCGGATGAGCTGTACGCGGATAAAAAACCCTATGAGGCGCTCAAATACTACCGCATGATCCTGGATTACAAGGATGTTTCCACCAGGAAGATTACCCGGGTGCCCTACCAGCTTATCGGCAAATGGGAGTCCACCAAGGGCGTGATTCTGGAGTTCCGCGATGATGGCACCTGCACCTTTGACGGCAAGGAGATGTACTACTACGCCAGGCAGTATTTGCTGCAGGTGGGCGACAGGGCGGATGAGATCAACATCAGCTACAATATCGTCTATCAGCGGGAGAACGCGCTGACCATCCAGCACACCAAAACCAAAACTATGTACAAATGCACCCGCGTTGAGTAGGGGCGCCCCGGATGCTTGTGCAAGGCATAATCGCGCGGTACAAACAGCGCACGGCGCTCTCTTTTGAGGGCAGGATCCCGGCGCTGGATGGGCTGCGCGCCTTTTTTGTATTCTCGGTGGTGGCCTTTCACCTGTTTGAGCAAAGCTGGCTGGCGCCGCGCTTTACCGTGCTTGGCCTGCATATCAACCTGGACCCTTTTTTGCGCACCGGCTACCTCTGGGTGGACGGGATGCTGTTGCTGTCCGGCTTTTTGCTGTATCTGCCCTATGCCAGGTCCAGGGAGGCGGGGCGGCCTTTTTTAAGCCGGCCCGGCTTTTACCGCAGGCGTCTGGCGCGCATTGTGCCCACCTACCTATTGCACCTGGTCATCATCTTTTTGGTGGTCGCGCTGCCCGAGCGGCGCTATGTGACCTGGTGGCACGCCGCGCGCGACTGGTTGGCCCACCTTACCTTCACCCACCCGCTTTTTCCCTTCAGCTCGCGCTTTACGCCGTTAAACGGGGCACTGTGGACCATCGGGGTGGAGATGCAGTTTTATTTGCTGTTTCCGCTCCTGGCGCGCGCCTTTGATCGCATGCCGTTGTTTGTCTACGCAAGCGGCACAGCGGTCGCCCTGGCTTTTCGGGGATACGCCATGACCATCCCGCAAACACCCATGCTGATTAACCAACTGCCCGCCTTTTTGGATGTCTACCTGCATGGCATGATCGCGGCGATGGTGTTCGCGCGCTTTGAAAAGCAAAAGGATGATGGCCTGCGCCGCGCGCTGTTTACCGCCGTCACGCTGGCCGCGGTGATGGGCCTGGCGGTCATTGTGCGGCATCAGGCGGGCATGCGCAGCATTGAAAGCCTGCGCGTGGGGCAGATGAGCGTGCGCTACGCGCAGTCCGTGCTGTCTGCCCTCCTATTGCTGGGGGCATCCTTGGGTCTGGGCGGTATCCGGCTGGTGATGGGCAACAAGGTCACAGCCTATCTGGCAGCCATCAGCTACCAGGTGTACATGTGGCACCAGATGATCGCCGTCCAGTTTAAAAAATGGCGCATCCCGCCCAGTGAGCACCCGCAGCCGCACACGGTGTTTGAGCGCGACTGGCAAACCCTCTATGTGCTGCTGGTGATGCTGGCCACTTTTGTGATCGCGACTGCCATCACCTATTTGGTGGAGCGGCCTCTGCTGGAGCGCCTCAGTAAACCCGGGCAAAGGAAACAGCGGCGATGATGACCCCGGTTGGCATCTACATCCACCTGCCCTTTTGTGAGCGCAAGTGCGCCTACTGCGATTTTCCCTCCTTCCCCGGGCAGGAACAGCACCGCGCGGCCTATACCAGGGCTGTGATGGCGGAAATCAAGGACCGCGCGGCGCGGGTGGGCCGCCTTGGCGTGGACACCATTTTCCTGGGCGGCGGCACGCCTTCCATGATGGAAAGAGGGCAGATCACGGCCATCCTGAGCCAGGTCCGGAACAGTTTTGAGGTGGAACCGGACGCCGAAATCACCTGCGAGGCCAACCCGGGTAGCCTGGGATCAGACTTCCTTGCCGAACTGCGGGCAGCGGGTGTCAACCGCATCAGCATCGGCGCGCAGTCCGCGCACGCGGAGGAGCTGCGCCTGCTGGAGCGCGTACATGACTGGGCGCAGGTAATCCAAGCTGTCCATTTGGCGCGGGCGGCAGGGTTTACAAACATCAACCTGGACTTGATGAGCGCCCTGCCCCACCAGACCTGGGACAAGATGCGCGCGACGCTGGACGCGGCGCTGGAGCTTTCGCCCAGCCACCTGTCCGTGTACAGCCTGATCATTGAGGAAGGCACGCCCTTTTTTGCCCGCTACGAAAGAGGGGAGCTGCCCCTGCCGGATGAGGAGACCGAGCGCGCAATCTACTGGCACACGGTGCTCTATCTGAAAAAGGCAGGCTATGCGCAGTATGAGTTGAGCAATTTTGCTAAGGACAACCAAGTGTGCCGCCATAACCTGAACACCTGGCGCTACCACGACTACCTGGGCTTTGGCGCCTCCGCGGCCGGATTGTACCTAGGCACCCGGCGCAAAAACCCCAACGACCTGTTTGATTATCTGCAGGGGAAGGCGCCGGCGGTTGAGGTGTTACGCCCTGCAGACACCCGCTTTGAGCAGCTGATGCTGGCGTTGCGGCTCAACGAGGGGCTGAGCCTGGACGCCTTCAGCCGCCGCCAGGGCATCTGCGCGCTGGAGGTTTGGCCTGACGCCATCCAGGCGCATATCAAAGGCGGCCTGCTGGAGCTGACGGGTGAGCGCCTGCGCTTAACAAGGCTGGGCTTTGACTTGATGGATCGGGCACTCCTTGACTTCTTGCCTTGATTAAACTTAATTGCCGTTTATTGCATGATTTTTGATGCCTGATGCGTTATACTGTTGACAAGACATAAGGAGGACGGTTTCATGAAACGATTGATCAGCGGGATAATCCTTGCAGCCTTGCTTGTGAGCCTGCTGCCCATGACGGCCCTGGCAGGTACCGGATACGCCATGGTGACCAACACCAATCGCTTGAACATCCGCTCTGGCCCCGGGACGGAGCATGCCATCATCGGCAGCATCCCGCGGGGTGAGTGGATTGAAGTATTTGGCAATGACGGCTCCTGGGTCTATGGGCGCACGGTAAAGACCAACATCACGGGCTATTTCAGCGGCAGCTTTTTGAAAATCGCGGGCACGGGCAGCGGCGGCGTTGGCTCCGTCGTGGTGGTGAACAACCCCAACCCCAGCTCCTTTTTAAACCTCAGGCAGTCGCCCTCCTACTCAGCGCCTGTGCTGGCCATTTTCTACAACGGCGCCACCGGCACGGTGCTGGGGCATACCAATGGCTGGTACCATGTGGACATCTCCGGCATGCGGGGCTATTTCCGCCAGGAGTTCCTAAAGCTCTCCGGCGGCATGGGCTCAGTCGGCACCGCCACGGTATACAGCCAAAACGGCGGCAGCGTGAACCTGCGCTCTGGCCCCTTTTATGGCAACAATGTCATCGGCTCCGGCGCTGTGGGCACGGTAGTGACCGTGTATTTGAAGGGCAGCCAGTTTTGGTACATCGCGATGGCCGGCACCTACGGCTTTATGGATTCCGCCTTCTTAACCGGCGGCTCTGGCGGCGGCTCGGGCAGCAACCCGCAGCCCAACCCGCCCATTGTGATCCCGGACTCCACCAACGCCATCGTCACCAATGTGGGCAAGAACCTCAACCTGCGCGAGCAGCCCAATACCACCAGCCGCGTGCTGGGTTCCTACCCCGGCAACACCGCCATCCAGGTACTGGCCCAGGGCTCGGTCTGGAGCCGCGTGCGCGTACCCCTGTCCGGCAAGACCGGCTACATGATGACGCGCTATTTGACCCTTTACGGCTTGCCCGTCACGCCCACCCTGCGGGTAACCCATCCCCAGCGCACCTATGTGAACCTGCGCACCAAGCCCAGCGCTGCTGGCAGCGTCACCCTACGCGTGCCCCACGGCAGCACGGTGACCACCTTAATCGCCGGCGGCACCTGGACCCAGGTGAAATACAAGAATGTGACCGGGTGGATGATGACGTATTTCTTGAAATAAAACTGCATAGATGAGGCGACAAATGACAAAACAACTGAATCGACCCGCCAGCCGCTTCCTGCGGCTTTTTGTGATTGCCCTGCTGATCGCGCTGGTGCTGGTGCTGCTGCCTGCCCCCGGCATCCACTCCTACGCGGAGATTGTGACCCTGCCCATTGATGAAACCGGCGGCGTGCCGCCCTATGACTGGGGCTATGAGGGCGACAGCGGCTATAAGGACCCGTCCATTTCAGTCTCGATGGAGCGCGGCCGCTTTGAGGGCAGCAACTGGATCGCGGTGAAGATCCAGCTGCAAAACGCCACCCAGCTGCGCACGCTCAAGGCGGGGCCCTATGGCTCCACCCAGGAGGCGCAGGGCGCCACCATGGCCAAGCGCGTGAAATCCGTCCTGGCCATTGGCGGTGACTTCTTTGTATACCACCAGTACGGCTATATCGTGCGCCAGCAGAATTTTTACCGCAACAAGCTGACCGGCGAGCACGACGTGCTGATCATTGATGACAAGGGCGATCTGCAGGTGATTATCCGCCCCAAGAGCGCTGATATGAAAGCCTTTGAGCAGGAGAACAAGGAGCGCATCATCAACGCCTTCACCTTTGGGCCCGCGCTGGTCAAGGACGGGCAGATGCTGACAGACATGCCGCTGGGCCGCAGCGAGTTGGTGCGCGCGCAGCGCATCGCCCTGTGCCAGACCGGGCCGCTGTCCTACCTGGTGGTGTATTCCGAAGGCCCCAATGACCCGGACTCAAGCGGCCTGACCATCCTGGAGTTCGCCCAGCTGGTCTCCTCCTTCCCGGATGTGGTGACCGCCTATAACCTGGACGGCGGCTCCTCCGCCACCATTGTGTTCCAGGGCCAGAAAATCAACGGGCCCCTGTCCCAGCGCAGCCGCTCCATTGGCGATATCATCTATTTCGCCAGCGCCTATGTGGGCGAGCAGGAGCCCGGGGAGTAAAGATGGGCACAACGTTGTTTGAAATAGCCGGGCTGCCGGTGACGGCCTATGCCCTGGGGATGGCTGTATCCCTGGGGTTCTCTGTGCTGGCGGCTTTCTTTTTCTTTAAGAAAGCGGGGCTTTCGCGAAAACTTACTGAGCGCTTTGTGATCGGCGCCATCCTGCTGGGCTTGTTGCTGGCGCGGCTTTTTTATGTGCTCATCCGCCTGCCCTTCTTTATGACGCGCCCGGACGGCCTGGCCTTCCGCTTCTGGCAGGGCGGCTACACCCTCTGGGGCGCACTGGCCGGCCTTGTGCTGGCGGCCATCATCACAGCGGCGTCAAGCGGTGTCAAACCCGCTGCCATACTGGACGCGGCCGCGCCGGCAGGCCTTTTGATGCTGGCCTTGGGCCGCTTTTGTGAGGGGCTGGCTGGCCAGGGCTTTGGGGAGGAAGCGATGGCACAGCTGCAGTTTTTCCCGCTGGCCACCGTCAACGAATGGGGCGAATGGCGCTACGCCGTCTTCATGCTGGAGGGCGCGGCTGCCCTGGTCTTCTTGGGCATTGTGCTGTCACGAAAGAATCTGCAAACAGGCAGCAGGTTTACACTGTCGCTTGTCCTGGTGTGCGCCTTCCAGATTGTGTTTGAAAGCCTGCGAGAGGACGAGTTTTTGCGCTGGGGCTTTGTGCGCGCGGGGCAATTGATGGCGGTACTGGTGCTGTTTTACCTGCTGAACAACGCGCTGTTCATCAAAAAGGAAACCGCCTGGCAGGCACCGCGGCATTTCGCGGTGACCCTCTTTTTGCTGTTTACCATTGTCCTCATCGCGCTGGAGTTCGCGCTGGACAAGACCAATTTGCCCACCCTGGCTTTGTATGGCATCATGATGGCAGCGGTGATCGGCAAACTGATCCTGCTGAACAAGGCCGCGGTCATCAAACACCAAGCCACGGCAAAATCATAGTCAACCCGATATACTGAACTGATCAAGAGAGGAGAATCATCATGAAAAAACGAGCATGTATGCTGTTATGCGCGCTGCTGATGGTATTTTCTGCAGCAGCGCTTGCGCAGGAAACCTGGCAGCGCCCCTATGACAAGGACGCGGGCTATGCCTATGTCGCCTTTGGCCAATACCCCTTTGAAAAGGACGGCACCGTCAAACCAATTCTGTGGCGCTTTCTGGAAACAAAGGACGGCGTGAGCTATCTGATGAGTGAGTACATCATCCACGTCAGCCGGGTGCACCATGTGGCCCAGGGCTATCCGGGCTGGGACGAGGCGGATTTGAACGCCTGGCTGCAGGATGAGTTTGTCAAAAAGGCTTTCAGCGAAGCGGAAGCCGCCGCCCTGCATGAGACAGAGGGTCTGGGACGGGTAAGCCTGCCCAGCTCGGATGATGTAAAAAACAAGGAATACGGC
>Ga0123334_1005853_pt1 | contig 11633 bp, 10 predicted proteins | sample BiotimSIPDNA_FD_89706 | JGI IMG/M metagenome (GOLD analysis project Ga0123334, IMG submission 89706) | Anaerobic biogas reactor microbial communites from Washington, USA - Biogas_R1 time_0 SIP DNA | ecosystem: Engineered > Bioreactor > Anaerobic > Unclassified | place: Washington, USA... | reverse complement strand
TTTTCTGGTCTCCTGCAGGTTTGTTCCGCTCATGGTCAAACAGGGCCGCGGCAGCCTTGTGTATGTGTCCACAAGCGCGGGGACGATGACGAAAAGAGGGCAGCTTCCCTACGGCCCGTCAAAGGCGGGCGCGGAAGCGATGAGCGCGATTATGGCCGACGAGCTTCGCGATGCCGGGATAGCGGTGAATATAATCTGCCCCGGCGGATTTACGGATACGGACATGGCCCCTGCCGGGGCTAAGGAGTTTTTCAGACAGAACAATATGCCCATATTGCCGCCCACAATCATGAACCGGGTAATACTGTTCCTGGCCTCCCCGGCATCAAAGGGGATAACGGGAGAAAAGCTCATCGGCAAGGATCTGGACCGGTGGCTAGAGAGCAGAAATATTACTTTTGAGGACTGAGGGCGCCGTCCCCCTGATGTGGCCTCGATTACCGTGCCGGGGAGCCGCACAGAAAGCCATTGTATTTAAATTGCAGCCTTTACCATCAAACGGCTTATTTGTGCAGGAACAGCAAAAAAAGTGCTCATCTGCTATTCGGATGAAAAGTCGGATGTTAATAAAAGATAACGGAGGGACATATGGACGATAAGTTCAGTATGTTTTTGGAGACGGTTGACGAGCGTTTTCGCGGGTTTGTAAGCCGGATTAACGAGTATCTTACAGAAAACGGCTGCAATTGCGACATAAAACTTCAAAAAAGCGGCTATGTTGTGTCATATGTTTTGAGCGGCCGCAAAAGGACTTTGGCAACATTCGTATCCCGAAAAACGGGGATGAAACTCCGTATTTATCCCGAACATATACAGGAATACCAAAGCTTCCTTGATACATTGCCCGAAAAGGTAAAAAAGGAAATAAAGAAAGCGTCCGTCTGCAAAAGACTTATCAATCCCGATGACTGCAATCCGAAGTGCGTAATGGGATATACCTTTGTGTTGGATGGTGAGCGGTATCAGAAATGCCGTTATATAGCGTTTCAGCCTACATTGAGCGAGGAAAACAATCCGTACATAGAGCAATTCTTAAACAAAGAGCTGCATGCAGCAAAGTAGAGGCGAGCGTTGCTCACCGTCCGAAAACAATATCATAATGCCGAATAATAAGCTGATCGGAATACCGGGAGAATGAATATATGAATGATGTTTTAAAGAGTTTGCATGAAAGAAAATCTGTTCGCGTGTTCGAAGATAAGAAAATTTCGGATGCGGATAAAGAGTTGATACTGCTGGCCGCTGTGGCGGCGCCAACCGCGGGAAACCAGCAATTATACACGATACTGGATATTACGGATCAGGATATAAAAGATAAACTGGCGATATCCTGTGACAACCAGCCCTTTATAGCAAAGGCGCCGATGGTGCTTATCTTTTGCGCGGATTTCCAAAAGTGGTATGACGCGTTTTTGGTCGGCGGATGCAATCCGAGATTACCCGGTGCGGGAGATTTCGTGCTTGCGGTAGAAGACAGTGTTATCGCTGCTCAAAACGCTGTGACCGCAGCCCAGAGCCTGGGAATCGGTTCCTGCTACATTGGCGATATTATGGAATGCTGCGAGCTGCATAGGGAAATGTTAAAGCTGCCCGAATATATTTTTCCCGCCGCCATGTTGGTTTTCGGATATCCGACAGCGCAGCAGAAAAATCGTTCCAAACCGCAGCGCTGTGATTTGAAATACATTGTTCATTCAAATCATTACCACCGATTTACAAATGACGAGCTGCGGGCAATGTTTCAAAAGGAGCTGGGTACACAAAGCTTTGAAGAGTGGAGCGCGGCATTCTGCAATCGAAAGTATAACTCCGACTTTTCAAAAGAGATGACCAGATCCGTAGCTGAGTATCTCAAGGCCTTTTGTTATAAGTTTTAGATGAATAGCGAAGAACGCCGATATTGATACGGTGAGTATCGATGCCGGCGTTCTTGTTTTATACCAAAAAGCCCGTAAACGGGGCAATTGACTATGCAGCCCGGCGCGCGGGCACGGAATACGGCGATCCCGCCAATGTGAGCGTAAATTATTCTTACATAACATATCCTCCGGAGCTTTATATCCTCCGGAGCTTTGGATACTCGGAGCTGCGACGGTTCTGACGATCCTTGTCTGTGCCGGTCTTTTAATAAACAAACGAAAACGGACTATGTGGGATAGAAGATTTGCTGTATAATAAAATAGCTGATAATGTTCGATTAGGCGCGATATGCGGGTATAAAGCCGCGAATGCGCAGACATTATAGTAATTCATAAAGAAGCGGAGTGAGAATTAATGTGGAAATGCCCTTTGTGCGGCGGCGAGTTTAAAAACGTACAGCAGAATCACTTTTGCAAAAAAACGAACAGCATTGACGATTATATTGCCGCGCAGCCCGATGAAGTGCAGACTTTGCTGCGGGGAATCCGCGATACCATACGCGACGCAGCGCCCGAAGCAACAGAGAAAATATCGTGGCAAATGCCGACATTCTGGCAGGGGGAGAACCTTATCCACTTTGCGGCGTTTAAAAACCACATCGGATTGTACCCCGGCGGTGAAGCAACATCGGAGTTCGCGGGACGGCTCGCAAGTTATAAGACAAGCAAAGGCGCGATTCAGCTGCCGCTTGACAAGCCGATTGATCACGGACTTATCGCCGACATTGTGCGGTGGAGACTCAGACAAGTGCGGGGAAGTGACATTTCATGACAGATGAGCGTGTGTTCAAAATGGAGTTTTCGCGTGTTTATCCGATGCTCGTCCAAAAGGCAGAGCGCAAAGGACGCAGCAAATCTGAGGTAGATGCCGTAATCTTCTGGCTGACGGGATACGACAGCACCGCTTTGCAGGCGCAGCTTGAGAGAAATGCTGACCTTGAAACTTTCTTCGCGGAAGCTCCGCAGATAAACCCGAACGCAGCAAAAATTACAGGTGTCATTTGCGGGCATCGCGTCGAGGAAATAATGAACCCGCTTATGCAGAAAATCAGGTGGCTTGATAAACTGGTGGATGAACTGGCAAAAGGCAAGTCGCTTGAGAAGATTTTGAGGAAGTAATTATGTGCCGTTAACAGTAATAATTACCTCCGACGGTATGAGCTTTATAGTATCCGCTTATCCAAAGCTTTTTTCAGATCCCCACGAGACAAAACAGGTTTATGCGATGAGGTATGTTGCACACCCTCGCACACAACAAAAACAAAAGACTCGTACAGGCCGGATACTTCAGCATCCTTGACCGGTACGAGTCTTTGTGCGTTTATGAGGTTAAGCTGACTGATATTCGCTCGTCTGTAGAGCGCTTATTCCTTATGCCGCCGCTTCCTCGGCAATAACGTTAGCCAGCAGTCTGCTCACGAGGGCCGCCAACTGGCAGCGCGATGTATTTACGTTCGGTGCATACAGACCACCGCCCACACCGTTGATAATGTTCCCGCGCTGCAGCGCGTCAATCGCCTGCGCGGCCTCAGCCGAAACGTCGCCGATGTCTGTAAATGCCGCTGCCTCGCCCTGAGGTAATTCTAAACCCAGGGAGTCGAGCATGCGTTTTATATACAGCGCGGCGTCTTTGCGCGCTACCGTTTGGGCGGAACTGTCCTCGGGGAATATCGCGGCCACATCATCGTCGGTCAGGGCAAATGCCGTGGTGAGGACGGCTTTGAACTCGTCAAGCGTTACTGTGGCGTTGGGGCGGAACGTGTTGTCCGGATATCCGCTCATGTTTTTGAGCTTGAGCATCTCGGTAACAGCGTCCTTCGCCCAGTGCCCGTCAAGGTCGGAGAAGGTGCTCTCGACCGGCTTGATTCGTCCGGCAGCTTCACGGCTGATTGTAACTCCGGAGTTGAGGTAGTCGGCGACGGTCTCGACTATTGTGGCGTTTATGAGCGTACTTTCAAATCCGTAGTTCTTTGCGTTATCCGTTCTGAGAGTGCACGAATACACGGCATCGAGGTCAAACGGCGAACCGTCGGCCATGGTGATGCTGACGATGCTGTTGCCAAGCTCCGTTGAGAATTCAACGTTTATGCCCGATATATGCGTGAAGAAATAGCTGTTCTCTTTGGGGTACATGGATACGCCCCTGGTCATAATGTCGAATATATCCTTGCCGGTCAAATCAACGGTGCACAGGTCGACGTTTTCATACATTGCCAGCATAAGTGTCTCTCTGGTTATATCGCCCGCGGGAATATCGATGCGTAAAAATGTACCCATAACAAACGCGATGTCGGTATTCCCGGCCGCACGCATTGCGTCGGTCACGATATTCCCAAGATTTGTTTCGCGTACGCGGCTGTATTGACGCGCGCCGTCAAGGTCTACGGGAGTAGTTGCGATAACTTCCTGCAGATATGCGGCGCTCTTTTCATTAACCGAATCGATAAAAGCCTGTACATCCGCATCCGGCGTTATGCCGCTTTCGCTCTCTTTGCCCTTGATGGGGATAATCTTCGCGGTCGCGCCGGTCACCTCGCCGGCCTTGAAGGTCAGCTCGACGACGCCGATATTGGTGCCGTACTCGCCTGTTTCGGCTATAAGCACGTCACCCTGCATCAGGCCGTTCTCGTGTACCGTATGGCAATGGCCGTCAATGATAGCTGTAAGCCACGGGAATTTCTCAGCCAGATATGTACTGCGCATTTGCTCGTTCGAGTCCTTTACGCCGAGGTGCGTAACGGCGATAAACACTGTCGCGCCTTCGGCTTCCGCGGCTGCCTTTGAGCGTTCCATCGCTTTGATGATACGATCTAAACCGTCGCTGTAGGCGCCGGACTCAGGCACGGTAATCCCGATAAATGCAATCTTCGTACCGCCGAACTCTTTAATGACATAGTCCTGAATCTCAGGCACAGCATCGCGCCATTCGCTTCCCATATTGGCGGCGAGGATGGGGAATTCAACTTTTTCCGCAATCTTCTTAAACAATTCGGGACCAAGCATCTGTTCATGATTGCCGACGGTGAAAATATCGTAGCCGACCATGTTCATAACTGTTGCCACGTCCAGCCCGTTCGTCATAGACGCAAAGGCCGTGCCCTTGAAGGCGTCACCGGCGGATACTACAACGACATTATCGCCGGCTGCGCGCAGGCTGTCCACATAACCCTTAACGTAGGGTTCTACGGCCTCGTTTCCGTGTACATCGTTTGTGTGTACGATCTTAACCACTCCATCGAAGCCGGGCTCGGCAGCCAGCGCCGTTATGGATAAGCACATACACAAAATGAGAGTCAACGCAATTACTATTTTGATTTTTCGCAACTTGAAATCCCCCTAATCAAATTGAATAAAAATTCGCTGTCCCGAATGAAGCTGTTACTCAATCCATGAACCACCATCTTTCCGGATTAATATCAGATTGAAAGGTCTGTCGGGCAATACTCAGACCTTGCCTCTGGCTGATTATTATTCATATTATCACAATTAAAAGTTAATAGAAAGACTCCGAGAGTATTTTTTTGTATAAAATTAACTATACTGCAAGGACAGACGCTGCTTGAATATGTAAATATCATGTAGTATGATGTCCCCGAAAATCCACATATTAACTATTAAGCTATGTAATCGGAGCGGTTATATGGACGCACACCCATTCTGCGCGTGAAAAAGGGATATGCTGCTGTTGTGCCGGAGTGTGAATAGTTATTCAGGGAGATGAGAAGGCATGAGGAAGGTAATTGTTGTCGGGTGCCCGGGAGCCGGGAAAAGCACGTTCGCACGCGCATTGCACGAAAAAAGCGGACTTCCCATATGCCATTTGGATTTACTGTATTGGAATTCCGACCGAACGATCGTACCCAAATCGGTTTTTACGCAGAGGCTGCGGGAAGTGCTTAATCGGGATTCCTGGATTATAGACGGGAACTACGATTCAACTATGGAGATGCGTATGCAATATAGCGATACCGTTTTCTTTCTGGACTATCCGTTGGATGTTTGTCTTGAAGGAGTCAGATTGCGAAAAGGAAAAGAACGACTCGATATGCCATGGGTTGAAGGATCAAACGAAGCGGAGGATGAAGAGTTTATTTCTTTTATAAGAAACTACCCTGCCGTCAGCAGGCCGGTTGTTCTGGATTTGCTTAAGAAGTATTCTCAAAAAAACATTGTGATCTTCCATACCAGGCAAGAGGCCGCTCATTATATAAATACATAACACAGTCATAAAGGATTATATATAAACGGGGTTAACCGGTAAAAATGACCCCGGTTAACCCACGATTTCACAAATCAATCCGAAAAAGTACGGCGACGGCAATTCCGGCTAAGCCGATTTTCACCGCAAGCACGGCTGCTTTTTGGTATAGCGGGATATATTTCGATATGAATCCCCAATCCACGCCGCCGCCCCCTTTCAACCCGTATTCGTTTATTTTATGGATGCGAATCCATTACCTAGGTCCTGAATAATATCATCGATATGTTCAGTCCCGATGGAAAGCCTGATAGTATTCGGCTTAATGCCCTGATCAGTAAGCTCCTCTTGCGAAAGCTGCGAGTGCGTGGTCGACGCGGGATGGATCACAAGGCTTTTCACATCCGCCACATTCGCGAGCAGGGAGAAAATTTCAAGATTATCGATGAATTTCCAGGCTTCCTCCTGTCCGCCCCTGATTTCAAAAGTGAAGATAGACGCGCCGCCGTTCGGGAAATATTTCTCATAGAGCGCATGATCCGGATGCTCCGGAAGAGAAGGATGGTTGACCTTCTCCACTTGCGGATGGTGAGCAAGGTAATACACAACCTTCTTTGTGTTCTCCGCATGACGTTCAAGTCGCAGCGAGAGCGTTTCTGCGCCCTGCAGGATCAGGAATGCGTTGAACGGGGAAATAGACGCGCCGGTGTCGCGAAGCAGAATGGCACGGATATATGTTACAAACGCAGCCGGTCCCACAGCTTCATAGAAGGAAACGCCGTGATAGCTCGGATTCGGTGCGGCAATATTCGGATACTTGCCGCTTGCGCTCCAGTCGAATTTGCCGGACTCCACTATGATGCCGCCGAGTGTGGTGCCGTGACCGCCGATAAATTTTGTGGCAGAGTGGACAACGATATCCGCACCATGTTCGATTGGCTTTATCAGATACGGTGTGCCGAAGGTGTTGTCGATAACCACCGGAAGTCCGTGTTTATGGGCAAGTCCCGCAACTGCGTCGATATCGGGAATGTCGCTGTTGGGATTACCAAGCGTCTCAAGGAAGATTGCCCTTGTGTCCTCCGCAATAGCCGCCTCAACCTCCGCAAGGTTATGAATGTCAACAAAGCTCGTTTTGATCCCGTACTGTGGAAGGGTGTGCGCTAAAAGGTTAAACGAGCCGCCGTAGATGGTTTTCTGAGCAACAATGTGGCCGCCGTTCGCCGCAAGAGCCTCAATCGTATAGGATATGGCCGCCGCACCGGAAGCAAGTGCCAGAGCCGCGCTGCCGCCTTCAAGTGCCGCAATCCTCTTTTCCAGCACATCCTGCGTTGAATTGGTCAGCCTGCCGTATATGTTTCCCGCGTCGGCAAGGCCGAAGCGGTCTGCCGCGTGCTTGCTGTTATGGAACACATAGGAAGTGGTCTGATAAATCGGAACGGCGCGGGCATCGGTCGCCGGGTCTGCCTGTTCCTGTCCGACGTGCAGCTGTAAAGTCTCAAATTTATACTTGCTCATGGTTTCAATCTCCTTTTATATAATTGTTTGTTGTTTGCCCGTTCATAACAATAAAAAACCGGGGGCTCAACCGAAAGCTCCCGGGCAAATGGCAATACCGACACATTAATGCTAATGTCGCATTGTTTCAAGGCGCATGAACGGATAGCCGAACGCCTGAGCCATTGCCCGGGAGTATAGCATTCGACAACGCATAATATTATCGGGTTTTAAAATCATAATACTGTACATCACATTCGCTTCCTTCATTTAGGATATTCTTTTTATAATGCAAAACCGCTCATTTGTAAATTCGTTCGTTTTTATCGCCGGTGATAAGCAATGGTTATCGCGAGTCCGGGAGCATCTGCGCTTGTTGTCCCCGGGCAGCCGTCAGCCGTTTATGTCGGCGCTTTCGATTTCCTTGTAGTTAAGAAGCTCTTCTATATATGCCTGTCCGTATACAGACATAACACTTCCTTTTCTTGTTATATATCCGATGATAAGCGGATCTTCCTCTTTCAGCTTTATGCCCACAAGGCCCTGCAGGATTGCATCCTCTCCGGATAACATTCCGGAACCTATCGAATAACCGCCGAGCGCGGCTATGATTTCCATCGTTGTCGCTCTGTCGTCGGACTTGATCATTTTATCGAAGGGGTAATCCGCCATGGCCTCCTCGGTCAGATAAAAGTTGCTGTCATTACTTTGATCAAACGACACACACGGATACTCCCGCATTTCTTCTAAGGATATTTCTTTTCGTCCCGCAAGCTTATGGTCTTTCCAGACATATATGTACGTTTCTCTTCTCATGAGAGGAGTGAAATCCAATTGATAATCCCGAAAAAGCTTCTTGATTATAGCTTCATTTGAACCGGAAAAAGATACGATTCCAACCTCGCTTTTTAAAGTTCGTACATCATCGAGAACTTCCTTTGTTTTTGTCTCATGAATTGAGAAAACAAACTTCTTCGGCTGCATTTTCTTTATCACGTCGGTAAAGGCTTTGATGGGAAAGTTATAATGCTGCGTGGAAACGGAGAATCTCTCCTTATCACTGTCCTTTGACAGATACCTATCCTCAAGGATTTCGTACTGCCCGACAGCTTTTTTCGCATAACCGATAAAGTCTCTGCCCTCGTCAGTCAGATAGATACCTTTGTTAGTTCTCTCGAATATCAATATTCCGAGCTCTTCTTCTAATTCGCGGATGCTGGCAGAAAGAGCCGGCTGCGACACGTATAATTTCGTTGATGCCTCTCGCATGGAGGCTGAATCGGCAACCTCAAGCACATATTTAAGCTGGTTAATGTTCATGTCTGCCACCCCTGTATTCATAAGCCGTTATTTCATAAGAATGGCTGCTTAAAAGCAGTACCCGATACCTCGGCTGTTTTTCGAAACTCTTCGCGTGTTAAAGTCTCCTCATAAACTTTTCTGCCATGTTTAGCGAGACTGTCAGATCCGCCCGGCAAGTTCTGATATACCGATTACTTTTTTCATGCCCGAAAACAAGTAAACAAAGACCGCCGAAAAAGTCAGTTGTATTTTATGAACTGACTTTTTCGTGTGTATGTAATCAAGGGATATACGTTTTCGGTCTTTGCTTATAATACGCGTGTTTATGGGCGGCCGCTTAATGGTATGTACGGCATTACCCGCTGACGGGAATTAACGGATACCATATTTTAAGGTTGAATTTTCCGGAGTCAATATCAAAAGGAGTATATAATTCGATCTGAGCGTAACCGTTACCTGAATACTTATCAGGATAATCAATCGCACAAATATACGGATTTCTTTTAAGCCAGTCACCCCAAAACAGCTTATCCGGCGCGTCATGAGCTTCCGGCAATGTCACTTCGGAATCAAACCGACAATCATATACTGCGTAATCACAGGCTTTCAGTCTGACTGTCTCAAATTCACCGGAAGTGCCGCCGCTGCGATTCTCGAAAGCGATATCGTAACTGCAAACCCAGCATTTTTCTTCATCGCTTCGTACATAGGTATAGCAGAAAAGCATATATACGGTTTCGGAGTCTGCCGCTTTTTTAAGACGCTCTGCAGAGCCGTCCGCGAGCTGCCTGCGTATGACTTCCCATGTCGCGTCGTTTCCTTCGTCGGGGTTAATGATGTCCGGATCGTATATTTTGCCAACCCCTTTTATTACTAAAAACTCCTTCGCGGCGAGTGATTCGATTTAACTTCATGAATCATTATCAACCTGAGCTTTCCGTGCGATTCAACCTAATCAGTTAATGTGAACAACATAGGTTGTTCGGCTAATCAGATCACGCCTATATCATAGGCGGCGACAAACGCCGTATGCGTGGCGTTCATAATGTTTTTCGGTTCCACGCAGTCACCGATGGGGTAGTACTCATCGGCGCAGTCGTGCAGTGCGATCGCCTCGTCCGCCAGCGGCGCCTGCCCGATCGCGTATGCGACCGTGTCGGCGGCAAATTCCAGCTTACCGTCCGGGCCCTCGGCAAAAACGGCGGTATCCGTGATTTTCGTCGTCTTCACGGATAGGAAGATGTCGATTTCATGCTGCTTTATCTGTGTCTTCAACGCAACGGTATGCAGGCTCTCATCCGTGGTGAGCTTGTCTGAAAGCTCAAGAATTGTCGCCTTACGCCCCAGCTTGCTCATGTATATCGCCAGCTCGATTCCGGCCAGACCTCCGCCCAGGATAACGATTTTGTCCCCGACCTTATCCGGATCGGCGTACGCCGTTTCGGCGCTCATGACATTTGCCCCGCCTATGCCGTCGATGTCGGGTTTTACCGGGCGGGAGCCCAGCGCGGCGATAATGACGTCGGGCTTTAATGACCTGGCATATTCCGGAGTCACCTCCGTATTGAGGCGCACGTCGATAGCGGCCCGGGAAATCAGCAGCGCCTGGCGCGCTATATAGTCGGCCAGATGTTTTTTAAACGGAACTTTTTCCTCGCATAAAAGAACTCCGCCGAGCCGGTCTCCTTTCTCGCAGAGAATGACCTTGTGCCCGCGGTCAGCAGCAGTTAATGCCGCCTGCATGCCCGCTATACCGCCGCCCGCGACCAGGATTGTCTTTTTGCTGCGCACCGGGGGCGCCATTAACACCTCGCGCTCGCGGCTGGTGAAAGGGTTGATGGAGCAGTAATGCAAGCCGAGCGTCGTGCCTGTACGGTAACACTGCATGCAGCGTATGCATTCTTGTATCTCGTCTTCGCGGCCCGTACGCGCTTTGACCGGCAGATACTGATCCGCGAGGGACTGTCTGGCGATATGTATAATATCCGCGCCGCCCGAGGCGATCGTCTCTTCCATATGCTGAGGATTGGAGAAGGAGCCGACAGTCGCCACGTAGGCATTCACATGCTTTTTTATTTCCGCCGCGTATTTTGAATTAGCGCCATCCTCGAGGAACATGCTCGGATGCGATACCGTGACGGATGCCGATGTCTCGTGAGTCCCAGCGGAGACATGGATGATGTCAACAAAGCCGTCAAGTGCCTTGGCAAATCTCACGCCCTCGTCGATATCATAGCCGTTATCCTCCGCCATCGCCCACTCGGCTCCGCTTATGCGAATCTCGATCGGGAACGACGGCCCCACCGCGCGGCGGACCGACTCAGCAACGGCGAGCGGAAAACGCATGCGGTTTTCAAGACTGCCGCCCCATTTATCCGTGCGGAAATTCAGGCGTGTTGACATGAACTGATGCAGAAGCCAGCCGTGACCGGCGTGAATGGTGACCATGCCGAATCCCTGCCTTTTAACAACCGCCGCCGCCTTTCCGAAGGCTTCTATGATCTCGAGGATGACGTCCTCCGGCATTTCGATTACATGCTCGAGATCCCCGTGGTAAGAATCGTCTTTTTTCACGGGCGAGGGACCGTACAGCGGCCTGCCCGCCTGCACCATGCCGCGGGTATACATGCCGCCGTGGTTGAGCTCCATACCGGCGATACATCCGTGCCGGGATATGGATTTTGCCATTGTCGCAAGGCTTGTTTTTGAAATCGGAT
>Ga0123334_1005849_pt1 | contig 11636 bp, 10 predicted proteins | sample BiotimSIPDNA_FD_89706 | JGI IMG/M metagenome (GOLD analysis project Ga0123334, IMG submission 89706) | Anaerobic biogas reactor microbial communites from Washington, USA - Biogas_R1 time_0 SIP DNA | ecosystem: Engineered > Bioreactor > Anaerobic > Unclassified | place: Washington, USA... | reverse complement strand
CAAAGCGATGAACTTATTGAGTTCCAGGACGGAAAGATCCAGTTCCAATTCTAGCTTATAGTCGGAGATTTGATTAGTGATATTGATCCCCGGTAGAGCTAAGTCAGGTAAGGGCCGCTGTGTTGAAACAGCGATAATCTTTTTAACTCCTAAATGGTTACGTAAGGTATTAATAGAATTGTCAAAAACAATCTCCCCGTGATTGACCACAATGACCCTACGGGCTAAGTGTTCCACATCGCCCAGATCATGAGTGGTCAAAATGAAGGTAACCCCTTCACGGTTCATTTCTAAAATAAATTTTCTAATCCTATCCTTGGCAATCACATCAAGTCCGATAGTTGGTTCATCCAGGAAAACAATCTCCGGTTTATGGAGCATGGCCATGATAAACTCGCATTTCATCCGTTCACCAAGGGATAGCAGCCTGGTCGGCTTCCGGATCAAATCCTCTACATTTAAAAGCTCTACCAGATCATTCATGGTTTTTTTAAATTCCCGTTCGGATATAGAGTAAATCGCTTTATTTAGATAAAAGGCGTCGATTGGAGGGATGTCCCATAATAATTGGGACTTTTGCCCGAATACCGCCCCGATTTTGGCGACATATTTTTTCCGGTGTTTCCAGGGGGTATATCCCATAATATCGACTTTTCCGGAAGAAGGGTACAGAATTCCGGTTAGTATCTTTAATGTAGTTGACTTCCCGGCGCCGTTCGGACCCAAAAATCCCACCAGTTCACCTGATTGAATACTAAAGGAGATTTCTTTAAGCGCATTAATATAAATGGGTTTACGGATGAACAGGCTTTTAAAAGCCTCCCCAAATGTGTTGCCCCGTTCATAGGATTTAAAAATTTTACTAAGCTTTTCAACTGTGATTAACATCTCATCCACCTGCGCTGGTATATTTTTTCTGCATCCAATACCAAAACCAGATACTTAAAGAGAAAAAGGCAATACTGGCTGCAACCGCCCCCAAAGTTCCCGCCGCCGGTCTACCCAATAACACGGTTGCCGGTATGTAACCGAGGATGGCGATGGGAATAATAAGCGTAATTAATGTTTGTAATCCTTTGGAAAAAAGGCTCGCCGGATACATGCCAAAGTTAGTAACAGTAAAGAAGATCTCATAAACCCGAAAGTTACCGATCCAGACAATGCCCAAACCAGCTAAGATTAATGCAAAACCAAATAATACAAGTAAAGCGATGAAAAATAACACTGCAAATTGGACCCATTCCAACACTCCCGGAGTGGGGATCCGACTGACCGCTAAAGTGAATAAAGTTATCCCGCCAACCAGTTTACCGAGATCCTCGGAATCAAACCCGGTGACAATCGCTAAAAAAAGCACCGACTTTGGTTTGATCAATAATAAATCAAAGACCCCTTCACGGACCCGTTCGATGGTATTCCAGACAATCCCGAAAAAAAATGGGAAAGCGATTCCTCTCGCTAAAAGAAAAATACTTTGAATCAACAACACCTCATAGATGCCCCAGCCGGGTAATGAAGCACCGTTATGATAAACGAGAATAGTAATCAACGGGATCAGCATTTCTTCAAATAACATGATAATAATACTCATAAAAAAATCGCCCCGGTAAGCCATCCTCGAAGCCAAAGCTGTCTTAATCCCTTGTAAATGAATCCGGATGTTTGAGATCATGCTCCCACTCCCGTAAATCTTTTAATCCCCAAATTCCAAAGTAACTTATAAACTACAAACATCACTATTACCGCTATTGCTTGCAAACCGACCACTTCCGGAATGGAGAGCTTGATTCCGGCTAGATCATAGGAACCAATAAACACTCTAATTGGAACATAAGTTATAAACTGAAACGGAAGAAAAAACAATATCTTCTGGAGAAATTCCGGAAATAAGGTTAGGGGAACAAATGAACCGGCAAAAATGTCTCGGACTACTAAAAAACCCCTACCTATTCCTTCGGTCTTCGTCAGCCAAAAACCGATTATTCCAATACAGTAATTAATCAGAAATAAAAGAACAAAACTCAAAATAATTGATAAAATCGACCAAGCCGGTTGAGCTGGAATCAACTTAATCTTAAATACGAATAAAAATAGTAAATAAACCGGGATAAATTCTACCCATAAAGCAAGTATCCGGTGACCAATTTTTTGGCCCATCGCAAAAGAAATATGGGAAATCGGCCGCAGCATAAAAGTGAGAAACTTCCCTGTCCTGATTAACATTTGCAGGTTCCAGTCTGCCGAATCATAGATCAGATGATTAATTATCGCGGTAATCCCATAATAGGTCAACATTTGCTCAAGGGTCAATCCGGTAACGGTGGTCCTAGTGGAGTAAATCGCTCTCCAGATAAACATTTGCGTCAGAAAGAAGATCGGGCTTACCAAAAGCGAAACCGCCATATGGCTCCGATAGGCGGCCCATTCCTTATACGTCGCGAAGGCGGTTGCTTTCATAACTTCAAAAGTATAGCCTATTCTGTTACGTAAGATAGCAAAGTTCATTACATATTTCAACTCCGTGGAATAATTTTAATAATGACTATCCATTTAAGTCAGGAACCTCTTGAATAAACCGAACATATGTTTTATAATAGGGACACAACCGAACGCATGTTTGTTGGAGGTGTTCTCATGGCTCAACAAGATTCCATTTCCCTAATCGATTTTATTAAACGGTTTTCTAATGACGATGCTTGTCGCCAGTATTTATTTAAAATACGTTGGCCAAAAGGCTTTAAATGCCCTATCTGTAGTAATGGTAAATTTTATTTTTTAGCCAATTATCATCTTTACCAATGTACTAAGTGCAATCATCAAGTTTCAGTTACTGCCGGAACCGTAATGCATAAAACTAGAGTCCCATTATTAAAATGGTTTTTAGCATTGTTTCTGGTAGCAACAGATAAACGTGGTTGCTCGGCATTAACTATTCAGCGACATATAGAAGTAAACTATAAAACAGCTTGGTTAATGCTTCATAAGATTAGACATGCCATGGCAGAACAAGACAAGCGTTATTTGTTAGATGGTATTATCCAGCTTGATGAAGCATATTTCGGCGGACCAAATGGTAAACAAGGTCGTGGTACTGAAAAGGCCGTTGCCTTTGTAGCGGTATCAACCACTATATCTGATAAACAAGCCTCTATACCGTTATTTGCCAAAATTAAAGTGAGCGATAAGCTTTCGATGAAAACAGTAAAAGAGTTTGTTGACGAAAACATTGACTCTGGCTCAAAAATTTCAACGGATTACTTTAGGATCTATAACTCACTGACTGATAATGGTTTTGAGCATGATAAATACCTTTCTGGCACTTCCGAATGCGACCAAGCTCTTGATTGGGCTCATACAATAATTTCAAATGCTAAAACCTTTATTTTAGGTACTTATCATGGATTGGCCCAATGTCATTTGCAAGCTTATCTGGATGAATATTGTTATCGATTAAATCGTCGAAAATGGCTAAATCAGTTGTTTCCGAGACTGCTAAATGCTTGTTCTTCTTCATCGACTTTTACTTGGGCTGAGCTAACTGGATAGTCATTTAATTTTAATTAAAACAACTTAATTTAGAGTAATCCCGACCAGATTATTGTTCTAGGGTTGACAAACGCTTCCGGAATCCAGTCATGAACCGACGGTATAAAATAGACCGCCATCATTTTTTCGGTCGGATCAATATAAAGGGCGCTTCTTCCATAGCCTTCATGATTAAAGGTACCCGGTGTCAGTAGTTCCGAAAGGAGCAGGTTAAAACCCAAACCATGCTTAAAATCTTGATATTTGGCCCCCCAATGAAAAGCGGGAGTATTCGGTTTTAAATGGTTCCGGGTCATATATTCCAATGATTTACGGCTAATAATTCGGTTTCCTTTGAAAGTCCCTCCGTCTAAAATCATCTGTCCGAATTTCGATAAGTCGCTTAAAGTTGAATATATTCCTCCATCAGTACGAGGGGGTGGATTTTGATTGAGGCCCGGTTTTTGCGATGATTTTTCTTTTTCCCAATCAAAAACAAAACAAGTACGATCAAACCAGTCTTCATGTACATCGAAATCGGTATCGTTCATCCCAAGCGGTTTTAAAATATTCCGGCGGATATATTCTTCACCATGGATTCCGGTGACCCTGAAAATGATTTCCCCGAGAACCACATAGCCAAAGGTGCAATAAATCCAAGTTTCTCCCGGAGACGCGTATACCGGACCGGCAAGGGCCGCTTTAATCCAGTTATCTTCTTTCCACCATTCCCTTCCATCAGGATAAGACTCGGCGAAATATCCGGTAACAGGACATATCCCTGCCGTATGAGTCAATAAATGAAAGAGATTGATTCGATTATATACTGGTGTATCAAATTCCTCAATGATAGTTGCTATCGGTTGTTCCAGATAAAGCAAACCGTCTTCGACTAATTTCATCAAAGCAATCGCTGTAAATAATTTGGTCATTGAATAGATCTTCCGGATTGAGTCCGGCTTAAACTGAGCCGTATCATTATCATAACATAATTTACCTAGGGAACGATAGGCAAAGATCTTACCGTACCTTGATAATAGATAACCGGCACCCTGAATTTTTTGGTCTTGAATTAGCCTTTGAAAGTAGGAATCCAATTGCGTAAGCTTAGTCGTGTCGTAATCTACCTGTTCGGGTGTTACATCAATTACTCCTTTATGGATGGTGGTAAAAAAACTCATCACTCTTACCTCCCTACAATAAAATTGAAACAACAAATTTTAAGGCAAACATATGTTCTTGTAAGCCAAATAATACCATGAAACCCTAATATAATCAACATAATTATTCCATTAAAGATCTTTCAAACACTATTTCTCTTTAAAAGTTATAAAAACAATCTCCATCGCTGAATTAATGGCGTTAATTTGTTTTATTGATTCCAAAAAATTAAGATGGTTATTTAACAAAAAAACCGCCGGATCAGTTCCAAGCGGTGCGATTATCAATCATACCGGGCATTTTCTTCTTCAATCGCTAATGCATCCAAATCCTTGACAATAATGGCGTCCGTTTTAACTTCAATAATATCTTTACTTTGCAAATTATGCAAAACTCGATGAATGCTTCTAGAAGTAACAGCCAACTCCTCGCTGAGTTTTTCCTTATTAACCTTGATCTCGATGTTGACTGTTTTTTGAGATAACTGTTTGCAACGGGATAATAAGTAAGAACAGATCCTGACTTTAAGCGGATAAAGGATGTCGGTATTTACTTTCAAAGAATAATAGTAAAACTTATTTGATAAGACTTCAATTATATAAGAACTAATATTCCGGTCATCATTTACCCATTTCAAAAAATGATCCCGTTTGATCTCCAAAACGGTCACATCGGTACTGGCTTCCACCGAACAAACAAAGGGTTTTTTCTCAAAAAACTCCATCTCTCCAATAATACCACCACTTCTATGAGAGGCAATATTATATCTTTTCCCTTTTTCGCTGGTAAAGTAAACATCAATTAACCCTTCCGCTATAATATTAAATTGATCGATGATCTCACCTTGTCTACAAATAGTTGCACCGGCCGGATATTTTTTTATATTCCAAAAGTGAAGGATTTCATAAGGGCAGCTTCTAAAAATTTTATATAATATAGGATTACTGTCAATAATTTTTATTACTTCTAATATTTTAGAATCCATGAATCATCCCTCTAATATTTTTGAAAATATTGGTTGGTTTAATTGGTTATATAATTCGAAAATATTAGAGGATTTCCTTCCCATTATTCGTTAGAAGTTTTAATATCTAACAAAGTTGATAATTATTATTGATCAGTTCATTTTCTTCTCGGTAGTCAATTTTTGATATAGATTCAGTAATCGGTCCAATTCGACACTCACCGCTAAGACATCCTTATCGGTACACCCTCGTTGTTCCCATAAGGCGTTCATTTTAGCGCGAGTGGTTGAAATTTTCCCTTTAAGTACATATAAATCATTGATTCTTTCCATATAAACGGCCTTCCTTTTTTATTTTTTAAGGTCTTAAAAAATCATCCATTGCTAGACTTGTTGATTTATTCCTCTGTTCCATAATGCTGAAAAAAATCCAAATAGTAACCAATTATTATAGAATCAATGTAATACAGATTTTGTAAATTTCAAAGGACATTTGTCAATCCTATAAACGGTTTTAGGTCAGAAAATGATATTAAAGAAAAATAAAGAAAACAAAATTAAAATGGAATCCTGAAACAACTGTGAATTTAAGTTAACAGCAAATTGAATACCCAGACCTCCATATTTTTAAAGAGAATTTTTTGTGAAAAATGTCATTATTTATTATCTGAAATACCAATAATAAAAAATAAGTTTGACGAATTCTTCAATGTAATTTATACTAAATATATACTATTATTTCCATAGAGGGATGTAAAATGAAGTTAAAAGGTTTCCAGAATAGCCATCTGCCATGCCTAAACTTCGATGATGTCATTATTGAACCTAAGGTTTCCAATTTCCATCCCGATGAAGTTGATATCAGCACCAGCATGATTGCAGGATTAAAAACAAACCTTCCTATTATGTCAGCTCATATGCCTTCCATATCCAATCCGGAACTTATTTCCTCAATTTCTGAGATGGGCGGCCTCGGTACGCTACATGACGAAATTAAATTGGAAGATATAGATCTCTTTATTTCCAAGATTAAAGCAATAAAAATCAATAAAAAAAAGTATCCTAATGCAAGTATGACCAATTCAGAGACGCCAATAATCATTATTGCATGTTCCGCTATTGACATGAAAAAAGCAGAGTACCTCTTAAGTCATAATGACGTTAATTATGTAATCTTAAATAATGTACAGCCTTTACATACTCAAATAATTAAAAATGTTAGAATATTATCCAAAAAATATCCGCAAAGAATCATTTTGGGTAATATTGTAAATGAAGAAGGAGCAAAAACATTTGCAAAAATGCCTTTAGCAGCTGTTAAAGTAGGTTTGGGGCCGGGTAGCATTTGTACAACCGGTATTATTTCAGGATGTGGTATGAGTCAATTCACGGCGATTTTCGAAGTATCCAAAGTAGCTAAAGCAAATAATATGAAAGTAATCGCAGATGGCGGTATTAGAAATTCAGGCGATATTGTAAAAGCCTTAGCAGCCGGCGCTGATGGCGTAATGTTGGGTAAATTATTTGCGGGATGCCATGAAGCATCTGGAAAAATCGTAGAAATTGACGGGCAAAAATATAAACAATATGAAGGCGCAAGGTATAATACTATTGAAATTCCGGATAAAACCGGCATAGATAAAATTGATAATTTCCTAACTCCCGATATTAGAGCAAATTTTAGAGTTGAAGGGGTGTCCGGATTGGTTCCATATATCGGCCCCGCACATTTGTTATTATATATTCTAAGTAAAGGAATTCGATTAACTTTTGGCTTTATAGGCGCAAAAAATATTATTGAATTTCAAAAAAAGGTGACACTGAGATATATCTCTTCAAATTCATATAAAGAGTTAAATTCAAATATTCCTATTCGGGCAACTCATTCATTTATATGAAGAATGAGCGGTTCTGAGATCAGAACATAGGAAGAGGAGGTTTATTATGAACTTTCTTTTACTGGAAATTATAATCGGATTATCAGTAGGAGTAATGATGACTCTTCAGGGTATTATCAATACCGCTTTAGCTAACAGAGTCGGCGTTTATGGCTCTGTTTTTATCGGCGTGGTAATAAACTTGATCCTAATCACCCTGATCATTCTCTATACTCCCGGATCGCTTGCTCTTCGGAACTTACCGGGTTGGAACAAGTGGTATTTATATTTAGGAGGAGTATTGGGTATTTTTATTCTTACGGCCATTGTTATAATCTTACCGCGCCTTGGCGCAACCCAGGGATTTATCTATATAATCGGCGGACAGCTTTTCGCGTCGATCATATTCGATCATTATGGTTTGCTGGGAATGGAAAAAGCGCCGGTTAACATTACCAAATTGATAGGCATAATCTTTTTTGTAATGGGAGCTTATTTGGTAACTATCTCGAAGATTAAGGTTTAAAATCTGGATTCTATCAAACTAGTTTTCTATATCTCCAACTCTTTCTTATATTTAAATATTAATTTCATAGCTAAGTTTTCCATTGTAGACCTCCCTCCTAGCAATAATAATTAAATACCCCATTTACCATTTCTCCTAACGATTAATTCTCTTAACATAAAATTAAGTCACCCTGCAATTCCCCTATATATTGCTACGTATGAAAATTAAGAATTCAATAACAAAAGAAGGAGTCGCGGTAAATAGACAGAAATCAATTGGGAGTAAAAGTAATGATAGATGAATAGGTAAAGTATTATTGTCTTAATTAGGTGAATTTATGTTTGCTATAAATCTATTACCAATTATATTAATGCTTATTTTTACTCCTAAGGATGCTTATATTAAATGGAGACCCGGCATCACCTTCATTTTTGTGTTATCTTATATTTCGCTTTTTTTAAATACCCTTCATACTCCCTTGACTCTTAAGGGGACTCTAACGAAATACGACTTTATAGTTATCATCTTAGTAGCGTTATGGATCCTTACTAAACCATGTAGCTTATTAATACTAAAAAAATTCAATCTAGTAGAGTTCGATGTTGTTTACCGAATGATTTATCTATTATTGGCTTGGTATTATATTAGTTTTCGGCATATTAATCTATCTTTTCAGTTTTCGTTGGAGTGGAGACTGTGGCTGGTTATGATTATAATAACAATTGCCTTAATATTAGTAAGTTTATTTGTAGTTTATAAAATGAGACTTTATCAATTGTGTTTTTTGGGGAATATCGGTATTCGAAAAATACTGATAGTTACTGTTTATATGTTCTATTTTGTAGCATTAAGTCAGGAGTTTATCTTTCGGGGATTGGTCTTTACCTATTTTGATCAATTTTTCCCTGGGAACTTTTTTGCAATGTTAATCGGTAGTTCGGTCTTGTTTGGGCTGGTTCACTGGACCTATGCCGGTTGGAAAATGGTAATAGTCGCAACTATTGCTGGAGTTGGTTATGGTCTAGTATATTATTTAACAGGTAATTTATTTTTCCCTGTAATTTGCCATACCATAACCAATGTTTTTTGGAAGATATTTTTAAGGAGTAGTTAACTAATTATTTCGACTCCTCAAGGTGTTTTTGAATCGCATTTATAAATGAAGCCCCGTACCGTTCCAACTTGGACTCCCCAACTCCTTTAATAGCCAACAACTCCCTTGGTGTAGTCGGATTGAACTTCGCCATCTCCCGCAAAGTACTGTCGGCAAAAACGATATAGGGCGGGACTCCTTCCCGGTCGGCTATCTCCCGGCGCAAACGGCGGAGGACCTCGAAAAGAACCGTATCCTCTTCCAGTTTGGTTTGGCGTTTCACGATTCTTTGATTGACTTGGGCTTCGTTTCTTAAGACAGCCGCCGCTTTAGGCCTTAACTTAACCACCGGATATTTCCCCTGGGTCAGATAGAGGTAGTCTTCGGCAATCAGCCGGTTGATCATGTCTTTAATCTCATCCAGAGTCATATCAGCCATTACGCCATAGGTGGGCAAAGTGTCTAATTTCATTTGAATTAACTTCTTAACTGTGGAACCTTTCAATACTTCAGCCACTATCGTAATCCCAAATCGCTCTCTTAACCGGACAATGCAAGAAAAAACCTTTTGAGCAGGAACAGTTATATCAGCCATTTCAGTTTCATCATTACAATTACCACAGTTATTGCAAGTATCGGCTACATTCTCCTCCCCAAAATATTCAAGGATAAACCCGCGTAAACAACGGGAACAATGGGCATAATCAATCATTCCCTGAAGTTTTCGGTATTCGTTCTGTTTACGGACCGGAGAATACACCGTCTCTTCAATTAAATACTTTTGAATGAAGATATCCTGGGGTGAAAACAGTAAAATACACTCGCTAGGTTCCCCGTCCCGTCCCGCCCGTCCGGCTTCCTGATAATACGACTCCATATTTTTGGGAAGGTTGTAATGGATTACGAAACGGACGTTGGATTTATCGATTCCCATTCCAAAGGCGTTAGTGGCGACCATTACTTTGATATCATCGTAAAGAAAGGCCTCCTGAGTTTGTTCCCGTTCCTTATCGCTCAATCCGGCGTGATATTTACCGACTGCCAGTTTCTTCTTGCTCAATAAGGTATATAATTGGTCAACTTCCTTCCGGGTAGCCGCATAGATGATCCCCGAATGCCCAGGACAACTCGCTAGGTATTTTTGGACAAAGTCCCGCTTATTCTCGCCTCGCACCACCGAAAAAGAGAGATTTTCCCGGTTAAATCCGGTTACTACCAGGCCGGGGTCTTTTAAGGCCAAAAGCTTAATGATATCATCTTTAACCTCCGGAGTGGCTGTAGCCGTAAAAGCGGCCACTACCGGCCGGTGGGACAATCCTTTAATGAAAGGGCTGATCCGGCGATAACTGGGACGAAAATCATGTCCCCACTGGGAGACGCAATGGGCTTCGTCAATAGCCATCAAACTAATTTCTAAAGAATCAACCAAACTAATGAATGACTCCACTTCCAACCGTTCCGGGGCAATATAGAGAAGCTTATAAGCTCCCGCTTTGGCGTTTTCAATTCTCTCCATAACCTGTCGGGAAGAAAGGGAGCTATTGATGAAAGTCGCTGAAATTCCCAAGCCGTTCAAAGCGTCGATCTGGTCTTTCATCAAGGAGATTAAGGGCGAGATCACAATAGTTATTCCCGGAAAAAGCAAGGCAGGGATCTGAAAACACAAGGACTTCCCGGCCCCCGTCGGCATAATCGCGAAAGTATCCTGATTCTGAAGGATACTACTGATAATCTTGGCCTGTCCGTCGCGAAAATTGGGATAACCATAATATTTATTAAGGATTTCTTCAGCTTGGTGGAGCAACTTGACCTCCGCTAAATAGTTTCTAACTAATAGATATCATTCTTATTTTAACATATTTTGGAACGAATTGATTAGTTTTTTTAGATTATTTAACCAACAAGATATCAGGGAATAAAATCATCTAAATGAATGATTTAGCCACAGAGGCGCAGAGACACAGAGTTACAAAACTTATTATCCTTCTTGCTACTACCCCATATCTAATAACTCCGCTAAGGAGTTGATCTTCAAATCAGGATTAGGGGAGACACCAAAACCATAGCTAGCAAAGATAAAAGTATATCCAGCATCTCCGGCTGCGATCTGATCGCTCTCCGTATCGCCGATATAGGCTGGTTTTGCAAATTGATGTTTTTGCTTAAGCTTAGTTAGCATTTCCCTTTTATTTTCTTTGGAAATACCGTAACAGTCATAATCCCGTAAGAATTCTTTGATCCCGGAGAACTTAAAAAATTCATTAAGATACCATTCGCCGCAATTACTGACTAAAAACAAATTATATTTTCGGGACAAAGATTTGATAGTCGTCTCCAGGGAATCATAAAGTTTTCCCCCATTAGTTTGAATCGCGATCTTTTCGTGATGCTTGATGATTTCTAAAAGGTTCGGATATCGCTCTAATTCAGCCGGCAATAATATTCGAACGCACTCTTCCCCAGGTTTTCCCATGACTTTTTGTAATTCGCCAATTGTAATCTCTCGAT
>Ga0123334_1005844_pt1 | contig 11645 bp, 8 predicted proteins | sample BiotimSIPDNA_FD_89706 | JGI IMG/M metagenome (GOLD analysis project Ga0123334, IMG submission 89706) | Anaerobic biogas reactor microbial communites from Washington, USA - Biogas_R1 time_0 SIP DNA | ecosystem: Engineered > Bioreactor > Anaerobic > Unclassified | place: Washington, USA | collected... | reverse complement strand
TAAGAGACTTAGGGCGTCTAATTTTTCGTTTGGCAGGAGTGAGGCGTTGACTTCGTCAATACCCAGACTGTTGGCAATGTGCTGCGCCGCGCCAGCGTTATCACCGGTAAGCATGACGGTATGGATGCCAGATGATTGCAACGATCGCAATACTTCAAGCGCTTCGGGTCGGGCCTGGTCTCGGAGGCTCAAGTAACCCCGCACCGAGTCACCATCGCAAACCATCACTGTGGTTTGACCATCCGCTTCAGCCTGGCGGGTAGCCTCAATCAAGCTAAGGGAGGGTTTATGTTCCGCAATAAACAAGGGAACACTGCCGATCGTCGCCTTTTTGCCGTTCACAAAGCCCGCTTGCCCACGCCCACCAAGCACTTTGAGCTCTTCGGCTGGCGCGATTTTTCCGCGCACGCCACGTTCATCAGCACGTTCCAGAATGGCACTGCTCAACGGGTGTTGGCTGCGTTCTTCCAAAGCGCTGGCTAATGCCAAAAGATTATCGCAGGGTTCGCAGGGTTCCTCGCTATTTTGGCAATCCACCGCTTTGACTAACTCAACCCTGGGTTCGCCACGCGTTAGTGTGCCGGTTTTATCAAAAGCCATCACCTTAATCTTCGAGAGACCTTCAAGATACACCCCACCTTTGAAAATGACCCCTGAACGTGCCGCGCGGGTTAAACCCGAGATAATTGTGATTGGCGTGCTGATGACCAGCGCGCAAGGGCATCCAATCATCAGCAAAGAAAGCGCGCGATGCAACCAGCCATAGCTCTCGTGTGTGTTCAAAGCCGGCTGTTTGAAAAAGACGATTGGAATAACAGCCACCAATATGGCAATCAAAATCACGATCGGTGTGTAAACACTGGCAAATGTATCAATAAACTTTTCTTGCTTTGCTTTTGACACCTGAGCTTCAGTCACCAGGCGGATGATACGTTGCATGGTGGTATCTTCAACCAGGCGGCTCACCTCAACTTCCAACAGACCACTGCCATTGACCGTTCCAGAAAGCACTTCATCGCCGATACCTTTCGGCACCCAGGCACTTTCGCCGGTAATTGGTGCCTGATTGAGTTCACTTTGCCCGCTGATAACAATGCCATCCATGGGCAGGCGTTCACCCGCCCGAATCATAATGCGGTCACCAAGACGAAGGTCTCCAACCGCGACAAACTCCTCAACGCCATTGGCTACGCGCAAGGCGTGTTTGGGCGCGAGATCCGCGAACTCGGTCAGCACTTTGCGCGCGCTGGCACCTGTGTAGCCTTCAATCGCCTCAGATAAAGTAAAGAGGATCAGCAATACCAAGGCTTCCAGCCCTTCGCCAATCAGCACCGCGCCGATTAATGCGAAAGACATCAGCACGTCCATGTTCAGCTTGCGTAGTTTGAACAGACTTGTAAATCCATGGCTTAGGACAAACCAACCCGCCAGAGGTAAGAGAAGCATTTGTATGACAATCACCCATGTATCTGACAAGCCAAATCGGGGTAAAAAGAGGGTCAAACCCAGAAGAAAGAGTCCTGGGATAATCACTTTAAGCTCTGGCATGCTCCAAAAATACTGCCAAAAACCCTTGAAATCCAATATTTTGGTATGTTTCACGCCTTCCGGATCGGGAGTGACCATTATGCCGCAAGCGTCAGATCCACAACCGCAAGAACTGGTTTGATGATGATCATGGTGACCATGATTGTGATGGTTATCGTTATGGTGGTGTTCGCTCATTATATTTTCTCATCCATATGCGAGGCATGATCCAAAGCCAATTGGAAAAGCTCGCCAATGTGTTCGTCATTGATACGATAATACACTTGCTGTCCATCCCGCCTTGAAGAAACAAAGCGTAAATTTCGCAAAAGCCGCAACTGATGCGACACCGCGCTCTGGCTAACTTGTGTTGCTTCCGCGAGACAGCCCACACAGACCTCCCCATCAAACAAGAGGTCCAGCAGCTTAAGACGGGTTGGATCTGCCAGCCCTTTAAAGGTCGCTGCCATACGCTCCGCTTTTTTATCGCTCAGCTTAGCCCGAAGTCTTTTTCCGCCTTCCGAATGATCATGTTTCTCTGCCATATGCGTCTTATCCTTTCAAAATATATGAGTACTTGCTCATATGCGCATATTATACAATAAACTTGATTAGCAAGCAATTGTTTTCTCAATTCTTGCCTTATACATTAAATAAAAGCTATATCCGGTTAAAAATGGTGAAATCTAATAATAAAACTTATTCTGTTTGAGGAAACCGAGAAAATCACATACCTTAATGAAAGATTCGTCGAAAATGAAGGAATACGCAATTTCTTTTTCTTCCGAATTTCTAATCTTTTGAAGAAGAGCTGAAATTTCCTCTCCTGGTAAATAATAATCCGCTAAGTAATCTTCAACGCCAAAAACTTCAAATTCAAGATGAGCGACCTTGTCATAGTTAAAAGAAAGCGCGTTTTGCTTGCTTAGTTTTGTTGAAATGCAAACATTATCCAGGTCAATTTCAATATCACATAAATCCTGCACACTGATGACTGGGATAGGATAAACATTCATCTCATATCCCCCACTCTCATTTCTCACATAGTGACCATTAAAATAACCGTATGTGAATTCAAACTCACCTTTATTTCGTGATAACTGTGAAAGAATGTCACACTTTCTTGTGTCCAGCTTTAGGTAAATCTCATTCAGTTTGTTTGCGTACATGATAAGGATTATCTCTTCTCGTACTCTGCCAAATACTTCAAAAGTGCGACGGTCAAACGCGCGTCATCCACAGCTTGATGGCTATTGGGCAAATCAATACCACAAAAACTCCCCGCGAAGGCTAATTTCTGCGAGCGAAAACCATTTCGCCGCGGGTTCCACTCCCCATACCAGGCAGCGAAGAGTTTCATCACGCAAAAAGCCTGGTTATTTTGGAGTGTCCATGGTACTGCGGCTGCCGCGCAACTTTGTCGCAAGAGGCGCATGTCAAAATCAGCGTTATAAATCCCAATCGCGCGATTGCGCAAAATCGGCTCAAGCTCTGGCCAAATCTGCTTCCAGTAAGGCTTGCCCGCGACCATCGCGTCCGTAATTTCATTCACCGCGCTTGACTCTGGCGGAATCGGTAAACCAGGATTCACCAAACTCTCATACAAGGTATTGCCATCCACATCGACGATACCCACCTCAATGATCAAATCACTTGGTCCCGTACCAGTCGTTTCGGTATCCAGAAAAACAGGGTTCAATGCCAACAAATCGCGCGCGCTTTGCATGGTTTTAGGGTGTGCTATTGGGAACATACTCGCCTCCACGACTATTATACATGAGCATCGCATGAAGGTCTCAGGTTTTTCAAACATTTCATCATTACCCATATGAAGATATGCCTTGCACATTTTTTATCATTTCCTAAACAAAACAGAATAATAAACCGAAATTCCATAAATTAAACATTTTCACAAAATTTTCTTCACTTAGGGTATGATTAGGCTAAGAAACTATGAATCAAGATATTCATTCAGAACCAGAAAAGGTCACCAAAGACCTACAAAAGAACACGAGTGTGAAAGCCTTTTTTCACCATCTTAACGCCTTTCTCATCAAGAACACACCAGGTATGCGTGTGATCAAAACCATGATCGCGGTCTTCATTTGCCTTGCCATCGAAGCCATCCGCCAAAAAACCGGCACAGTCTATCACAGCAGCATCGCCGCCGTGGTCTGCATGCAACCCACGATGAAATCAACCGCCAAAACCGCCCGCGAACGAGTCATCGGCACCCTCATCGCCGGCATTTACGGTTTTTTGGTGCTCACCTTTATCTTTCCAAATGTCACCGTTGATACCCGCGAATGGTATTACTACCTGGTTACCGCCTTGCTTTCCCTGCCCTTGATGACCATCATGATCTGGATTAAAACGCCCGGGCCAATAGCCATCACCGTGATTGTGTACCTGATTATTACGCTTAAAACAACGGATGTCACCCCTCTCGCTTACACCCTTGAGCGTGTCAGCGACACGCTTATCGGCATTACGATAGCGCTTTTGGTCAACTGGTTCCCGCCACTTAACAAACTTGGCAAAAAGATGGGGCATGTTGAAATTGCCCCCGAGCCACCAGCAGATCCACAAAACAAGGTATGAATGCTTTAATTGACCGCGCGCGCAAGCTCATCATCGAATCAGAGGATATCGTCTTTTTGGGTGGCGCGGGAGTTAGCACCGCTTCGGGCATCCCCGATTTTCGTTCCGCGACCGGTCTTTATAACCGCGCGCATAACGCCAATTATTCGCCGGAATATCTGCTGAGCTACGCCTACTTCAAAGCTGACCCGCAAGGCTTTTACACCTACCTGCGCGAGAATCTCTATTATCCCGATGCCCAGCCAAACGCTGCGCATTACGCCCTGGCAAAACTCGAGAAATTAGGCAAACTCAAAGCGGTCATCACCCAAAACATCGACAACTTTCACCAGCGCGCCGGTTCAACAAATGTTCTGGAACTTCATGGCACAATGGAACACTACTATTGCATCCGTTGCCGCAAGGATTACGATGTGGCTTATGTCATGCGCACCAAAGAAGTCCCCCGCTGCGTTTGTGGCGGCATCGTGCGCCCTGACGTCGTGCTTTACGGCGAAACGCTCAATACCGATGTACTCAACGCCGCCGTAAAAGCCATCACACAGGCAGATATGTTCATCATCGGTGGCACTTCTCTGGTGGTCTACCCAGCCGCATCGCTGGTGCGCTACTATCGCGGTGAAAAACTTGTTCTCATTAACCAAGACCCGACTGCTTATGACGCCTGGGCAAACCTGGTCATTGCCGGCGATATCAGCCAGGTCATGGCAAGTTTGGTTGATGGGCTCTAAATGTTTTCATTTACGCTCTGGACAAAAAAGCCTTTATTGTGAAAGTCTAAATCAAATCTAAATGATTTCCCGCTATACTTAATCACCATGGCAGAAACTATCCTCATTATCGACGACCAACAAAACCTGCGCAATTTGCTCAAAGATTATTTCAGCGAGCAAGGTTACCGTGTTGTGACCGCCAAAGATGGACAAGAAGGGCTCTTTGTGGCGCGCTACGAAAACCCGGACCTCATTCTGCTGGATATCATGATGCCCAAGCTGGATGGTTATCAATTCCTGCAAGCCTTTCGCAAAGAAAGCCAGATACCTGTCATCGTTCTGACCGCAAAAACAGAAGAATCCGACACTATTCAAGGCCTTGAACTTGGCGCGGATGATTATGTGCTGAAGCCCTTCCGGATGCGCGAATTGGCTGCCCGCGTGCGTGTTGCTTTGCGACGAGCCAATCCCAATGCCGAAATGGAAGAAATTTTCAAAGCTGGTGATGTAATCTTAAACGCCACCACCCACAGTGTAAACGTAAACAAGGAAACCGTCCTTCTAACACCCATTGAATTTGAACTTTTGAGCATTTTTATGCGCTCCCCCAATAAAGTTTTTTCGCGCGCAGACCTGGTCGACCGTCTTTATGAAACAGGCTTTATGGGCCTTGAAAGCACCCTCAACGTGCACATCCGTAATTTACGCGCGAAGATTGAAAAAGACCCCGCGAATCCAAGCCTCATCACCACCGTGTTTGGTGTTGGCTATCGATTGAACAAGTGATACGATATGAAAATCAGTTTAAAAACCAAACTCACACTCGCTTTTGTCATGGTAGCTCTCATTACTGGTGCAGTCCTGGCACTTGTCTTTAACCGCTTTAATCAGAGGCAATTTAATCAATTTGTTATTGATAACCAACGCGCGGAGCTGATCTCAGCCCTAAGCAGTCATTACAAGGAACATCAAAGCTGGGATGGCGCACAAATTTACTTTTCAAACATGGCTCGCGGTCAGGGGCAAGGTTTGGGACAAGGACTAAGCACAGGAGCTGGCAATCAAGGCAGAGGACGACGCCAAGGGCAACCCGATAGCACCCATCACCAAACCAGTCAAACAGAAGAAAGCTCTTTGATTTCGCGACGGCTTTTCGGATTAGCCTCGCCAGATGGGACAGTCCTTATTCCCTCATTTGACAGTCCAAATCCAGGCGAAGTTTTGGATGCTGAAGCTCTCGCTCTAAGCACGCCAATTCTCGTTGAAGAGAAAACAGCAGGCTACCTGCTCTCACCCACTCAACTTCCAGGATATAGCGAAGTTGAAAATCGCTTTGTACGCTCAAGCAACCTGGCCATGTTAATCGCTTTGGCAGGTGCCATCATTCTTGCAGGCATTATTGCTGTTATTATCGCGCGAAGTATCACCAAACCTATCGAGACCTTAAGCAAAGCCAGCCAACGCATCGCCAACCGCGAACTGGATACAAAAGTCCCTGAACTTGGAAAAGATGAGATTGGCATGCTCGCGAAGCATTTCAATGAAATGAGCAATCGCCTTGAAGAAAGTGACCATTTACGCAAGCAGATGACTGCCGATATCGCCCACGACTTGCGCACGCCGCTGACAGTTATCAATGGCTATGTCGAGTCAATGCGCGATGGCGATTTGCCAGTTACGCCTGAACGTCTGGAGCTCATCGCTGATGAAACAACGCGTCTTTCTAAACTTGTCGATGACTTACGCCTCTTATCCGTTGCGGATGCTGGCGAATTGAACCTTCAGAAACAGCTCACCAACCCGAATGAGCTCTTAGAGCACTGTTATCAACTCTTTGAAAACCAAGCCGCCCGAAAGTCCATTAGTCTAAAACTTGAACCGTTAACCACAACACAAAAAGTGCTTATTGACGAAGACCGCATGATTCAGGCGATTTCGAACCTGTTGAACAATGCCATAGACTATAGTCCCGAAGGTAGTCAGATCATATTACGCCTGAGAGAGGAAAGAGCGAATATGCTTCTTGAGGTAGTTGATTCTGGACCTGGCATTGACCCTGCCAACTTGCCTTATATTTTCGAACGTTTTCACCGAGCAGACCGCTCGCGCCAGGAAAGCGCCTCCCACAGCGGATTGGGTCTTTCGATTGCCAAAGCTATCGTCACTGCCCACAAAGGCGAAATAACAGCTATTTCTGCTTTAGGACAAGGAACCAGCATGCAAATCAGATTAGCCAAACAATAATTCACTTGGCTAAAAACCATTTTTTCATCTAAATAAGTTCTAAATAAGTTCTTGCTATCATAAGCATGTAAGTCGATAAAACTGACAAGAAAAAACTTCAAAGACGATTTACAGAAAGAGAAAAAAATGAAACATAAAACACAAACAACCATTTTAGTCATCCTCGCTGGTCTTCTTGTTTTTGGCGGTATTGCCTTTAGCGCGGTCAAAGCCCAAGCCCCTGTTACCGAAGATACTTTGCCACAACCTCAGGTTACCAGCCAATTTGAACAACGTGCGCAAATGCGTGCTGAAAGACAAGCCCAACAACAATTCCAATCGGAAGATTGTGTTTGCATCGGTTTGAGCGCAGAAGAATGTGAAGCCCTACGCATAGAACACCGCTTGGCACGTTTAGATGAACGCTTGGCCCAGGGTTTAATTACCGAAGAACAATACGCGCTCATTCGCGCCAAGATTGAAGCTGGTGAACAGCCTCCTTATGGATTGCGAGACGGAAGTGGTTTAGGACTTGGTTCACAAGGTCAGGGCGCAGGACAAGGCAATGGTCAGGGCTCAGGTTTGGGCCAAGGTATGCGCCGCGGTCAAGGCCAAGGCCAGGGTCAAGGCCAGGGTCAAGGCCAGGGTCAAGGCGGTGGCAGACGTGGTCAACAAAACAACGGTGATTGCCCCTACATCCCTTAGCAGTAGCATATAAGAAGAGCATATAGCCTAATAACAAAAATTACAAACATAAAACCAAGCCCGTCCCCGACTTTCATGCGAGATGGGCTTTTTTTCTTTTATTGCATGAGTGTTAAAAACTTCATGCCAGGTTCTTTCCTCAAGCTATTTACATAGACCACGCTGAATTAGAAACGAAATTGCAATATTTTACAGGCCCAAGTCTCTAAAAAAGTCTGTAGATACTTTTTAATGTTTTGTATAACAAAATGTATTCAAAAGCAACCATCAATTCAATGACCTGCCTATAAAGTGATCAATCTATAATAAAAAGCAGATCCACCTTCCCTAAAAGCAAATCAATTACAAAACAGATTTTCCCTATTAATGAGTCCATCTTGATCATAAAGAGAACCAGCAACGAACATTTCCAAGTCCGAACCATTTACATATTGCTCAGAAAAGTTCAGGGCACCCCGAATGGGGTGCCCTGTCACTAAGTTATAGTTGTCTGTTCCCGTTATTTTTTAATAATCGGGAAGAACAAGGGATAAACAGGTTGAGGTGGCGCGGCTTTCACGGTAATCGTAACAGTCACAACGTTACTATCCAAATCGCCATCATTGGCCTTGTACTTGAAGGTATCTGTGCCACTGAAGCCAGCGCGCGGGATGTACAGGAAGCTACCATCCTCGTTGAAGGTCAGGGTACCGTTGGCGGTTGTGCTAACCAATATCGCTGTTAATTCATCGCCATCAGCGTCCGTGTCATTCGCCAGGACACCAGGTGCCGCGATGGATAACACGCCTTCATAATCAACTTCGTATGCATCAGCCACTGCCACAGGAGCGGTATTGACATCACCCTGGAGAACAGTAACCTTAATTTGCTGGCAGTCCTCGAGCGCGCCATCGGTCACACAAATTTCAAACACATGTACGCCTACCTGGCTCTCAACAGGGATCCAGGTAAAGACACCTGTTGAAGCGTTGATACTCGCACCAGCAGGAGCACCTTCAAGATAGAAAATCAAAGTTTGTACAGGCAAGTCTGGGTCGGTCGCTGTAGCAGTAAATCTGAGCTCTGCGCCTACTTCAACTTCTTTGTTCTCAATCGGAGCCAGGTCTGGTGCAATATTGACTTCCTCAACCGTCAGGTTCACCAATTGCTGATCACACAAAGCAGGTGTTCCATCATCGCAGACCTTTACTGTAAAGGTATATTCAGCAGGACCCTGTGCCTCGGTTGGTGTCCAGCTAAAGAAGCCCGTTGTGGCATTGATTGCCGCTCCAGCAGGCGCGTTGATCAAACTGAAGGTTAGGTTTGTGCTGTCAACATCTGTCGCGGTTGCTGTAAATGTGTACAGAACCATCTCGGGAATGGTCGCATCGGAAATTTCATCCAGGACAGGCGCATCATTGACAGGTGTTACAGTAATCGTCACAGTTGCCCAGTCAGTCCACTCGTTGGTTGTTCCAGGATAGGTCACCAAGGTGTAGGTAAAGCTATCTGTACCGAAGAAGTTCGGGTCAGGCAGGTATGTGAAGGAACCATCAGACATCAGGGTCAAGCTACCATGGCTTACATCAGTACGCAGTGTTGTGCTCAGTGTATCGCCATCAACGTCATAGTCATTTTCAAGTACGCCAGGAGCCGCGACAACCAAAATAACATCTTCAGTTGTTGTATAGGCATCATCAACCGCAACAGGGGCATCATTGACTGAGGTAACCGTAATCGTCACCGTAGCAACGTTGCTATCCAGTTCTCCATCGTTCACTTTATAAGTGAAGCTGTCGGTTCCATGCCAGTTTTCATTGGGAGTGTAGGTAACAACATCGCCCACAAGTGTAAAGGTGCCGTGAGAAGGTTCGGTAACAATGCTGTAGGTCAAAGTGTCACCATCAACATCACTACCAAGAAGAGTAATATCCTTGGCGGTGTCTTCAGGTGTGGTTACTTCAATGTCTTCCGCGACAGGTGCATCATTGACAGCTGTTACAGTAATTGTCACCGTAGCAACGTTGCTGTCCAGTTCGCCATCGTTGGCTTTATAGGTAAAGCTGTCAGTTCCATTGAAGTTCGCATTGGGAGTGTAGGTTACAACATTACCCACAAGTGTTACGGTACCATTAGCAGGTTCAACAACAATGGCATAGGCCAATGTATCACCATCAACATCACTACCGAGGAGTGTAATATCCTTGGCGGTGTCTTCAGGTGTGGTTACCTCAATATCTTCCGCGACAGGTGCGTCATTGACAGGGTTGATTGTGATTGTTACGGTAACAACTTCGCTTTCCAGTTCGCCATCGATGGCTTTATAGGTAAAGCTGTCGGTTCCGTTATAGTCTTGTTCGGGTGTGTAGACAAAGCTTCCATCAGCATTTAGCGTCAGGACACCGTGATCCACACCATCCACCAAGATTGCAGTAATGGAATCACCGTTGGGATCGCTGTCATTTCCGAGTACACCAGGAGTGGCAACAGTCAACACAAGATCTTCATCAGTCGTGTATGAGTCTGCTACAGCCACTGGTGGCAAGTTGATAATAACAGGTTCCGTCACCGTAATCGTTATTTCTTCACAGTCTTCCAGTTCACCATCGCTGACACAGACTGTCACAGTATGTTCGCCAACCTGCTCAGCCGTTGGAGTCCAGGTAAAGACACCCGTTGCCGGGTCAATGCTGGCGCCTTCCGGCGCGCCTTCCAGGCTAAATGTCAGAGTTTGGACAGGTAAATCAGGATCGGTCGCTGTCGCCGTGAAGCTTAGTTCAACACCGGCTTCCACTTCCTTGTCACCGATTTCAGCCAGGACAGGTGGCAGGTTGACTTCCTCAACCGTAACCGTAATCAACTGTTGATCACAGAGTACAGGTTCGCCATCATCGCAGACCTTTACAGTAAATTCATAGGTACCAGGACCTTGAACCTCAGTCGGCGTCCATGTGAAGACACCCGTCACGGGATCAACTACTGCACCTTCAGGAGCATCAAGCAAAGAGAAGGTCAAAGTCTGAGCGGGGAAATCATCATCTTCCGCTGGGAATGTCACGGTCAATTCAGTTTCTTCGTCAATCGTGTATTCGCTGTCCATGATTGGATACAGTCTGGGAGCAAGATTGACTTCTTCGACAGTGATCTTTACTATTTGTTCGTCACAGAGAACCGGTTCGCCATCATCACAGACCTTCACAGTAAAGGTGTATTCAGCAGGTCCTTGTGCTTCGGTTGGCGTCCACTTGAAGACACCAGTCGTCGCATTGATTGAAGCACCCGCAGGGGCGTTTACCAAGCTGAAGGTAAGATTCGTGCTATCAACATCGGTGGCTGTGGCTGTAAACATGTGCAAAACCTTCTCAGGAATTGTCATGTCAGGAATTTCATCCATAACAGGTGCATCATTGACAGGTTTTACTGTAAGGGTCACGGTTGCTGTATCAGTCCACAGGTCCTGGGTCTTGGGATAGGTGACCAGTTCGTAGACAAAGCTATCTTCACCGTACCAGTCAGCAGCCGGAGTGTAGGTAAAGCTGCCATCAGCATTGAGTTTCAATGCACCATGAGCAACATCGGTAACGAGAACTGCTCGCCGCTCGTTTCCATCAACATCTTTATCATTTGCCAAAACACCAGGTGCCGCAATAGTCAATACCGTGTCTTCATCAGTTTCATATTCATCATCCACCGCGTTGACCTGATCTTTCACATCGGTCACGGTAATGGTTACAGTTACCACTTCGCTTTCCAACTCACCATCGCTGGCTTTGTAAGTAAAGTTGTCAGTACCGTACCAGTTCTCATCAGGCAAGTAGCTAAAGCTGCCATCCGCGTTCAAGGTCAAAGTACCGTTACTCACATCACCCACCAGTTCAACAGTGAGTGGCGTCCAGT
>Ga0123334_1005842_pt1 | contig 11650 bp, 7 predicted proteins | sample BiotimSIPDNA_FD_89706 | JGI IMG/M metagenome (GOLD analysis project Ga0123334, IMG submission 89706) | Anaerobic biogas reactor microbial communites from Washington, USA - Biogas_R1 time_0 SIP DNA | ecosystem: Engineered > Bioreactor > Anaerobic > Unclassified | place: Washington, USA | collected... | reverse complement strand
TTCCGTTCTTCCTTGATATATTGAGGGGGTGGAAGGTGGCTTGTACTATTTATAAAAGGTACTTTGTACCGGGTTACCATTATGAATATCAGATTACCGGATGGCAGTGTTAAAGAGCTTAATGCAGGTGCAACATCACTTGATCTTGCAAAATCATTGAGTCCTAAACTTGCACAGGCCGCTGTTGCTGCAAAAGTCAATGGCGCACTGGTTGATATAACCCGTCCGTTACAGGATAATGATCAGGTTGAAATAGTTACCTTCGATTCTCCGGATGGAAAGTCGGTTTTCTGGCATTCATCATCGCATATTCTCGCTCAGGCGGTTCAGGAACTGTTTCCGTCAGCAAAGCTTGCGATTGGTCCTGCAATAGACAGCGGATTCTACTACGATTTTGATGTTGAAACGCCGTTTACGCCTGAAGATCTCGTAAAGATCGAGGCGAAAGCAAAAGAGATTGCATCACGTAAGATGGATGTTGTCAGAAGTGAAATGAGTGCTGCTGATGCACGCGCTTATTTCGAATCAAAAGAAGAGATTTACAAGGTGGAGTTGCTTTCTGATATTGAAGGTAATCCCTCTTTTTATACGCAGGGTGAGTGGAAGGATCTCTGCCGCGGTCCTCATCTTCCCAATACCGGTCTTGTCAAGGCGATAAAACTGTTTTCCATTGCAGGAGCCTACTGGCGCGGCAGTGAGAAAAACAAGATGCTTCAGCGTATTTATGGAATATCGTTTCCGAAACAGTCAATGCTCGATGAGCATGTGACAATGCTTGAGGAAGCCCTGAAACGCGATCATCGCCGTCTTGGAAAAGAACTTGAACTGTTCTCGTTTCATCAGGAGGGTGTTGGATTTCCCTTCTGGCATGCGAACGGTATGGTTCTTTATAATACGATTCTTGATTATTGCCGCAAAGAGCATATCAGAGCCGGATATCAGGAAGTTAAAACACCGGTTATCCTTAATGAAGAGCTCTGGCATAAAAGCGGTCACTGGGATAAATATCGCGAAAATATGTATTTCACGACTATCGATGAATCTATTCATGCTGTAAAGCCGATGAACTGTCCGGGCGGGCTGCTTGTATACAGTTCGACACCTCACTCATATCGTGAATTTCCGATAAAGATGTGTGAATTCGGTCTTGTGCATCGTCATGAAAAAGCAAGTGCATTACATGGGCTTTTCAGGGTTCGTCAGTTTACTCAGGATGATGCGCATATCTTCTGTCTGCCTGAACAGATTGAAGAACAGATTGCCGTTGTTATAGCCTTTATCATGAAAATTTACAAAACATTTGGTTTTGAAAATTATAAAATGGAGCTTTCGACCCGTCCTGAGAAATATATTGGTTCTCTGGAAATGTGGGACAAGGCAGAAGCAGCGCTTAAAAACGTTCTTGAGCGTGAAAAGATCAAGTATCAGTTAAATCCCGGTGATGGGGCATTTTACGGTCCTAAGATCGATTTTCATATTCAGGATGTGATCAAGCGCAGCTGGCAGTGTGGAACGATTCAGCTTGATTTCAGTATGCCGGAGCGTTTCGGGATCGAATATGCGGCAGCGGATGGAACAAAACAGCGTCCGGTCATGATTCATCGTGCACTGCTTGGATCAATTGAACGTTTTATTGGTATCCTGCTTGAAAACTATGGTGGTGCACTTCCGTTATGGCTTGCACCGGTTCAGGTAAAAATACTGCCAATAGCAGACCGGTTTCTTGATCATTGCAAGGTTGTTGCAGAGAAGCTGCGGGACTCCGGAGTCAGGGTTGAAATTGATGACCGCAGTGAGAAGGTTAATTACAAAATTCGTGAATCAGAAGTTAAGAAAATTCCATATATGGCAATTATTGGTGAGAAAGAGCTTGAAAACAATGCTGTTTCTCTGCGTCGTCATGGAAAAGGTGATCTTGGTTCTATCACACTTGATGAGTTCATCAGTAAGCTCAGAAGTGAAAATGTACAGGGTCATAACGGTCTTTAAATCTTAGGAGGAAGTTATTAATAGCAAGTTTCGGCCACAACAGACAAGAGATGATACGCGGATCAATACTGAGATTCGTTCACCAAGAATTAGGGTAATAGATGACAACGGGGAACCTGTTGGAATTATGACAGTCAGCGATGCACTTGCAAGAGCTGAGGCTGCGTCACTTGATCTTGTTGAAATCGCGCCGACTGCAGATCCTCCGGTATGTCGTATTATGGACTATGGTAAGTTCAAATACGAAAAATCAAAGAAAGCAAAAGAAGCTAAGAAAAAGCAGCATGTAATGCATCTTAAGGAGATCAAGCTTCATCCAGGCACGGATGATCACGATTTCAATTTTAAGCTGGAGCATGCAAGAAAGTTTTTAATCAAGGGTGATCGCGTTAAGGCGACGATAGTTTTCAGAGGCCGTGAGATTACTCATATTGATCTTGGGCAGGAAGTGCTGAATCGTATGACTGCCGGTCTTATTGATCTTTGCACAATCGAGTTGGCTGCAAAGATGGAAGGCCGTAATATGATCTCTATTTTTGTACCTGATAAATTGAAAATTAAAGAAGTTCTTAAGAAAATGGAATCCGAAAAGAAAAAGCTCATTGAGGGCGATTTCGTGGAAGATGTCGTTGATACTGACGATTCAGAATAATAAAAATGTATGTTCATATAAAACGGGAGATCAGTTTCCATGCCTAAAATGAAAAGCCGCAGCTGTGCTAAGAAACGTTTTGCATTGACTGCAAACGGTCATGTTAAACGTGGTAAGGCATATAAGAGCCACATTCTTAACAAAAAGTCAAGAAAAAGAAAACGCAATCTGAGACAGGGTACCCTTGTTTACAAAGGCGTAGAGAAAAAGTTTCGCGCAATGATTGCTGTTTAAGCAGATTGCCTGCAATGTTTGGTTGTTATTATTACTTGTAAAGGAGTTTGTCATGCCAAGGGCGAAGAACCGGGTCGCATCACGTGCGAAGCGTAAAAGATTACTAAAGACCACTAAGGGTTATTACAATCGTCGTGGTAATTGTTATACCATTGCAAAAGATACGTCTTACCGCAGTGGTAACTATGCATTTCGCGATCGCCGCGCGAAAAAACGCAACTTCCGCACTCTGTGGATTATGCGTATTAATGCTGCAGTTCGTGAACATGGGCTGAAGTATAACTCATTTATCAATCTTCTTAAGGTAAAAGGCATTGAGCTTGACAGAAAGAGCCTCGCACATATCGCTCTTCATGAACCCGATGCATTCAAGAAGTTAATTGATACAGTAAAAGCATAAGGATACGGTATGAGTAGTGGTTCTCCGGAATATCTCGAACAGATTCGTAAAGAGGCAGAAGCAGAGCTTGCTTCTGTCAATGATGAAACAGCGGCTGAAAACTTTCGTGTCAGGTATCTTGGCAAAAAGGGTATTCTCCGTGAGTTACTTAAATCTGTAAAGGATATTCCTGAAGATCAGCGCAAGCAGTTTGGTGCAGGTGCAAATGAACTTCGTATACAGATTGAGGAAAAGTTCAATCTGTTACATTCGCAAAAGGAAAGTGATGTCACGGTTGACAGCTCGTTTGACCCGACACTCCCAGGCTTCCCCTTTGCAGCAGGTTCACTGCATCCACTTATGAATATCAGGAACGAGATTCGTGATATTTTCTTAAGTATGGGATTTACTGTTGCGTATGGTCCGGAAGTTGAGACCGACTACTACAATTTCGAGGCACTTAATACACCGCCTCATCATCCTGCACGTGATATGCAGGATACTTTTTATGTTACTGCAAAAGAACTGCTCCGTACGCATACATCACCGGTACAGATCCGTGTGATGGAATATCAGAAGCCTCCGATCCGTTCGATAATGCCTGGACGTGTGTATCGTAATGAGGAGATCAGTGCGCGCAGTTATTGCCTTTTTCATCAGCTTGAGGGGCTTTATGTTGATGAAAACGTGAGCTTTGCAGATCTGAAGGGAACGCTGCTTGCGTTTTCGAGAAGATTTTTCGATGAGAAAACAAAAATCAAAATTCGCCCCAGCTTTTTTCCCTTCACTGAGCCCAGCGTTGAGATTGACGTTGAGTGCTTCCTTTGCAAAGGTAACGGTTGCAGCATTTGTAAACAGAGCGGATGGCTTGAGGTACTTGGTGCCGGTATGGTTCATCCTAACGTTTTTAAGAGTGTTGGTATTGACAGTGAAAAATACACCGGATTTGCATTTGGTATAGGCATTGAACGTATCGCTCTTCTTAAATACGGTATTGATGACATACGGCTTTTTTACGAAAACGATATGCGTTTTCTGAAGCAGTTTTAATTCTACCGGATCTCTGTTTACAAATAGTTAATGAAATATAACGGCCATGCTGGTTGACTACGCGAATGTATTTAGAAACATCTCTTTTATGATGTTGTATTATAGATATTATTTGTCGGATTTGTCATACATAGTCATATCGGAATACAAGTATAACTGAATATACTAATTAATTTGAAAACCTGTATCCTTACAAAAGGGTATAATACACATAATAATCCAAGAGTTGCATTATGAAAATCGTTTACAGTTGGCTTAAAGATTTTGTTGATATTAACATTCCTGCTGAGGAGCTTGCTGATGCTCTTACGGGAGCAGGTCTTGAGGTTGCATCAATAGAGAAATTCAGAATTCCTGATGGCGTCAAAGTAGCAAAGGTGCTTGCAACAGAAAAACATCACAATGCGGATAAACTTACTGTTTGTAAAGTTGATGCAGGTAGCGGTGAACCGCTTCAGATCGTATGTGGTGCACCGAATGTCCGTCCGGGTCTTATCGTCTCGCTTGCAACTGAAGGAACTGTAATCGCGCCTGATTTCATTATTAAAAAATCAAAACTCCGTGGTGTGGAATCGTTCGGAATGCTCTGTTCCGCAAAAGAACTGGGGATCAGCGAGGATAACAGCGGTATCATGGAAAATCCGGAGAGCTTTGAGATCGGGAAAGACCTGTCGCTTTACTATCCGGAAGATGCTGTTATAGAAATTGAGATAACACCCGATAGGGGTGATTGTCTTAGTATTCTTGGTGTAGCCCGTGAGGTATCTGCGCGATTTGGCTTGCCGCTTAAGGATATTACTAAGAAACCTGTTGAAAATGCACAGGATAAAATCGATAATGCAATAAGCGTAACGGTAACCGATAGTACAGCAAATCCTCGTTATATGGGACGTCTTGTCCGTAATGTAACAATTGCGGAATCACCGGAATGGATGAAAAACCGCCTTGGTGCTGCAGGGTTACGTCCTATAAACAATATCGTTGATATTACAAACTACATTCTTATACAGTATGGTCAACCGATGCATGCTTTTGACTATGATACAATTGCTGATAAAAAAATTATTGTCAAACGCGCGGGAACAAGTCAGAAATTCTCGACACTTGACAATGTGGAGCGTGATCTTATTGCTGATGATCTCCTTATCTGTGATGGTAAACGACCTGTTGCACTTGCCGGGGTTATGGGGGGAGCGGGTTCAGAAATTTCTGATACGACAACAAATGTTTTTCTTGAATGTGCCTTTTTTGATCCGGTAACGGTTCGCAAAACGTCAAAGCGTCTTGGCTTGTCAACGGATTCATCATACCGTTTTGAACGCGGTGTGGATCCGGATACTGGTCTTGTTGCTGCACTTGAAACTGCGGCTGCGCTTATGCAGGAACTTGGTGGTGGTCAGGTTGCATCAGGGATAATTGATAACTATCCTGTAAAGCTTGAAAAGAGAGTGATCACCGTGCGACCATCAAAGGTATCGCGGGTGCTTGGAATTCCCTTTAGCATGGATCAGATTGAATTATCGTTGTCATCACTTGGTATCATTTGTGCTCGTGTAAATGCAGATACACTGAAATGCACAGTGCCACTTTTTCGTCATGATATAACTATTGAGGAAGATCTGATTGAAGAGGTCGGGCGTCTTTACGGATACGACAATATCCCGCCGGCGGAGAGCTCGGTTGTATCCCTTAGTACTGCACTTCCAATGAGAGAACGGTTGACAGATCTTGTACGTGGTGCACTTGCTCACAATGGACTTAACGAGATTATTACCAATAGTCTTGCTCATGAGAAACGGCGCATAGTATTGACACCAAATAAGACGCCTGTAAAACTGCTTAATCCGCTTAATCCGGATATGGCTGAGATGCGTACAACGCTTGCAGGATCAATGCTTGAGATTCTGGCATACAATTTAAACCGTAAAAACGCCAATAATCATTTCTTCGAATTAGGCAAAACGTTCGAACGTATGTCTGATATGTCAATTGTTGAGCGTGATGTTCTTGGTATCATTATAGAAGGTGCGACCTGGGGAAATGCATGGAATAATAAAGCACAGCCTGCAGATTTCTTTACTCTTAAAGGTATTCTTGATACGTTTACATTGCATATTGGTCTAGATCCATTCACGTATGCAAAACATAATAATGGAAAGCCGATTTTCGGTAGCGAGTGTGCATCACTTGTCTATGGTAACATAATGAATGGGCTGTGCGGACAGGTTTCTTCTGAAGTAAAGAAATTTTTTGATATTAAGTCGAATGTTTACTATGCAGAAATTGATGTGACTGAACTTCTTAAGTCGTCAATACCGCTGCCGAAATATAAACCGCTGCCGAAGTTCCCGGCACTCGAACGTGATTTCTGTTTTGTTATGACAGATGATATCAGTGCATCATCAATAAACGGCGAGATCAGCAGGATTTCTCCATTAATTGAAAATGTGCATCCGTTTGATCTCTATAGGGGTGAAAAACTTGGCGCAGGCAAAAAGAGTATTGCTTTCAGTGTTAAAATCCGTTCAGCTGAAAAGACCCTTACTGATAAGGACGCAGAATCGATCTGTACGTCGATAGTTGACACGATGAAAACACGGTATAATGCGGTGCTGCGAACATAATTTGAATTAATAAGTGTTGTCATTTATCACCGGGGAAACAAGGTGAAGAATGGATACTTTCGTAGGGGTTTATTTAAAATGGTACTTACGGGAAATTGTGGGTCGAATGTTACATTTTTGTCAACAAGAGTAATCATTTTTATTTTGCAGTAAATTAACTGCAAATAAATTATGTCTCAATAAATGTTAAACAAAAATAATAGATATCTGTTTTTCCATGATCCCATCGGGATCAAATAATTATAGAAATCTTGACAGAGAAAAATGCCGAGTCCTGTAGGGACGATATATTTATTGTACATGTAAGATAGTTCTGCTTGAATTTGTTTGCCATACAATTTTAGAGACTATGTATATATGTTGTCCCTACGGGACATTGGTTTTATTGATTGTTATATTTCTATAAATATATTGTCCCTCTGGGACAAAAAAGAAAGAAAAATTTACATCATAACCATTAAAGAATCACAACACAAAGCAATTTAAACTACTTTTCTTATCCACAAATTTTTCTAACAATTCTTAAAAATCTTCTCTCTGTTCAGAAAAATATTAAGTCACTATGTAGAAGCATAGTATTTTAACAAAATTACTAATGGTTCCTGCAACGGTTTTAAGATTTATCTCACGCTACATCCCGACATTACCTCTCTCATTGTATAAATAAATTCCGGTTATTTAAATTCGCTCAATAGTAATTTGCTCTCCAAAAAAAATAATATTTTTATATAGTAAAACGTAACATGTTTATTAGCAATATGATACGCTCTAAAATGCTCTTTTCTTTGAAAAGGTATTGACAAATATATTTGTGAAATTTCAAATAGTTTTGATTATATTATAAGTTGATTTAAGTTTGTGCAGATAGTTATATGATTACAATTTTATTTATTATAACACAATCATTTTCAGGGAGACGAGTATGAATTTTTTTAACAAAGCAAAAACGCTTACACTCCTCGCGTGTGCTGCAGGTGTGGCTTTTGCAGCTCCGACAATAGAAATTGGGACGTGGGGTAATTTTTGTAAGGGTGCGGTAACATTTAGTTTTGATGATAACACACCCAAACAATTATCTGTCGCACAACCTATGTTTGATGCTAAGGGTTTTCGAATGACATTAAATACAGCAACATCAACAATGAGTCCCAATTGGTCCGGTTTAAAAAACGCATTTGCAAAAGGCCATGAAATTGCAAGTCATAGTGTATCACATGTAGATTTGAGCACTAGTTCAAATGTTGATAACGAATGTAAAAACTCCAAATCTTCAATTGAGCAAAACGTTCCTGGTGCAAAATGTGTCACAATTGCATATCCCTATTGTAACAAACCATCAGAATCTACTCTTTCTAAATATTTTATTGCTGGAAGAACTTGTAGTGGACAAACAATTAGCAGTTCTGAAACAAATTTTTTCGGTCTTAGCTCAATTATTTGTGGGAACCAAGGGAAAAATTCTGAAGGTGATATAACAGGTATTGTAAATCAAGCAGAGACTGAGGGGAAATGGGCAGTATTCCTTATTCATTGCATAGATGGTGGTGAGGCTACATCAGATTATTCTCCAATTGCGTCATCAACAATTAAAGCAGTACTGGATAAACTTGACACAAAAAGAAGTACTATGTGGGTTGAAACATTTGGAAATATTGTCAGGTATATGAAAGAACGGAAAGCAGCAACAGTATCAGTTACATCTTCAGATGATAAGTCAATAAAACTCACCCTTAAAGATAACCTTGATGATGAAATTTACAACTATCCACTGTCGCTTCGCACTGAAATGCCAGCCGGCTGGACAAAACCGACGGTAACTCAAAATGGTAAAGCAGTGAAAGACACTGTTGTAACTGTCAACTCAAAATCATACATTATGTTCCAGGCTGTTCCTGACGCAGGTGAAATTGTACTCAGTGATAATGCAACATCAATCAAAGAACAGAGTAAAATTTTTAAAGCAGGGAAAATGGTATTGATTGATAATAATATACTTTCAGTCAATTCACATCAATTCTCTGGTTCCAATATCGATGTATCGCTTTTGGGTCTCAATGGCAAAGTAATCGCGAAATATACACTCAGCAATAGCGAATCAAGTGTTGCTTTACCATCAAAGAAACTCGGAAACGAAACCTACTTTGTAAAGGTTTCTGATGGTAGAAAAACATATACTGAAAAAGTAACTCCACAGTTGTAAACAGATACTGTTGTTAAGTTTTCAGGCTGATAGTAAAAAAAGGTATCCTTTAGGGGGTGCCTTTTTTTATTCATTCAGGGCATCTTTTAGATTTGAAGTTGGGTAATTGAACACGACTTCAGATAAGTTTATTGGCGATTACTATTGATTCAAAGATTTTATTGAAAATAATTGCACCAGAAAAAAGCAAACACTATATTATGCAGAACAGTAAAACAAATTGGATTTACTAGTAGCTTCTGCACCAATGAAATGTTTTAAAAATCAAAAATGTGTATGAGAGATTTTTTAAGATCAATAAAGATATATTTATCCGTTTTTTAAAATTACTATTTAACCTTCCGCGGAGGTACACCAGTATGTGGGTTCGCTTATTATCAATTTTCACACTGTTAATGGGTTTAATGCTCTTTGTTTGCAAGGTTCCAACACCTCCTCCAGGACCGGAAAATTCTTTTATCGCACTTGAATTTAAGAGCGCCAGCGGGAAGATTACTAAGGATACATTGACTGATACCGTTGGAATGCAGGTTAAAATCTGTATGATACATAATCTCACCCAATACATCGACAATTCCACGCTAAGAATTACAAAAGGAACCGATTTTAATGAAATGTATTCAATCAAATCATTCACAAAACAGGTTGATACGATCTATTATCCAATTATGTTTTCTGTTCCTGGAATATACGCTGTAAGTTTGACTGGTTACATTGAAGGAAAACCGTCAATATTAAACGGGACAATTACAATTTTAGATCGCGAGCAGACATCCCAAAATCATAAACCGGTTATAACTCTGTTAAAAGAGACCATAATTGGTGTTGGTCAGGAATTGGTGCTTCCCGTTACTGCAACAGATCCTGATGCAAATCAAAATGTTACACTAAACGTTGTACAAAAGCCTGAAAGCGCAACATTTAATGCCAATCAGTTCAAATGGACTCCCGTGATGGCTGATACAGGTTCTGTTACTATCATTTTCAAAGCAACGGATAATGGTTCACCATCATTATCCACAGCAGATTCCTGCGTAATCGTTGTAAATGCAACATCTGTCAATCGTGCACCAAAGTGGCGCATTGACACGCTTCAGCGTTCCGCACAACCGGAATCGCTTTTTTCATTGGATGTGAGCGATTATTGCAGCGATCCTGATAATGATACTATGACATTTTCGCTCCTGCCGCAGGCACCCGCCAAAGATTCAATTATCAACAAACTATACCAATTGACACCAGATATATCCGATACAGGGGTACATTTAATACCTGTTATCGCAACTGATCCATCAGGGTTGAGTGATACGTTGACACTCGAATTGACAATATCAAAAGTAATAATCAGTAAACCTGATCTCGTGCCGCCGGTTATTGTTTTAAGATCACCTTTAAAAGATACCACTATAACTGCCGATTCCTGTGAAGTAACGGTGACCTGTGTTGATGACAGCGGCTGCTCAGTAAAGGGATACCGCGATGGGGTTGCGTTTGATATGAAAAAGTCATCATCAGGTGCAAATCTCTGGACGGGAATGGCGAAGGGAATTACTGCAGGAAGTTATTCAACGATTAAAATTGTTGCAGAGGATTTATCAGCTGCAAAGAATCGTGATTCTGTATCAGTAAAGATTAAATATGATAATGATAACACTGGTCCGGTTATTACCAGATTGTCGCCAATGGATTCTGTCGTAACTACCAATGAGTCAAGTTTTCTGATAACTGTGAAGTGTATTGATCCAAGCGGGATCGCTGCTGTAAAAGCCGTGATGGGTAGTAAGACCTTTACAGGTTCGAGGGGTTCTGATAATTCCTGGGCTGTAGCAATTACTGAACTCGCTTATGCTGCAAATACTGTTGCTCTAACAGCGACCGACAGTTCTTATCAGAAAAATAGTACTACTATCTCTTTTAAAATAAGTCGTGATTCAACAATACTCGATGCAGAACCACCAACGATTTTAAAGATTGAAGGGCCTGAAAGTGGTTCAAGAGTGAAGGATGCAAAAGGAAATTTATCCTTTACAATCAAAGATTATTCCGGTGTGGATTCAGTATGGTGGACTCTAAATGATGAATTTGTTGCTACTGTTCCATCTTCTGGTGAAGATAAATATACGATTTCATATACATTATCTGATTACGGAAAGCATAACATCAAAGTGTTTGCGAAAGATAAGTCTGTTGCCGGAAATAAACAACCACAGACAGTTACACTCAATTACAACACTGAACCATCATCAATTACGTTGACCGCCCCTTTAAATGGTGCTACTGATGTTTCCACTTCACCAACATTCAAATGGAGTGGTGGCGATGACACCGATGGAGAAGCTGTCACATTTACGGTTAATTATGGGCTTTCACAATCAAGCCTAAGTAGCACGGCAATAGTCACTGGAAAAACAGCGACAATTAAAAGCCCTCTTGTATATGCAAAAACTTACTACTGGCAGGTTACAGCAACCAGCTCGTCTTCAACATATCCTGACAGGATACAGTCTGAAGTTAATTCATTT